>Ga0123356_10007686_pt1 | contig 10739 bp, 7 predicted proteins | sample TergutEmb28metaG_2_FD_92546 | JGI IMG/M metagenome (GOLD analysis project Ga0123356, IMG submission 92546) | Embiratermes neotenicus P3 segment gut microbial communities from Petit-Saut dam, French Guiana - Emb289 P3 | ecosystem: Host-associated > Arthropoda: Insects > Digestive system > Gut ... | reverse complement strand
GTTAAGCGATATGCTCGACTGGATGGACGATAACGGACTTCATTGGGCTGGATGGTGTTTCCATACAGCGGCAACTCCTAATATGATATCCGACTGGTTCTACACTCCAACAGAACATCACGGAGCGATAATGAAGGAAAGATTATTGTCTTACTGTAATACCAACGCCCACTTGAAAGAATTACCCAGAAGGCCGTAAGTAAGAAACAAAGAATTAAGAATTTTAACCACGGAGGAACTTGCAGCAAAGCTTCCAGCATACGGAGTTTCACAGAGGTTTTGATACGAAAGCCTCACTCTTCCTCCGTGTAACTCCGTGTGGTTCGTAAGCCCTTACTACCACTTGCTTTCTGGTACTCTCTATTGTTCTAAGTATATACCTCATAAGGATTCAGTCATGCTACCTGTGAGTACCTATTACCCTCAATTATCCACATTTAATATTGAGAATATGGGATTATATCCATTGCAGCAAGCTGAAGGGATATAAAAGCTTAGGATTTAAAGTCGAATAACAAATAATTACTACAAATCTTTTTGTTTTTATTGTAAACTCTACCAATGTACGGAATAAAAGAACTGCGGTAAATAAGTGGAAAGCAAAGTTTTAATTTTTTTTCTAACAATCCTTTTTTTAGAGATATTCTGCCGCCATATCCTTTGCGTAATTCCGAATTATGTCAGAACCAAACTTATCCAGCGGAGTACTGGTAACACGTTCACAGAAAATAACAACTTCTGCTTTTGGCAGATGATGCCGAATTGCATAAGCCAAGGGAAGTCCGTTTTCAAATATTTCCAGCGCATGAGAATTTCCGCAAATAAAGCCTAACCCAATTTCTTCAGCTTTAAAAATTAATTCGTTGCCGGGATAAACATGGCTTATCGAAGCCAGAAGCGTATCTGCATCTGGGTTATCTGCCATGAGGTTTTCCAAATGACTCACATTAAAACCGGTATGAGGGAACATATGGATCACTTTTTTCACTGGTTTATTTCGATCACCTACAATAATCTTACACTGGGCGGCAATACTGGTTTCTGTAGTGTTTTCGCACATTCTAATTGTTCTTTCCGCTGAGAGCATTTTCTCGTCTGTTTCTATGTCCATAAATCGATTCAAACGATTGATAATATCACCCAATGTTTTTATTTCCGGCAGCGCATCTCCCACATGAACAATATTACCCGGAAGATTCCCATAGGAGATGCTGGTAAAAAAAGGCTTGTGACCATGTAGAAACGGGATGCCGGGGTGAAGCCCGTGGAAAGCTTCATGAAGTTCGAATACGGCAATACCATAAAGATTCAAATAGAATTTGAGCAATACGCCTCCCGAATTGGAAGCGTCTGCGATTGGGTGATGTGCTACGATGACATTGACACCAGTGGCGGCAGCTAATTCGATAGCGCTTTCGTTCAAGGTCATCATCACAGCAATTTTCTTGACTTCCATTTCCGGATCGCCCCAGACGAGTCCTGGAAGTTCGGTGACAGCTTTTCCGGGAATATTGGAGGACTTGGTAACAACAAAAGGATTATTACCTTTTGCCCAACTTTCACGTTCAGTTACGCATCGTCCGCCTGTTAGGTTGTTTAGTGCTTTTAAAACATCTTTTACTTGATATGGCATTACTTTTCTCTCCATTATTATAATTAAAAATATAAATTGCTATTTGTTCTCTTTACGAACATCTTCCTCCGAATAAATAGCAATAGGTGTTATTAAATATATCGGCTCTGAATCATCTTCGGATAGAACCCCAATTTTTCGTAATAGTGAGGCAGTAAATAATTGAATCTTGTCTAACATTTGATTAATCGGAGCGCTGTTTTTCCTAATGCCTATTTTTCTATAAATCTTTCCTACTACTACTATATTGTTGCTATTAAATTTAAAACCTGTTTGGTTGTTTGCTTCTCGCAGAGGTTCATTTTCCATTAGTACAACAGCGTTTTTTGCAGTAAGAAAGCTGTCAAAAGGAAGTAATATTTTGAGATACTCGATATTCTCTTGTATATCCTGAATTCGCTGGAATTCATCAGCTGTTGAATATAATTTTTTTCTATCTGAGTAGAACTTTTGCTTTTTTGAGGCTGTTAAGGCTTCAAGTCTTTTTAAACTTATAAAATCAAAATATGTTTTAAAACAAATATATTTCCCTATTACATTTTCTAATTTTCCGCTAATCAATTCTTCGTCTATAATTTTTTCGTTTATTAATCTGGCATCTATGACTTTCACAAGTGGTTCACCATTTTCTAATTTACTATTGAGAAAAGCATCTAGCATATCTTCTCTTTGTCGCATTGAACGAACTTCTCTTTTTATATTTGTATCTTCGTTTGAATAGGTAGCACCCAGATCTCTTGAACCTAAAAATACATCTTTTTTTATCGAATTAACTTTCTCTGTCTCATATTTTATATCAGAAATGAACCCTTCATCCTTTTGAGCCGTAAAGGTTTCCAGAAAATTCATGTTGAGATACAAGAAATCTTTCATTGAAAATGTAACAATCTTTTTATTTTGCTTTTCGCTTTTCTTTATGAAATAATGTAGAACAAAAAATACTATAAGACAAATAATTGTAATGGTCATCCAAATTCCCACTTGGCATATTAAATCAATATTTTGTGATAACCAACATCCGATAAGTGGCACTATGTCAACTTTTACGATCCAATGAATAGCAAGGTAGACGATTTTCAGAATACCCAGTATTACACAAATAAACATAATCGTTTTAATTATTCTTAAAAATTTAATTTTTGACTTCTGCACAGCGTCAAGCATTTTTTGCGTTATCTTATTATGTCTTTTGGTAAGTTCATTTATGCCATTTAGCTTTCCGTTTGTGCCTTCCATCTCTATCCCCTTTATTCAATTATACCCTTTTTTACATTAATATTCTTCATTAATTTCGATTTAGTGTTCGAATACTAAATCGAGTACTCTATAAAAAAAAGAACTAAAGATTACTTTTTTCCGAAAAACAAATAGTTTCATTAATACAATTTGACAAATCTTTAACAATTGTCAACAAGTTAATAAAGTCCTTTTTCATAGTTAGTTTTAACATATGCACAATATTGACATTTCTAAATTAAATATTATACAATATAGTAAACAATTGTATAAATTGGAGTTATATCGTCATGTTAACAGAACAAGCCAGAATTATTCATCCAGAACTTGAAAATAGTTATCTATTTAAACGACTGTCAGATGAACACAAGCAAGTATTAGAATCTTGCGCAAGTTATTTAAAGGATTTATGGGTTGAGGTTCGCTTAATTCATCATTATACTGAACATGGATATGATCATTCAGTTAGAATACTTTCTAGATTGCAAGATTTACCAGAATTTAAAGAAAAAACTACAGCTTTACTCAGCGATATTGATATTTTTATATTATTATTATCTATTTTTTTGCATGATATCGGTATGCAGTGTGATTTTCGGATGTTCCCAAACGTTAAGCAAAGAGCTGAAGATGAATTTAATATAAAATTTGAAAGTGTATTCAAAGGTGATTTTACTCGAGAATATATGATTGAACTGCGAAAATACCATCATATAGTGACATCGGCATGGTTACTTGAAGCATATAAAAATAAGACACCCGATACGCTGTATTCCATTTTGCGTGAGGTTAAACCAGAAATAATTTTTAGTGTTCGTACAGTCTGTCTATATCATTCTAAGATGAATATAAAAGAATGCCCAGTTGATTACTTGGGTATTAAACTAAGATTTTTAGCTTCATTATTAAGATTAGGTGATGAGCTTGATATAGATGAGAGAAGAATCAATTCTAGAACAACAGAATTTTTTGATATTCCGGATGACAGTAGTTTGTTTTGGTACTTGCATAAACAAACTCGTATTTTATATTTTGAACATAAAATTCGTTTCAATATTATTTTAAGTAATTATGATTTTAATAAATATAAAAATAATTTTGTTGAATATTTATTTAATCTATTTAGAAAAAATGAAGATGTTTTACATATAATTCGTGCTTCTGGATTAAATTATAATTTTGAGGACCCTGCTGATTGTGTTGCTGAACTTGATGAACAAAGTGATATACCAGAAAATATTATTAAAGCAATTTTTACTGACAATAATAAAGAAACAATTGTTTCGTTTTCGAATGACAAAAATAAAGATGTCTTTCCCGAATTGAATGATTCCGAATGGGCAGAGATATTTTCAAAAACAGAGCTTCATATATTTTTAATTTGTGATCCTTTCCCTGATCCAATTGCAAACAGAAACTTAAGCGGCAGAATAACAAATGAACTGTTTTTTAACGAATTTCACGTTATGGGATTATTAACATATAAAAGATTATGTTTAATTGCAAAAGTCCTAGATAGTATAACTAAGAACACAATATTTTTTACTGGTTTTCGCGGAAGTGGCAAAACAACACTTGCAAAGTATATTTATGAAATATTCGAATCTCACAGAAAAATACCTTTAATTGATCTAGATAATATAAAAAAACAAATGGATTCCGGTTCTAAAGTCAATGATAAATATTTCAAGGAACAGTTAAATGATGTTTTTAAGTTTTTTGAAGAATACTTCAGTGAATCAATTAATTCAAGTTTAAGAACAGAAGAAAAAATAAAATGGATTAATAATCATATTAATAAAATAGAGTCAGCGTTGAAAGGACGATGTTTCTATTTTAACTTTGAAACTGATGTTAATACATATGAGCCATATCCTATCGAAAATAAATTAAGATTTATTCTGGGTTATGTTTTTGAAACTAAAATTATAAATAACAGTATAATAAGTCATTATGTTCTTAGTTTACTAAATGATATATATAATAAAATTACACCCAGTATAAATAGATTCCCAAGTGCGAGAAAATTTTTAAAATTCTGTGAAAAACAAGCAAACAAGCCATACAGTTTTTGCAAGAATGAATTTAATAAATATTTGAAAGATACTACAATAAAAGATTTGATGATAGCAATTTTGTTGTTAGACATGATCAAAATAACTTATGAACAAAAAGCCAAACAGAAAATCGTTTACATATTTGATAACCTTGATGCAATTGATGATCCAATGGTTACAAATAATTTCCTTAACAAAGAATATATTGAATTTGTTAAAGAAATGTCACAAATTCTTAATTTTATATCGAGTAAGGTAGAAATATTTAAAGATAGTAATTTTAACTTTCATGAAGGATATTGCTGTATATTTATGATGAGAGATACAACTGCAAGTATAATTGGAGAACATTATACTAGTAAATTCGATAATTTTTTGAAAATGAGGATATATCAATTGATGTTGATAAAGCGAAAGTACTGAAAGTTAAGAGTAACTATATTATAGAAAAAATTAAAAATGTAAAACCAAAAATTAAAGAACATATATTATTAATAAAATCGATATTAGACGATTCATATTCAAGTGCAACTCTTGCTGGTTTATTTAATAATGATTATATTCGTTTTGTACGATGTTTATGTGAAATATGCTGCGACAACTATGAATTATTGACTGAGTATAACGAAATGCAGAAATATAAAGCTAAATTTGAGCAAAAGCAAAAAGGCTTCATAAGATATGGTGCACGAGGAATTGTGTATAGATTGATTTTTGAACATTTCAGGAATAACAGATTTACTGGCAAACAAGACGGATACTTTCAACAAATAGGTATTAAGTTTGGAGACAGAGTGCCGGAAGAGTATTCATTATCACGATTAATTTTATTTTATTTATTCTTTCATATGCCTAAACATTATGAGCGTCTTGCTAATAATGCAGAAAGTATGGTTAAATTATCAAATCTAGTACGTGATTTTATAAAAGCATTGGTGAAACTGAAGAAAAAACAATAAAATTGCTTTCTGAAGCAATATACGGGATGTATTCATTAAAGAAATCAGAATCATGGTCTCATCTTGTTACTTTTGATTCAATTCACCTAAAGCCAGGTATTACAAAAGATGCAATAGAAGAAATATTAAAACAAAATAAAGACAGCAGATCTGTAGGTAAAATTGCAATTACATGTGCAGGACGCTCATATGTAACAATAATATGTTCTCACTTTGAGTTCTTAGCAATGCGATTTGTTGATATTCCACATAAACCAGATTTTATAAAACCGCTGTTTTCTAATAAAAACATGTCTTATAACAGACTCCATGATAAATATAGATATGAAATATTGTTGAGCGATTTTTATGAAAATATTGAAAAAGGACTTTCTACTTTAGGAGAAATTGAATTAGATATGTTCGAAAGGTTAGGCGAACAAGGCAAAAATATTTTCGAATCTCCATTTGTTTACCATGATCCACAGAATAAAAATATATCTATGTATCATTTAGAACGAGCCTTACACCGAATGATAACATATATCAATTATTATAGAACATGGATAATTGAAATGAAACAGAATAGTGATAAGATACTTTCACATAATGAAAGAATTACGTTAATACTAGAAAAAATTGTAAGGCTACTTGATGACTCTAAATTTAGTCAGCGTAGTAAAAAAATATATGACGAATATTTAAAAGAAATTAATAAAATTAAAGGTACAGACTACAAATGTTGTGAACCTATAAACATTAATATGCCTTAGAAAAATAATTGCAATTTTCTGCAGATTATAGAAAATACAAGGTATTCTACTAAAAATTTTAATTGTATTGCCGAAATATCAACTGCCAGTATCATTTTGAATATTTTAATTTTTGATCATAATTTGGGGAGTATTATCTGGTTTAAACATTCATTAATTCAAACTAATTGATGAATTATTGTTATATAAAATTATTGTCGTTGTTTCATTAACTGCAATTATCATTGTATGTTGTTGTAAATTTCTAAAACGTCGCTTTAACAATTTCATTAATAAGAGCCAAATTAAAAAAACCAAGTGATCAAAAACCATAAAGGCGAATTAGAGACAAAGTTAATCGCAACCATCTACACCCCAAACCCGAAGACCGTACGCCTTACCGCACGATCTCCAAGTCACGACTTACTACAACTACCAAGAAACAGACAAATTATATGTCCCAGTAACAGTTGAGGCCCATGGGGTTATCTCAATGAAATATGTACCAGCCTGCAAGCCCATAAGATCACTATGGGTAGAAAAAACAAATTCATTCTACGAATCTGATTCCCATCTATATCAAGCCACCGTACCCAAACATCTTGTACACCACCAGTATCCCATATTAACACATTCAACCTTCTTGAATGTGTTAATACATTGTAATCATTTGAACAGAAGAAGTTATTCCATTGTCATTAGTGCCACACTTTTCACTAATCGCCAAAAACACCTCCTTCCCTCCTCCACTACACACTAATCGGTAAAGGTGCCCACTCTTCCCTCTTTATGGACGGGAAACCCGGAACCCGAGAGTGCTATCCCGGCCGTTCGGGAAGCCGTTGCTGTTCCGGCTGACGGAACGGACGTTCTCCGCCGGAAGGCTCCAGCTCCCGCCGCGAACCACGCGGAGAGACCCAGAGGGCTCCATAGAAATAGGATCGGTCTTAGTTGTGCTAGTGTAATAACGTAGCCAATCCCAACACCATTCACTAACATTCCCGCTCATGTCATAGATTCCCAATCCATTAGGTGCTTTTTTTCCTACCTCATGGGTTCTACTTCCGGTGTTGTCCCAGTTGTCCCAATACCAGGCAACAGCATCAGGATCATTGCTGCCGGAATAGGTAAAGTTGCCAGGTGAGCCATTACCGCCTTTAGCTGCATATTCCCATTGTGCCTCGGTAGGTAATCGATATCCAGTAGAACCAGATACTATCTGGACAGCATCCCATGTTTCATTGCTGCTTGTAGGTACTGTTCCCCAGTCATTAGGATTAGTACTACCGGATATACTGTACGCAGGAGTTAATTCTTCCATTATACTTAATCTATTGCAGAATACTAATGCGTCATACCAGCTTACTGTTTCTACTCGTCGTCTTTCCTGTACTTCTCCGCTTACTGGTTCTCTTCCGCTGCCTCCATTGAAATTACTGGGATTAGTTCCCATTACTGCTTGGTATTGTTCCTGTGTTACTTGATACTTACCCATATAAAAACCGCTTATGTTTACTGTTGATATTGGAGTTTCATCCCAGCCGCCTCCGGTTCCAAGGTTTCTGCCTAGTTCAAAACTGCCGCCAGATACATACACCATTTCTACAGGGAATGTAGGCGGAATTATATTAACTCTCGCTACATTGGAACGTACAGGTGCCGCGCCTGTCGCAGTAACTTGGCAATAGTAATAATATGTTCCTACAGAGAGTGTTGTTGGAACTATGTAACTCGAACTTGTCGCTCCGCTTATAATAGTTCCGCCGGAGTTATTGTTTGTTGCGTTACTGTGCCATTGATAACTAAGCTCAGCGTTACCTGTAACGCTTGCTGTAACAGATAAATTTCCACTGATGTTTCCTGCAGATAGATTTGTTGTTTGAGTAGGTTGGGTGTTAATTATAATTACTGGAACAGCAACATTAACTGTCGATACATTGGAACGAACAGATGTCGCCCCATTAGTCGCTCTAACCTCGCAAAAATAATAATATGTACCAGCTGTTAGTGTTGTTAGTATTGCATAGCTCGAACTTGTCGCTCCGCTTATAACAGTTCCGCCGATATTGCTATTTGCCGTATTACTGTACCATTGGTAACTAAGCGTGGCTCCGGCGGTTACATTTGCAGAAACAGTTAAATTTCCGCTTATATTTCCGGCGGTTACATTTGCTGTTGCAGCAGGCTGCGTATTAATCGTAATTACTGGAACGGCGATAATAACAGTTGTTGGCTCACTGGTAACGCTACCGGAATTATCGGAACGTGTTACGGTTAAAGTGATGGTCGAACCAATATCTTCGTTTTGTATTGTATATGTACTGCCATTACCAATTACTGTAGTTCCATCACGCCACCACTCATACGAAATTGTTCCGCTGCCGCCAAGGTTGTTGGTCTCTGCCGTCAATGTCTGCCCCACTTGAGCATGACCGCTTATACTTATCGTTCCAGGAAGACCCGGCTCAGGACAAGCGGTAAAAGTAAACCCAATTACAATTAAAGTGATAAACCCCAAAAGTCTAAAAATGTTTTTCATAAGAACCCCCTTTAAATATATTCTGGTGCCATTTATGACGTATATTTACATTGTTAGTATATTTAATCACATTATGAGTGTTTTTTCAAGGAAAAACTAGAACATTTTTTGCCATGAAGTAATTATTATAACTTTATATGATATGGATTTAAGAGATACTAATATAAGAGAGATTTTAGCGGTAAAATATGCAGGAAAATCTTTGAAAAAATGATTTTTCACAGGAACAGCTAGCAAAAAAAAAAACGATTTTCTACCCTATTTATAGCGAAGATTGAGGCATCTCGTAAATATCCAACCTCAGAAGTACGTAATAAAATCGTTAATGGCATAAGCGCTAAAAGATGACAATTTTTTATTGTTTAGCTGGAACCAGAAGATGGAATGAAACAGGTATGTTAAGGATCACAGGAAGTTTTCGCAGGCAATTTTAGCCGAAAAAGCCGATATTTCAATCGCTTATCTAAGTAAAATTGAAAAGGGAGTACCCCAAACCGGATATTTTATCGCAAATAGCGGAAGGTTTAAGTGTAGAAGTCCATGAGCTTTTCAAGGCAAATCCTGAGCAAAAACCTAAATCTATTGTTGTCAGTGATGTTATAGAAAGAAACTGATACCCCGCCTTTCAAAAGCAATCACCACAAAGGTTAATACTGCCATAAATGACGCAATGGAACGAGTTTTTAAGGATTTTTTGAAGTGAATAAAAGTAAAAAACATTTATATTTTTTCGCTTGACTTTTTCTCCAAAAATACCGTATATTATAAGTGTTACCCGCAAGCACTATTGATGCTTGCCCCCGCCGGGCAGTGTGCCTGGCATTTTTTTTGCCCAAAAGAGGATCATCATGGATCAAACAACGCCAGTGAAGAAAAGGATCAGTGTTTATATTGACGGTTTTAACCTTTATCACAGCACCCTCTAATACACCCATCCAAACTGTCGTTGGCTTAATCTGCTGGAATTATCAAAACGCCTTATCAATCCAAAAACCGAAGAAATCCAGACAGTCTATTATTTTTCCGCTATCGCATCATGGAAACCGGATAAAGCCAAAAAGCACTTGCTTTATATTCACGCTCTGCGTACCGTAGGCGTAAAAGATATATTGGGAAAGTTCACCCTCAGAGATAGAAAATGCCCCAAATGTCTTGCTCTTTTTCAATCCCATGAAGAAAAAAAGACAGATATAAATATCGCTATTACCTTGCTTGCTGATGCTGTGTTAGATAAATTCGATACAGCTTTAATTCTTTCCGGTGACAGCGACCTTGCACCTGTAGCAACGAAATTACATCAACTCTGTCCTGGTAAAAAACTTGGGATTATTGTTCCGTAAAACCAGTCCGCTATGAACCAAAAAAAACACGCTGATTACTTCAAGAAAATACAAGACAGAGACTTGAAAAAATCCCTTCTTCCCTGAACAGGTAACCTACAATGGCAATATAATCACTTCTCCAGCAGGTTGGCTGCCGTCTAAACCTACCTCAATGATTTAACCTGCAAACAATTCGACACCAAAAACTGGAATTATATATTCTCAATACAGGATAATTATTTATTATCAGGTTGAAGCGAGT
>Ga0123356_10007685_pt1 | contig 10739 bp, 11 predicted proteins | sample TergutEmb28metaG_2_FD_92546 | JGI IMG/M metagenome (GOLD analysis project Ga0123356, IMG submission 92546) | Embiratermes neotenicus P3 segment gut microbial communities from Petit-Saut dam, French Guiana - Emb289 P3 | ecosystem: Host-associated > Arthropoda: Insects > Digestive system > Gut ... | reverse complement strand
TCTGGCTATGCTGTTCAATCACGCTATCCTAATGAATTGCGTGTAGAAAAACAGGATATGGACAAGGCAATTGAATACACAAAAGAAATTCGGGAATTTGTCCGTTCTCTTTATCCTGATCAATTTGATGATTTGCCAGATTTAAACAATACAGAAACATCATCAAATAATGTTATTAAGGATAAATATGGAGGTTCACATGAACTGTAAATTTACACCGGCAATCGTTATAATTGCATTGCTTTTTTTTGCTGCTTGCGCCAGTACCGGCAGAACTGCTAATGCCAGCATTACAGGACTTTCCAGTCTGGACGAAGCATTGGACGCGGCAATTGCCAACTTTGAAGCCAAGCTGCCCAGCGGGTCGGCTGTTGTTGTTACTGTCATTTCCGCACCTGAAAAGGATACGGGGCAGTTCATAAGTGACGAGCTGGCGGGACGTTTCAGCAGCTTCGTAACGCTGGCGCGAGATGCAGCGCTGCAGGAAATAGAGGCAGAGCATATGTTCCAGATGACCGGTCTTGTCAGCGATGAATCCGCTGTGGGCATTGGGCATTACATAGGAGCGCAGATTGTTATGTCCGGCGAGATGAAATTTTACGCAGATTTTACCCAGCTGAGACTCCGTGCAGTGGACGTAAAGACATCTCAGGCTATTATCTATACAGCGCGTATACCGGTCAATGACCGTTTACTGGCAAATATTATACCATCCACAGGTACTGTGACACCGCGCATTTTAACAACCGCTCTTGACCACCTTAACAGGGGCAAGGACTTTTTTGTCGGGGGTAAGTGGAACGAAGCGATAGCGGAATTCGACCGCGCCATTGCCATAGACAAAAACCTTGCGGAAGCGTATTTCTATCGTGGTTTTGCACTTGATGAAAAGTTTGATGGGTCTGATAAAAGAGACTTCGACCGCATGATTGCCGACTATACCAGTTCGATACGGCTGAACTTCAATAATCCCGGTGTTTTCCATATGCGGGCTCGTGCATACCATATGAGTTATTTTTTGTACGGGAATGCGGACGGCTTTGACCTTGCTATTGCCGATTATACCGAAGCGATACGGTTGTACTCAAATAATCCGGATCCGAATGCTTTTAACAACAGGGGCAATGTGTACCATGAGAAAGGCGACTTTAACCGCGCCATTGCCGATTTTACCCAGGCAATACAGCTGAACCCCGATCATGTTAATGCTTTCTACCGCCGTGGTTTGGTCTATGCAGAGTCGGGCGACCTTGACAGGGCAATAGCGGACTGGGAATCAGTTTTGCGGATTGAGCCCAATAATGCCAATGCCAGAGCAAATCTTGAAAAAGCGCGGCAAATGCAGAGACGGTAACTCAAGGAGATCGTATGAAAAGGTATTTTTTAGCAATTATAATCATAGCGATTACGGCAATGATATTTACGTCTTGCACACGCAGGGCAAGCACGGCAAAACCTGCTGACGGCGATTTTAGTATCTTTGGCGAGTGGCGTTTGGAAATTGATACATTCGGAAATGTGTACAGGTATAATGCTGACATGGATCCGGCACCGTATTTGTCTCTCATTATTAACGATGATAACAGTATGACTGCCTGGGCTTACGAAACTGACATAATAGGTCATATTATCAAAATAGACGATTATACATATCAGTTTAAGGTACATACCCGTTCCGTAATGTGGAATACAGAGACCGTTGACGAAATTATTTCCCTGGAATATAACCCCGAAACCAGATTGCTTAGATACGAAGATCGCGGAGAGGTGCTTTATTTTATAAAAGGTAATCCATATGAATCGATCGCCTCTGCAGCTACGACTGACAGCGAATTGAGCATTTTAGGCGAGTGGCAGCATATTGAAACCAGCTTTGACGGCATGATTTGGACCTATCCTACCACATCTGTATTGCGTATATTAAAAAATTTAGAAAACGAAGTGAGTGTCGAAGCCGATTATGCAGGCTGGCATGTTTATTATTATGGGAATTGGGAAAAGACAGACCAATATGTGTATCATATATATGCTCATTCCAGACTGGAAATCGGAACTGGCAATACTACTGCAATCAACGATACGTTAGTTTTCACCTACGATCCCGCCACCAAGCGTCTTGGTTGGTTAGACCTTGAATCTATGGCTATACGTTATTATGAATATGGCGGACACATGGCATTGGCAAAGCAGGCTTATGACTCAATTATGCGGCAAAACAGTGTTGATATATTTTTTATGGGAGATGGTATACCTTTTAATATAGACGATTATTCGGTAAAAAAAGATATTATACAAAGAGGCTTTGAAGGTGACCCTGACATTTATGAATATACTTTATATATAATTCAAAAAAACGGACATGATATAATGAATATTTTTGGGGAAGAAATAATGGTCATATCCGATATAGTTAAAACATTTGAAAATATAGGAGTTAATTCAACGATAGAAGAATTTGCAGGCGCTTATCCCGATTTTGGTATTTTTTATACATATGTTAGCAATAAGTATTGGTTATCAACAGATCGATACCAACGAATTCAATTTCTGCTGGACGGAGACGATTTTACGGCAGAGTGGGATGGAAGTACCATTATAGAGCTTACAGTATCAGATTTTAAACCAAATAGTAAAATAAACAAAATAAGAATTTATAATGATGAATGGTTATTTTTGCATTAATGGCTAAAATATTATTTCTTCTGGTATTTTTTCGCCTCTCATTTCTATTTGCATGTGATATTGAAAACCATTTTCAATTTAGTGTATTAAATAGTGATGAAATTGTACTCTATTCCGGTTGTTATGATGCGATAAACAGAGGGCCGCATATCATAGAATATATCCTGACCGGTGAGCGGGCTAAAGCCACAGGCGTACGAAGGCCAAATGCCCGATTTACTCAAGATCGGGATGGCGGTGTATTACAGGAACTATTAAATGAACATGGGTATTCATTACCAAGCCACAATGATTTTACACGCTCTGGGTATGATAGAGGGCATATGGCTCCTAATGCTGATTTTAATGATACGCATGAAAACGCTTTAATGACATTTTTTATTGCCAATGTTTGGCCGCAAACACCACAGGTTAACAGAGTTGAATGGCTTGCAGCTGAGGTTGAAACCAGAAGATTGGCTTCTGAATATTTATTTGTAAGGGTCGTTATTATCGTCGATGAATTCAACGATAAGCACATAAACGGTATTCAAATCCCTTTGAACTTTAAAAGAAGAGTATATTGTGTATGCGATAATGAACTAATATATGAAATTGTAGTTTATCAAATACAGGATGAATAATAATATGCATCATCCGCTGAATATTGAAAAAAATGAATATCTTACCCAGCAGCTTATTACTTATATTGGCAGTAAAAGGACTTTATTGGGTTTTATTGACAATGGAATAAGAAAAGTTCAAAAAAAACTTAATAAAAATAAATTAAAAACATTTGATGTATTCAGCGGTTCGGGTATTGTTGCAAGATATTTAAAACAATTTTCTGAGTTATTAATTGTTAATGATTTAGAAAAATATTCTGCAATAATAAACGAATGTTATTTATCCAATGAAATCGATATAGATTTTTCTTTATTGCAGGAATATTATCAGGACCTTGTTTTTAAGTCAAATAAAGAATTATGTAAGGGAATCATTTCAGAATTGTATGCTCCGAAAGATGATACAAATATAAAGCAAAATGAAAGAGTTTTTTATACATGCAGAAATGCAATGTTTATTGATACCATGAGACAATTAATTAATAAAATACCTAAAAACGATCAAAAATATTTTTTAGCGCCTTTATTATCGGAAGCATCAATACATGCAAATACATCAGGTGTATTTAAAGGTTTTTATAAAAATAAAGAAACAGGCATAGGACAATTTGGCGGGAAAAATCAGGATGCATTATTCAGAATCACTGGTAATATCCATTTGCCATTTCCGGTATTTAGTAATTTTTGTTGTGAAACAATTATTTGCAATGATGATTCTAATAAAATTATTAACACATTGCCCGAAGTAGATGTGGCTTATTTGGATCCTCCGTATAATCAACATCCATATGGTTCTAATTATTTTATGCTCAATGTAATTTTGGACTATACATATCCTGAAAATACCAGTAAAATATCAGGCATACCAGCGGATTGGAATCGTTCAGCTTATAATAAAAATAATCATGCGTTAAATGCGCTGACTTATCTTGTTGCAAATATTAATGCAAAATATGTATTAATATCGTTTAATTCAGAAGGATTTATTACAATAGAGCAAATGAAAAAAATGCTGGAAAAATATGGGAAACTTGAAGTTTTAGAAACAAAATATAATACTTTCAGGGGAAGCAGAAATTTACATAATCGGGAAATTCATGTAAAAGAATATTTATATTTACTGGAGAAATAATATAATGAATACTTTTTTTCTGCGGCAGTCAGTTAGAGCCGCTGCTACAGTAAGTTTTTCCCGATCCGGCGGCCCAGGCGGGCAAAATGTAAACAAAGTTAACACTAAAGTAACGCTGCGGCTGCGGCTTGCCGATATTGACGGCCTTACCGAAGCTGAGTTACATAGAGTGCGGGAACTACTGGCAAATCGCATTACTGTCGAAAATGAAATTATAATACACGCTGATGAAGAACGTTCCCAACGAACCAATTTGGAACGGGCATATTCCCGTCTTGAAGCGCTTATCATCGCAGCGGCAAGGCTGCCAAAGCATCGCCGCCCCACTAAACCGTCAAAAGCGGCCCGCGAACAACGGCTGCAGGTAAAGCATATGCACAGTCAGAAAAAAGCGCTCAGGCGGCTCAAGTCCGATGAATAATATACTCCTTGTTACCATTAACGCCAAGTGGATACATCCTTCGCTGGCATTGCGATTGCTAAAAGCGAATCTTGGCCCATTGGAAAAATCCTGCGGCATAATCGAATTTGCCCTGCGCCAGCCTTTACGGGAAAAAGTAGAGCCCATACTGATAGCTCGGCCCCGGATACTTGGTCTTTCTGTTTCAATCTGGAATCATACCGCTGCGCTGGAACTGCTCAAAGAATTACACAAAGCATGGGAGATTGATACAAACCAGCGGCCGATTATTGTTCTTGGCGGGCCGGAAGTGTCATACCTGCCGTCAGGCGCGGAAATATTTAGTTATGCGGACTATTGTGTGTTGGGAGAAGGCGAAATTGCGTTTCGGAGCTTATGCGAAGACATCTTGAATAATGAAAAAGGGCGGGCGCACAATGCATCAATAGTTTTTGTTAATCATGAATTCAAAGAGGTTAACGTATCTGCAATCAAGAATGCTTATCATTTATATACCGATGAGGATTTGCACAAAAAACTGATTTATGTGGAAGCAAGCCGGGGCTGTCCTTTTGGTTGTGAATTTTGTCTGAGCGCCATGGATGGCACACGCGCACGTACTGGGAATCAAATACGGGAATTTCCTCTGGAACCATTTTTTGCGGAAATGGATACATTAATCAACAGGATCGCAAATACTGGTCTTACAACTGGTCGTAAGACCTTTAAGTTTCTTGATCGGACTTTTAATCTGAACATTAACAGGGCGCAGCAAATAATGGAGTTTTTTCTGAAAAAAATTAAAGGCACGCCTTTTGTTGTTCATTTTGAAATGGTTCCTTCCCGTTTTCCGCCGGAACTGATCGCCGCCATTGCCTGTTTCCCCCCTGAAACTTTGCGGCTGGAAATTGGTATACAGACCCTTAACCCCGATGTTTCTGCCCGCATTGGCAGGCCATCAAAACCAGAGCAGGAACTGGCAGCCATTCGTCTGCTGCGGGAAAAAACCAATGCCATTATCCACGCTGACCTTATCGCCGGCCTCCCCGGCGAGGACATGGATTCTTTTGGCAAAGGCTTTGATGCATTATGGGCAGCGCTTTCACCGTTATCAGCCGGTAATAATCCGCCCGCCGAAATTCAGTTAGGCATTCTAAAACTGCTGCCCGGCGCGCCCATTATTCGGCATACTGACGCTTTTGGTATGCGCTATAATACTTCGCCGCCTTATGAAGTAATGGAAACCGCCGCCATGTCCGCCGCAGACCTGAACCGGATAAAAAACGTTGCCCGCTTTTGGGAGCTTATTGTCAATCGCGGGCTGATCAAAATGGATGCGTTTTCGTCACCACACACAGGTATCTTTAACCGCTTTATGACTCTTGCAGATTCGTTATTGGACCGCTTTGGACGCAACTGGGGTATTGATAAAAATGATTTGCAGAAATACCTTGGTGATTTACTTGGCTAAAGTCGGAGTTCTTCTCACAATCCGCGCTCCCAGAGCGGAAAGCCTTTCAACCAAATGTTCGTAGCCGCGTTCAATTTGGTATACGTTGCGTATAACACTTTTTCCTTCGGCGCACAGGGCGGCAATAAGCATTGCCATACCGGCGCGGACATCGGGACTGATAAGTTCCGATCCGTGGAGTTTTGCAGGACCGGAAACCACAGCCCGGTGAGGATCACATAATACAATCCGTGCGCCCATTCCAATCAGCTTATCCACAAAAAACATTCGGGATTCAAACATTTTTTCGTGGATGAGCACAGTTCCTTTTACCTGTGTGGCTACCACGGTGATAATGCTGGTAAGATCGGGCGGAAAGCCTGGCCAGGGAGCATCGTCAATTTTGGGAATCATACCGCCCAGATCGCAGTTAACCTCTTTGGGCTGATTTTTGGGAACATGGATAGTAGTTCCTTCGTGCGCCCAGAAAATGCCTAATTTGCCAAAGGCGACTTTGGCAGGCCGCATATCCTGAGGACGAGTCCCCTCGATGTGTAAATCTCCGCCGGTGGCGGCGGCAAGCCCGATAAAGGAACCGACTTCCATAAAATCCGCGCCTATAGTGAAGTCACAGCCGGCCAATTTTTGAACACCAGTGATCGTCAGTACATTTGAACCAATGCCTTCGATCTGCGCTCCCATGGAAACAAGCATATGACAAAGGTCTTGCACGTGCGGCTCGCTGGCGGCATTGGAGAGTATTGTTTTTCCTTTTGCAAGCACCGCTGCCATAATGGCATTTTCCGTACCGGTAACCGATGCTTCATCAAGAAAAATATCAGCGCCTTGCAGCGACTTTGCGGCAAAGGTAAATGTGCCGCCGGTTTTTACCTTTGCCCCCAGTTCGGTGAGGGCAAGAAAATGAGTGTCCAGCCGTCGCCTGCCAATAACGTCTCCGCCGGGGGGCGGCAAAACCACCTTGCCGGTGCGGGCAAGCAAGGGACCGGCAAACAGAATCGAGGCTCGTATTTTTTTTGCCAGTTCAACAGGTACCGCAGAAGTGGCAATATTACCCAAACGCAGAAGGTAGGTATTGGGCGCCAAATATTCCATCTCTCCGCCCAGAGCAACGTATATCTCAAGCATTACATGTACGTCTTCAATTTCGGGAATGTTTCTTAGTATAACCGGCTCATCTGTTAACAAAGCTGCCGCAATGCAGGGCAGGGCGGCGTTTTTGTTACCGCTTGCTTTTACGGTGCCGTTCAGTGGAACGCCGCCATCAATTATGTATTCGCTCATATATAATGAATCTAATGGTACAACTAAAGTTTTGCAAGGGCTTTTGCTTGTTAAAAAAAACAAAGCGGGATATACTCATTTTATCATGCTCAATTTTGAATATTATGCACGCACCAAAGTAATCTTTGGAAAAGATACTGAAAACAAGGCAGGGGATGAGGCTGCCCAGTTTGCAAAAAGGATACTGTTGCATCATTCCGGAGGTCATGCGCTTAGGTCTGGCCTGATTGACCGTGTCAAAGATAGCCTGCAAAAAAGCGGTATTGACTGGGTGGAACTGGACGGCGTACAACCTAACCCCCGGCTGTCCCTTGTGTACAAAGGCATTGATATTGTAAAAAAGGAAAAACTGGATTTGGTTCTTGCCGTTGGCGGAGGGTCAGCGATTGATTCTGCCAAGGCCATTGCGTTGGGTGCCGTCAATGATGGTGATGTGTGGGATTTTTTTGAGCGGAAGAAAACGGCGTCACAATCCCTGCCGGTTGGGGCTGTTGTTACCATTCCTGCCGCCGGCAGTGAATCGAGCAATAGCTGTGTTATTACCAATGAACAGGGACCCTGGAAACGAGGCGTTAACTCTGAATGTACCCGTCCGGTTTTTGCTATTCTCAATCCTGAACTAAGCTATTCCCTGCCGCCGTTTCAGACCGCCTGCGGCATAGCCGATATGATGGCCCACATTATGGAACGCTATTTTACCAGAGAGCCTCATGTAGAATTGACCGATGAACTGTGCGAGGGTGCTTTACGGGCAATTATTCGCAACGGGCGGAAAATCTTTTCCGGCGGAGAAAAGGATTACAATGCCCGCGCCGAAATTATGTGGGCGGGCTCATTGGCTCACAATAACATTTTTGGTACCGGCCGTATTGGCGATTGGGCCAGCCATCAAATAGGGCATGAGATTTCGGCCCTTTTTGATACCACCCATGGCGCAGTGCTTTCGATTATGTTCCCTGCCTGGATGCAATACAATATCGAGGCGTCTATAGACCCCGCCCGCTTTGCCCGTTTTGCCGCCAAAGTGTGGGGTGTGGACGGCGCGTTTTACGACCTTGCACAGGCAGCCCTGGAAGGGATTTTCCGCATGAAAAACTTTTTTCGTTCCATCGGTCTTCCGGTCAGTTTTACCGATGCACATATCGATCCTTCCCGCATCTCCGAAATGGCAAAACGCGCCGTCAAATTTGGCCCCATCGGGAACTACCGCAAACTCGATGAAAATGACATAGAGGCGATTTATCGGCTTGCCATTGAATAATTACATCGAATTATGGTAATGTAAAAACAGCCGGGGTGATGGAATGGTAGACATTGGGGACTTAAAATCCCCTCCTCGTAAGAGGGTACGAGTTCGAGTCTCGTTCCCGGCAAATTTCCATATAATTGTTTCACGTGAAACATTCGTGAAAAACCCCTGTTTTGAGCAAGGGCGTACAAAGCCCTTGGCGCCTATTGTTTCACGTGAAACATTGTCAAAGCCGAAAACCGGGCAGGCCCCTGCTTTCAACGTACAGACTGCCGTGTATGGCATAGCGGGGAGGGATGCTTGTTTTTGCAGACCTGCTTTGTTCCAGCAGCAGGGACGTAAAGTTGCTGATAATGCTGGCAGTGTCATTGACGGGATCTTTGCTTTTTTTCGCGCCTTTTAGCCCCGGCAATAGAAAAGAATAGAGCGGGTGGGTTAAAGGAAAATCCTGATAATCCAGCGGGCCGGCTCCTTTAATGGCGGCAAAAGCAACCGGGCCGGAACCTGAGCGTAATGAAGCAAAAACAGCCTGGTAAGGCTTTTGTCCCTTGGGGGAGTTCAATGCCCTGCCGGAAACAAGGTACATGATTGGAAGGCCTGCACCGGGTAAAGGCCCTGTATGGCTGACTCGTTGTGACTGCATATTGCTCAGGCGCTCCTGAACGTGTACCCATTTTGCTGGAGCTTGAGGAGCATTGCGAGCTTCGGGAAGATATGATGACCAAAGATGGCTCTCGATAGCAACCACGCCCAATACGTTGCTATAGCTTCTAAAAAATTTATTTTCCCCAGCCAGGTAAGCCAATGCAGATCCGCCGGCGCCATACCCTGCAAGTATAAGTGGCGGCATATTACCGCTTGTACGGTTCAGCAAGCCCGGAAGCTGAGGCACTAGCAATGCAATATCAGCTCGCCGTTCCGCTTCCAATGCCTTGCCTTTTTCATTGGCCAAGGCAAGACCGTAAGCCTTTTTGGTAATCCGCCAGTGTGCCGCCGAACTTGCACTTCCAGCCCGCCGGTCCCCCTTCTGATGAAAATAGGTCACCACCGTAAAGCCTTTTTCTTTCAGTTCTGTACACACAATATCTATTGAGGCAGCGGTTCCGATTTCCGGCGGAACAATAAAGATAAGGGGGTGATTGGCCTCAATGTCACCGTAGACTCGCAACATATAGTTTTTACCGCGAGGCCCCTGAATAGTCACCATTCTGGTATCTTCTGATTCCGCTTTTGGTTTGACATTAATTCTGGGGGAAAATACGAACATAGGGACAGCAACGACACTTAACAAAATGAGTACGCATACAATGCCCAGGGGATTTCGGTGACGAAAGGAATTCCTGCGGCGGAAGAGCACATTGACCATAATAACGATAACGGTAAAAACCAATAGAGGAATACATTCGGGACGAAAGCCGTAGGCGAAAAAAATCCCCACTATGATACCCAGTCCAATAAAGGGTAACCAGTTCAACCCGTCCAGCGGCCACAGTGCTTTGACAAAAGGCCTGCAAAGCGACAAAATCAGAAATAACACAACTACCGCTTCCGGCGCCCAAATCTCCATATATCCCAATTATAGGTGAGGCCGTTCCCAAATGTCAAATTTTGAACCGGCGGTTGCCAATTTTTACCACATACGTTTTAACTACGAACCAGACGAACCAACACGAACTTTTAATACGAATTCAGGAAAATATTGTGTGTTCGTGAGGTTTGTGTTTGTTCGTGGTAAAAAAATCCAATTAAGTTAATGCATATGACGGCCGGTACGCTACCTATAGTGTCGCCGACATCATATGCGTTAACTTAAGCGGAGCTAAAAAAATGCAACTGGGGCAGACGTTTACGTTTAGAATCTTTGCAGACACTAGACAGACGATGCAGATGCTTTGACAAGTCATGAAAATTAATTTTCT
>Ga0123356_10007684_pt1 | contig 10740 bp, 11 predicted proteins | sample TergutEmb28metaG_2_FD_92546 | JGI IMG/M metagenome (GOLD analysis project Ga0123356, IMG submission 92546) | Embiratermes neotenicus P3 segment gut microbial communities from Petit-Saut dam, French Guiana - Emb289 P3 | ecosystem: Host-associated > Arthropoda: Insects > Digestive system > Gut ... | reverse complement strand
GTAAGCTTCGCAAGATATGTAGCAGATTTACGCGGAGTGTGCTTTTAGGCTATTTTGGCAAGCGGAATTATTCTTTCAAGCTCTGCTCTTATTTTTTGTTTTGCTATTGTAGTTTCAATGTGCTCTTGTAAACGTAAAAAATAACCTTCCGAAAGGCCGAAGAGGCGTGATAAACGTAGGTCGGTATCTGCTGTAATCCCTCTGCGTCCGTTAACAATGTCTGTAATCCGGCTTGGAGCCACCCCAATGGCTCTGGCAAGTGCATTTTGAGACAACTTATACGGCTTCATGAAATCATCAAAAAGGATTTTCCCTATATGCTCTACTTTTATATACTTTTTCATTTATAACTCCTTCTATTCTGTATTCTATACTACAGAATACAAATAATCAAGCTTTTTTAATCATGATAATCCACAATTTCTACATCATCAGCAAAGCCTTCATTCCATATAAAACATATACGGTATTTATTATTTATTCGTATTGAATTCTGGCCTATTCGATCGCCTTTTAATTGTTCCAGATGGTTTGAAGGAGGTGTTCTTAGATCTTCAAGAGTAAGTGACGCATGAATTGCAGCAAGTTTTTTAAATGCTCTGGTTTGAATATTAACAGGGAATTTTCGAGAAACAAAACCATTGAATATTTTTTCTGTCTCTTTGCATTTAAACGATTGTATCATTAGTATTATGATAAACGAGGACTTAACATTTGTCAAGTGTTGTCAGCTTTGCCTGCGAGTCTTCCTGCCTTTGTAATTATTTCTTTAAAATATTTTCCTTCGCTGTTTGATAATCCTGCTCTGGAAATTAAATCACGGAAAAAATTAAACTGTTCTTCTCTGCCTGCAATTTTATAAAAACCTATGTCAGATAAATCTTTTGTAATTGAATTTACAAGTTCAGAAATTTCTGCCTGATTCATTGCATTCCACTCGCCTTTTACAGGGTGCTGTTGTTCCATTGCCAAAAATAATTCGTAGGTATAAATCTGCACAGCATGTGACAAATTTAAAGAAGGCTGCGCATCAGAAACAGGTATATGAGAAGCAAAATTACATAATTCCAGCTCTTCGTCATCAAGGCCTGTGCGCTCGTTGCCAAAAACAATAGCCGCAGACCTAGACTGCGATGCAAGCCAAACAGCCAAATCACGGGGCGTCATCGATATATTCTTACGATTATGCCCTCTGCGGCGGGTAGTGCCCACCACAATTGAACAATCAGCGACTGCTTCGGCTAAATTATCAAAAAAAACGGCATTTTCCCAGATATCTGCAGAATTAACTGCTCTGGCAAGCAGTTGTTCCGTATCAATAGACTGCGGAGAGACCATTCTAAGCTGAGAAAGCCCCATATTCTTCATCGCACGGCAAACAGCCCCGACATTTCCGCCTTCAGACGCCCGACTAAGGATAATTTTAACATCTTGTAAAAACATTGGGAATTATATCATACTATTGACAATTTTATCTAAAATTTGTATGATTAAGGGTGTAGGTATTCTCTTTGCTGTTAGCTAGGGGATGAATTTGAAAGGAGTGACATGCCTAATAATGATATCGTCGGCGGATTCGATGACGAGAAAGATGACAGTCTAAAAATTAAACTCGATAAAATTGACGAAGCTCCCAGGTGTCTTCTTCTTACTCTAACTGGATACATAGATACATACAACTCAAATTTCTTCCAGAAACGGGTTCAAAAAGCCATTGAAGGCGGTTTTGTAAGATTAATATTTCAGTGCGGCAGCTTAAACTATGTTTCATCCACCGGTATTGGTTCGTTTACTACATTCCTTAAAGCTGTAAAACCGCAAGGCGGCGATCTTGTTCTGCTTGATATCCAGCCTAAAGTATACGAAGTATTCCAGCTGCTTGGTTTCTCCCAGTTTTTTAATATCAGAGACAGCCTGGACGATTCAATCCTATTCTTTAATACAGATCAGGCACGTGAAAAGCCGTCTGTTTTCCCAAAAGTAGTATCCTGCCCTATTTGCTATAAAAAGTTAAAAGCCGTAAAACCAGGCCGTTTCCGCTGTTCGGAATGCAAGAGCATTCTTGCTATCGACGATACTGGTCAAGTTCTGCTCGGCTAACCATTCTCCTGTGGAAAACTTGTGTAAACACCTCTAATAAACCTATACAGTGTATCGATTTTTATACATTTTAAATATAAACATTTTATTTTCAAATAACAGATCTACCTAATTCCTTACTACATAAAGAATTACGTGTTTTAAATAGTAGAGTTACAATTACCATTTGTAGAATTATCAATTATTACTGATATTTCCCCCTGTGCATAACCAGTTGAAAACTAGGAAAAATGCTCTACAAAGCCCCTCTAGAGCCTTCTGGAAGCATCTACAGCCGCAGCAGGCAATGTTTTATACCTTATGCTTAAATGTCAAAAAAAGCAGTTATAAACCATGTTTCCTCTTGCAAATATATGCAAATATTGCTATTCTTTGTCATACAGAAGCATTTATTGCCCAGCCTCTTGCAACACAGGCGGCTTGGCAGGCGTTTTTAAGGAGAAATTAGAAAATGAGCTTTGATATCACCAGGATGCGTAACATCGGGATAAGTGCCCACATCGATTCGGGTAAAACCACCCTTTCTGAGCGTATTCTGTTTTACAGCAAAAAAATTCACGCAATTCATGAAGTCCGTGGTAAAGACGGCGTTGGCGCTACCATGGATCACATGGAACTTGAAAGAGAACGAGGCATTACAATTCAATCTGCCGCTACCCAGGTAACCTGGAAAGATTACACGGTTAATGTTATTGATACGCCGGGTCACGTAGATTTTACTATCGAGGTTGAGAGATCCCTTCGTGTTTTAGACGGCGCTGTTCTTGTTCTTTGCGCAGTAGGCGGAGTGCAGTCGCAATCCATTACTGTAGACAGGCAATTGAAACGCTACAATGTTCCGCGCATCGCTTTTGTAAACAAGTGCGACCGTACAGGAGCAAATCCTTTTAAAGTGCGGATGCAGCTTAGAGAAAAATTGGGTCTTAACGCAATGATGATTCAAATCCCTATCGGACTTGAAGATAAACTTGAAGGCGTAGTTGATCTTATAACAATGAAAGCAATTTATTTTGACGGGGATCAGGGTGAAACTTTGCGTCTTGCGGAAATTCCTGCGCATTTAAAAGCAGACGCAGAAAAATACCGCGAAGAACTGCTGGAAGAGCTTTCTATGCATTCAGATGAATTAGCGGAAAAAGTTTTAGACGGCAAAGATGTACCCGAAGACATTATTCATACTGCGATTCGTAAGGCAACTTTATCTGAAAAGTTAGTTCCTGTAATGCTTGGTTCTGCCTACAAGTTTAAAGGCATCCAGCCATTGCTTGACGCTGTTATGAATTATCTTCCTAATCCTACAGAAGTAAAAAATTATGCCCTGGATTTAGATAATAACGAAGAAAAAATCGAACTTAACAGCGACGAAAAAAATCCAACTGTTGCGCTTGGCTTTAAACTTGAAGATGGTCAATATGGTCAGCTGACTTATGTCCGTGTTTATCAGGGAAAAATTAAAAAGGGCGAAGAGCTTATAAATACCCGCTCACGCAAAAGATTTAAAGTTGGACGGCTTGTGCGCATGCATGCCGACAGCATGGAAGATATCAACGAAGGCTACCCAGGAGATATTGTCGCTCTTTTTGGAATTGAATGCGCTTCAGGCGATACATTCTGCGGAAGCAGTTTAAATTATGCAATGACATCGATGTTTGTGCCTAACCCTGTAATCTCGCTTGCGATTACTCCAAAAGACAAAAAGAGCGCAGACCAAATGGCAAAAGCGCTTAACCGTTTTACAAAAGAAGATCCTACTTTCCAAACTTATGTTGATGCTGAATCTAACCAGACTATTGTTAAAGGAATGGGAGAACTTCATTTAGAAGTTTATATTGAGCGAATGCGCCGTGAATACAAGTGCGAAGTTGAAACAGGCGCGCCGCAGGTTGCATACCGTGAAACTATTACGCAAAAAGCGGAATTCAATTACACCCACAGAAAGCAGACAGGCGGTTCTGGTCAGTTTGGACGTGTTGCAGGTTACATGGAATCATACACCGAGGGTGATTACGAATTTGTCGATATGATTAAAGGCGGCTCGATTCCTTCTGAATATGTGCCAAGCTGCGATAAAGGCTTTAAAGAAGCAGTTAAAAAGGGCAGCTTGATTGGCTTCCCAATTGTTAATATCCGCTGTGTAATTAATGATGGTCAAAGCCATCCTGTCGATTCATCCGATATTGCATTCCAGCAGGCTGCAATAGGCGCTTTTCGTGAAGCTTACAACAAAGCAAAACCGTGTATTCTTGAACCAATTATGAAAGTATCGGTAGAAGGTCCTACAGAATTCCAGGGAAATATTTTTGGCTCAATTAACCAAAGGCGTGGTATAATTGCATCATCTGTTGAAGATGGTACTTTCTCCCGTGTAGAAGCGGAAGTTCCATTAAGTGAAATGTTTGGCTATTCTACAACTCTGCGTTCGCTTACACAAGGAAAAGCTGAGTTTACAATGGAGTTTGAAAAATACGCAAAAGTTCCCCAGAGTGTTTCCGAAGAATTAATTACTGCAGCTGAAAAGAAAAAGAAGGAGAGATAAAATGGTACTGAGTGAACTTATACAGCGAAGCCCTATTCGTATTTTTGAACAATCCATTAACGGCGGATTAAAACCCGGAGAAATAGGCGTTATAGCTTCACCTCGTGGAGTTGGTAAAACATCGGTACTGGTACAGCTTGCTCTGGATAAACTGCTTCAGGGAAAAAAAGTAATTCATGTATCTTTTCATCAGCAGACACAGTATGTACCTGTTTGGTATGAAGATATTTTTACAGAATTTATTTACAAAAAAAATCTGGAAAATGCGGCGGAAATAAAAAGCGATCTTGTTAAAAACCGCGTGTTAATGAATTTTAGCCAGGACGGCGTTACAAAAGAACAGATAATAAAAAGCCTTAGAGCAATGATTATAGAAGGCGGCTTTAAAACTGATTTAATTATAATTGACGGATTTGATTTTAAACGCACCAGCAAAGAAAGCATAGAAGCTGTAAAAACATTTGTTACAGAATTGGGCGTATCTGTCTGGTACAGCTGTTCTGTCGGTGATGACGGCTCTGCATACGATAAAGAAAATATTCCTGTTACAATTGAAAGTTTTGCAAGCAGTATCGATGTAGTTATTATTCTGCAGCCAAAATCTAACCATGTTGAATTATCAATTTCCAAGGATAGAGGTTCTGTCATTTCCAAATCGATGGCAATGGAGCTTGACCCAAAAACACTATTAATACTGGAAGCGTGATTTTCGCTTTTAAAAGAGATTTAACTATTCCCATTCAATGGTTGCAGGCGGCTTATTGGAAATATCGTAAGTTACACGTCCTATCTCTTTTACAGAATCTGTAATACGCTCTGAAATTTCCAGCAGGTCATGGGTTGCAAACGGGTAGACGCTTGCTGTCATGCCGTCTTTGCTGGTTATTGCGCGTAACGCAAGAACCCATCCGTATTTGCGCTCGGTTTTTGCGCCGCCGTTTGCTCCGCTACCGTTAGCTCCGCTTACTCCAACAGAGCGTATCGGCAACAGCACTGCGAATGCCTGCCAAATTTCGTTATAAAGGCTTTTACCAGCAGAAGCTCCGCTGTCTGCAGAACTGCGGCGGCTTCTTAGCTCTTCTATATAAATTGCATCTGCCTCACGCAAGATGTCACATTTTTCTTTTGTAACTTCGCCAAGTATGCGCACTGCAATTCCGGGACCAGGAAACGGATGGCGGCTTACAATTTCTTCATCAACGCCTAGGAAACGTCCAAGTTCACGCACTTCGTCTTTGTATAATTTTGCAAGCGGCTCGATAATTTTTCCAGCTTCACGCTTTGCGGCAACAAGCGGACTTGAAACATTGTGGTGGCTTTTTATTTTATTATCGCTTTCGATAAAATCGGCGCGGATACTTCCCTGCGCAAGAATGTAATCCTGTGACAATCCAAGCCGTGCAACTTCACGCTCCTGTATCTTAATATACATATCGCCGATTATTTTGCGCTTTTCTTCAGGCTCTGTTATTCCTTTTAAAGCGGAAAGAAACTCATCTTCGCACATAATTACATGAATATTTTTAGCGCCAAGTTTTTCTAAAATTGCACGGACAGCAGTTGTTTCATTCTTGCGCATAAGCCCTGTGTCCATATACATTAAATGAACTTGATCGGCATTAAGCGTTTTTAAAAGCAGTGCGCCTGCAACGGTTGAATCTACGCCGCCGGAAATTAACAGCAATACAGGATTATTTCCAACACGGGTTTTAAGCTCTTGGCTTGTTTCATTAACGAATTGTTCCATTTTTAATACCTTTTAAATCGAATGAACTTAATTAGTGCAACTATGTCGTATAACTTTATGTCGTACGAACTTAGTTCGTGCGAACTTAGTTTGCAGCATAGTTATCAAAGTACCCTTGAATTAAAACAGCAGGTGTACCTTTATCGCCGGAACCGCTTACAAGATCGCAGAGACTTCCAAGAAGATCTGTAAGCTGCCTTGGCGTAGTTCCTTCGGATTCCATTTTACCCATTTGGTCTACTCCGGCTTTTGCCTTAATTGCTTTTTCTATCGCCTCGCGCGCTTCTTCTTTGGAAAGGTCTGCAAAATTGTTATCTGCAAGAAATTTAAGCTTTAGCTCGTTGGGTGTTCCGTTTAAACCTGATGAAAACGCAGGAGCTACAACAGGATCTGCAAGTTCCCATATACCGCCTACAGGGTCTTTAAAACCGCCGTCGCCGTATACAAGTACTTCTACAGTTTTGCCGCTAAGATCTTTTAGAGCTTTCTGCATTTTTTCTACAAAATCGTCACAGTCGCGCGGAAATAATTTTACCCGCTCTTCTGTGGCTTTGTTTGAACCAAGCAGCCCGTAAAGATTATTATAACCGCTTCCGTTAACAGAAGTTTTTAAAAGGTCATCAAGACCTATTACTTTTTTTGCACCTGCCGCTTTAAGTGCGCGTTTTGTTCTTTCTCTTGTGTGAATGTCTGCGGCAATAACCTGATCTGTATAATCAAGAATGCGTTTTGGATCGGCGCAAAGAACAATATCAATATTTGAGTTTAGCGCTTTATAATAGGAAACATAATCTATGCCTGTAAATCTGTGCTTTACATCGTTTCCAAAAAGACGGCGGTACTCTGCCTCGGTTAAACAATCTGAATACGGATTAAGTTTTTTATCATCTACATCATCCCAGGTTATAAGCTGGTTTCCAACTTCATCCGCAGGATAACTTAAAAGAACTGTAACTTTTTGCGCTCCTTGCGCAATACCTTTTAAAAGCATTGCAAAACGGTTTCTGCTTAGGATTGGAAACACAACGCCAATATGCGCTGTTCCAGCCCCGAACTGCGCTTTAACATCTGCAGCAATTTGATCCATGGTGGCATAATTGCCCTGCGAGCGGGCAACAACAGCTTCTGTTACGCCAATAATATCGCCGTCATTAATGCGGATCTTTTCGTGTTCAATTGCATCTTTTACCGATTGACAGATAACAGCCACAAGATCATCAGACTCACGAATTATCGGAGTCCGCAATCCCAGCGCTTTAGTTCCTATTACTCTCATTTTATTACCGAGGTGTTTTTGCTACATCACATATACGGCGCGCCATATTATGCAGAGAAACCTGTTCCATAACGTGCCCCAATTCATACGCTACACGCGGCATTCCGTAAACAACCGCGCTGTTTTCATCCTGACCCAATGTCATGCCGCCTTCTTTATAAATTGTTCCAAGCTGTTGTGCGCCATCACGTCCCATGCCTGTCATTATTACGCCAAGCACATGGTTAGAAAACGACATTGCCGCAGAAGCAAAAAGCACATCTGCAGAAGGTCTATGCCCTGAAACCTGAGGAGCGTCGGAAAGACGAGCGACAGCGCCTGTTCCTTTTTTCTCTACTTCTAAATGTTTATTGCCCTGCGCTATTAAAATTCTACCAGGCATGATAACGTCGCCGTCTTCCGCTTCTTTAACGCTTAACGGACAGATGCGATCTAAGCTCTTGGCAAATTCATTTGTAAATCCTGCAGGCATATGCTGCACTACAACAATTGGTATTTTAAGATCCGGATCAAGGTTTGCGAACACTACACGTAAAGCATCAGGACCGCCCGTACTAATTCCAATAGCAATTAGCTCTGTGTTGGCAGGATAACGTGCTCTAATAGGAGGCGCAGCCGGAGCAACAGGCGCTTCTGCCGCAAGTTTAAAATGAACCGCAATATCAGAATTCTTAGCTGTCGGTGATTTTGGTTCGTATTCCGAAGGAGAAAGAACTTTTTTTCCTTTAGATCTGCGGTATGCGCCGCCGTAACCTAAAAGCTTGCCTACAACAGTATCTTTTACTACATGTATATCTTCAGAAACTGAACCAGATGGCTTTTGAACGAAATCACTTGCACCTAACGACAGCGCTTCCATCGTAATTTCTGCGCCTTTTGCGGCGATAGATGAAAGTATAACAACAGGTATATCTATACCTTGTTTTTTTCGTTCTTTTAAAAACTCTATCCCGTTCATCTCGGGCATTTCAAGATCTAAAACAATAACATCAGGATTAACACGGGGAATCTTTTGCAGAGCAAACTGCCCGTTCATCGCTTTATCAACAACAGTTAAGCCTGGTGTATCATCAACCATGCGGCTGATTAGATTGCGCATTAGCGCAGAATCGTCTACAACCAATACTCCTATTTCATCTGACACGGAATTCTCCTAGATATTCTTACAGTACAATGTTGCCCATTCAGTTTTTAGGAATTCGAATTTTGTATCCATTCCAAATAGCGATTCTGAATGCCCGATAAAAAGGAATGATTTAGAAGCCATAGCATCCCAAAAACGACCCATAACTGCAGTCTGAGCGGCTTCGTCAAAGTAAATGATAACATTGCGGCAAAAAACAATATCAAAGTTTCTTTGCCCGGATTCGTTTTTAAGATTGTGATAGTCGAACTTTATTTTTGACTGAATGTCGGCTTTAATTTTATATCCGCCGTCTACCTTGTCAAAATATTTAACTAAATAATTATCAGGTATTCCTACGATTCTGCTTTCGGCATAAAAACCTTCTTTGGCTGTCATAAGACACTTAAGGGAAATATCGCTGGCAAGAATATCGTAGCTCCAGGTCTTGGGAAGAATCTCGCTTAGCAGCATGGCAATTGTATAAGGTTCTTCACCTGTAGAACAGCCGGCGCTCCAAATTCTTATAGTACCAGGTGTTTTCCTAATATTGTTTATTAACTCAGGAATGATATGTTTTTCCAGTGCGTCAAATTGCGCCTGATTTCTGAAAAACCGTGTTAGGTTAGTTGTGATTGAATCTAAAAACCCTTTAAGTTCCTCTTTGTCTACCTTGATTATGTCCATGTACGCTCTGACGTCGGAACTGCCTTTTTCGCGAAGACGCTCTTTCAACCTGCTTTCCAATATCGAACGATTGGTAGGTGTGAAGGTTATACCACTCTCTGCGTAAATCAGGTCACGATATAATTCGAAATTGGCATCATTGAGGAACGCTGTATCAGCCATATTGATATATTACGAGACTATTTAAAGAGTGTCAATTGGTTAAATAATAATGTTATAATCTTTTTATGGAGAATATACAGCTAATATATCTTGACCTTCGCCAGCCGATTATTTTTACAAAAAGTCAGGAAAAAGCACAGATAAACGCAATGGAAAACGAAGAATCTCTTCTTTGTTATAAGATAAATCCTTATCAAGGATGCAGTATCGAACCTTTAAAAGAGCAATTATTGGAAGAACTGGTATATTCGGGGGTTAAAAACTTAGAAACTCAGACGGAATTATCAAATGAAGCTGTTTTATTGCCGATTGGGCGTTATTTGTTCGTACAAAAGCGTGCCGAAGCTGCTTTAAATCAGGAAGAATGGCTTAATTTAGCGATTGAACAGCAAAAAGACGGGCTTTGGGAACGAAATAAACTAAAAAATCTGCTTTATATACGCTTTTTATACGAGGATAATGCTTTTGTAACTCAAATTCTAAGACCGCTAGAGATTTAACTAAGGTTTAACTACTGATACATGATTATATATGGGCGTGGATTAAGGTTATATACTTCTCTTGGCATCATAAGCGGTTTATCAACTCCGGCTCCTGGTATTCCAAGGTCGTAAAATAGTTTAAAAGCCTTAATTGGCATATTGGAAGCAAGTGCATTAAAAGCGTATGTATGGCGTTTTAAACCAGGAGAGCCAAAACCATCGGCGCAGTGAACCAGCCTAACTCTATGGAAATCGGATCTAATGTCTCCACGGTTTCTTAACATCACATTATTAAATTGATGAATAACAAACATGCGTTCGCCTGGAAGATTGTTTTCGATAAGGTAATCCTCGATTATCTGCTGAGCCAGGTTTACCTCTTCTGCTGTTAGATGCCCAATCTCTACCATTGGTTTTGCTGTACGCCATTCAGGATCAAGGGCAAGGTGAACATTTGGATATTGCAGATATGGCAGCATTTTTTTAAGCGAATCGATAGGATCATAACGTCCAATCTGATGGTCAATATAAATTAAAACATTATTTTTTATCCCGTATTCGATGTATTCCATTAGGACTTTATGATCAATTATCCCAATTTGACCCCTCGGCCAAACAGTTCCGTAT
>Ga0123356_10007683_pt1 | contig 10741 bp, 8 predicted proteins | sample TergutEmb28metaG_2_FD_92546 | JGI IMG/M metagenome (GOLD analysis project Ga0123356, IMG submission 92546) | Embiratermes neotenicus P3 segment gut microbial communities from Petit-Saut dam, French Guiana - Emb289 P3 | ecosystem: Host-associated > Arthropoda: Insects > Digestive system > Gut ... | reverse complement strand
CGTTTTTTTCTTTTAGCGGCTGGTTTTTTACCGGCAGATTTTGCAGTTGTTTTTTTACCTGCGGGTTTCCCTGTTTTGGAAATACCTTTAAGCGCTTTTATCAGTGTTTTATTATTAGCTGCTTTTGTTAGATCGTATTCCATCTGTGCTAATAACCAGAATTCCGGTTTTGTAGCGAAATATTTGGCAAGACGTACAGCGATAGATGTTGTAATCCTGCTTTTGTCAAGACTAATAAGCCTTAATGCGGTTTGACTGCACTTAATTTCTTTTGAAAGTCTGTTGCAATTAAGATCATACTTGTCAAGAAATTCCAAGAGCAGTGACCCTGGTGATTGTTTTGTTTTTGGCATGATAACTCCTTGGAATTTAATATAATATATTAATAAAATTTAGTCGAGTACCTTATATTTTTTCTTTTTGCCATATTGCTTTTCCGTTTATTTTTCCAATAAAAAGCACATGTTCCTTAAAATCAGCTAATTTTAGTGTTTCAATTGCAATATCATAGTTTCCATTAATATCCTGTGCCCGGTGGGCATCTGATGTAATTGTAACGGGAATATTATATTCACGAATAATACGCAAAAAAGAAAGCGAAGGATAAACATCGTTAATTTTTTTCCGGTTTATTCCGCCTGTATTAACTTCTATGACAAGTCCTGCTTTTGCAGCAGCCTGGGCAATTTCTCTCTGGCGTTCAGCTTCTGTTTCCTGCAACCAGTAATTTTTGCCCTGACAATTTTTTTTAACAAGATCAGCATGTCCGAGAATATCAAAGCCGCCTTCCTGGATCATTTCTATTTGCGCGTCGTAGTAAATATGCATTATTTTTTGCGCATTACCGCCAAAACCTTCCAATAACCCTCTTTCAAATTCGTCAGCATTGTCGTCTACTGTAAACGGCGGTGTGCCGTTTTCCGGAAATAGATAATGCGCGCTGCCGATTATATAATCCAGGTTTAAAGCTGTTATATCGTTGTCCAAAGGAGAACGCCTGCCCTTAATATAATCCGCTTCATAACCAAGAAAAACATTCAATTTACCATGCCAGCGTTCTTTTGCGGCAAGAACTTCCGTGACATATTTATCAACATCTTTTTCTCTTAAGTTCCATCCGCTTTCCCTGCCAAGTTGTTTTTCAATTGGTGAATGAGCGCTGAACCCGAGCCCAAATAGTTTTTTTTCATACGCGGTGCGGCACATGGTTTCAACATCATCTTTGCCGTCACAGAAAGTTGTGTGTGTGTGTATACTTGTAAACAGTTGTTGTTTGTTCATTCGATTCTCACTATAAATGCGCCGCTTTTTTGGTCATACTGTCCATTTGCGGCAAAGATGGGCGTGACAATGTCATGGGATGATAATTTTTCAATACGGTTTTTTTCTCCTGTCAATAAAACAAGACCTTGTGCGGAACATCCGTAGCGGCCAAAAAGATTGTCCGGCAGCGGGAACATATCAGAAATTACGCGCGTGCCTTCTTTGGAATTCTTCCCCGTTAATAAATAACTAAAAGCCAGCCGTTCTTTTGGGAGTTTTGCGGCAGCAGAAAGACGGCGCAATTCTTTTGGCGCGTCTTCGATATTAAAAGCAAAGTGGCACCATTTTTTTCCTTTCTTGATAATAAGAGGACAAGATTCGATGTGTGTGCAGGGAGAGGCGGGCGGGCGTTTCAGCTCCATAAATGAATCACGCAGAAATGAAATAAACCGTCCTGCTTGCGGAACTCCGGGTTCTATTGTTAATATTGAACCATTAGGTGAAGCAAAGTTAAACATTAATCTTGCGGCATTTTCTGCCATGTTACGCAGTCCCTCTGTGTTATTGTGAGACAGATTTTCGTAAATTTCGTTGAACGTATTTACTGCGCAGACAAGCGCGGCTGGTTTTCTTTTTTTTGATTTGTTTGGCTGCCTTATGTCTATATCTTCCTTTATGAGATTTATCTTCCAGGCTGCGTTCCCGCCTGTATTTTCACAAAGAGCGGTAAAAAATTTCTTTCCTGCTTCCAGCGCAGGGCCGCTGCGGTCTAAACAGTTAATTTCAAGAGGTATTTTTCGCAAGCCTGGGTTGGTTATCCAAAGCGCCGATGTTAAGGTTAAAGGCCCGCAGCCCAAATCTGTGATTATATCTTTTGCGCAAAGGTTGAGTTTTAAAGTTGGCAGCAATAGGCACAAGCGGTAAAGATTCCACGGCAGAAAATAATGCAGGTAAGCGGACAGAAAATTGGGGCGAGTCATGTAGGAAAGGGATCTGTCTCCCCTGTTATTTGTAAGAAGCCGAGAAAGTTCTGCAATATCAGATGGCAGCTTGCCGCGAAAACGTCCCGGAATAGGAAAAGTTTTTTCTATTAATGATGGAATGGAATCAAGAATCCGCTGGCTTTCTTGCGGCAATATATCAAAAGAATACATAAGAATTTTACCACGAACCATCACAAACTCGAACTTTCGGTTCGCACACGAACAAAAGAAGATGTTGGACTGCGGGTTCGTGACGTTCGTGTGGTTCGTGGTTAATTATAAAGAAATAGTTATTGTACATAATGATTTCCGCTACCTGCTGATTACGGATGATACCGGGACAATTGAAACGCCTGAGCGGATTAACGCATCTATAAGCACATCAATTCGCTGAAAAAGATATTCGCTTCTGCCGCCGGGAAGCAAGCCAAGCCGCACCGGAATGATCGCTCCATTCTTTTTTTTCTCGATAATTTGTTCGATCATTTCTGCAGGCGGGATTTGACGCAGATTGAGCCTTAATGTTTCATCTCTTGATATCCAATCGCCGGGATCGATTGTACCGGAAACAGTGACATACCCTGCAGATGCGGCTGCTGCGTTTATTAAGCTGGAGCTGCGGAAAAACGGAGGATGCCATAAAAGGGAAAGTTCTTTTCCTGTTGCACGGTGAAATTCATCTTCGTTACGCGCAAGTCCCTGGGCGATAAAATCACGGGTAATATTAAAACGGGCATCCGAAAGATCAATCGGAGCGTAAAATAGAGAAGCTGTTTCATGTCCGGCTTCGGCAATAGCTGCAGCAGCAGCCGGATTGCGGCGGATAAACTCGCCGTTCAGAAAAAATGTAACCCTTATGTTGTGGCGGCGAAGGGCAGCCAGTACTTGCGGTAATCCGGTATAATCATCGTAAAGATCAAAACAAAGCGCGATTTGCATTTGAGGTGCCGCAGCAGCGCTGTTTATAACACCTGGTACAAGAGGTACTGTACTTGTAGATTGCAGATTGCGTATCATGATGCCTTGCTGGTCAAGGAAGACACGGAAACGATTCGAGGATAAAGAAACCCGTTGTAATTGAATATGGTTTACAGGAGTCCAGGCGTTAACCCCGTCAGTTGCAAACCAGTCTCTTCCCGTTCTGGCAAGTATTCGTGATGGAGCCCTTACGCTTTCTTCAAAACCAAATTCATCTACTGCTGAAAGACTTATTTTTCTGCGCGGATAGGCAGGAACGGAAATATTTATTTCTTCTATAAAATGGGAATTAGCCGTGATTAGCTGCCTGTCGCTGATCCATGCGCAGAAAAAAACTTTTTCGCTGTCTAATTTTTGAATTAACTGCCAGTTAATATAATCCCATAATTCGAGGCCGTTTTCTCCCCAGAATACAGCTCTTGTTCCGTCTGGTGATAAAGCTCCGTTCGGGGAAATAGGAACAGTTCTATTATTTAATGAATTAATGGAATTTCCGGTAATTTCAAAACGCAGCACCATTATTTGGTTTCGCAGGGAATAAGTCATTGTAACAGGACCGGAAGAAGGCCAAAGAACATTGAAATCTTCAGCCCCAAAGGGGATTTGTATGTAGGGCAGGGCGGCTGGAGATGCGTTGCGGTTTTCGCCTAACAGAAAAAAGAAAAAGTCTTTTGTGCCTTTATTAATCAGAATTGAACCGGAATCCGGAGCAACCCAGAAACGGTCGAAGCCCGGATCGAAATCCAGCGGCAAGATCGCCGCAACATTGCCAATGGAAAGAAAATCTCCGTAAATTGACCGTGTAAAAAGTTCAGGTCTGATTACATGGTATAGTGTGTTTTCTGTAAGGTAATAAAATTCTCCGCGTTGTCCCCATAAAACCGAAGTTATTTTTCCCGGGCCAATCATTCTGAAACTTTCATTAATTAATACTGACAGGTCACTTATAATGGGAAAGTAAAAAAGCCTGCCGCCTTTTTCGTATACAAAAACCCGTGAATCCGGGCTCCATTTTACCGGGAAGTTGATCCCGGGCAGTTCTATTCTTTCGCTGGCTATACGTTTTACGCCGGTTGAAATGTCAATAAGAATCAAATTACCGTAACCAGGGCTTGTTGGTTCTACATGTAAAATCCAGCGGCCGTCAGGGGAAGCTCCTGCTCCTATATCCTGCAGTCTGCCTGTAAGCGGCATATTTCCGCTTGAAAAAGAAGGATATCCCGGAATCGCTGAGGGTAAGCCTCCGGCGGTTGGGATTTTAACTGCTCCAAAACGGTTTAATGTTAGTATTGTCCTGCCGTTTTCAACCAAGTGCATTTTTTCCGGGAAAGCAGTAAGCTGCCGCATTGACATATCAGTAAGCTTTGAGACAAAAAAGGCTTTTTCTCCTTCAAAATCAGCCTTGAATAAAAGTCTGTCGTCGCTTGAAAGGTTAATATTGCTAAAATCAATTGCCGGAACAGGAAAAACCAGAATCAAAAAAAAGAGAAGTAAAAAAAATACTTTCCTGAATTTTTCTATTTTCATTTCCCGCTTCTCACTCCTATTATCCTCTGTATCATGCCAAAGGCACGTTATCCGCGGACTTATTTATCACTTTTCATTGCAATGAAAGCGTCAAGTTCGCGTTCCAAAGCGAAAAGGGATTCCTCCATTTCTTGAATTCGCCGAATTGAGTGCTGCATTTGCTTTTCTTTCAGTTCATCAAATGCTTTATCAACAACAGAGCTGAAAGTACTGACACTTGAGTCTTCTTCAGAATTTGATTTTTTTAGTATAGCCGCAGTTTTATCATCCGGTATCATATTTTAATTGTAATATATTTTATAGTCCAATTTCCACAGGAATTATCTGTTTAATTTCTTCGGTTTCTGCGCTTTCATAAGCTCGAATATAGGTAAATACCGCTAAAAAAGCTAAAAGGATGAAAATTAGTTTTCGCACAACCTTAATGTACCATATTTAATTTAGCAAGTCCAGCGGGTTGACCAGACTGTTGTTTTTGTCAAGTATCCCAAAATGCAGGTGTGGTCCTGTGCTATAGCCGGTATTGCCGGATTCTCCGATTTTTCTTCCTCTGGCTACTCTGTCACCCTGCTTCATGGAAATCACGCTAAGGTGGCCGTAAAGTGTCTTGTAACCGTTACTGTGGCTTATAATGATATACTTTCCATACAGCCAGCTTTCACCTACAAAAGAAACGACGCCATCCAGAGCCGCTAAAACCGGTGTTCCTGTATCTGCCCTAAAATCAACGCCGTCATGGAATTGTAAAACGCCGGTGAATGGGTCTCTTCGCATACCGTAATGGCTGGTAATATGGCGTCTGCCCTGCAATGGGAACGTAAACAGTTCTCCAAGGCTTAAACGAAGATCGATATCATTCATCCTGCCGCCGGGGATAAAGAGTGTTTCCCCGATTCTGATGGTATCGCTTTTTATATCGTTAATATCAAGAATGATTTCCAGTGGTACATTAAAAGACGCAGCAATTCTGGAAAGATTATCGCCTCTTTTAACCTGGTATGGAATGCCGTCAATATTTGGAATTCGTAAAGATGCTCCTTCCTGAAGCCTTCTGGCATTGCTGATATTGTTGGAAGCAATAACTGCGCCGACAGAAACGCTGAATTTTTGCGCGATTCCGCTCACAGTATCGCCTCTTTGAACCTTGTATTGCTGCCATTCAAAAGGAATAAACCCACCGTGAGGATTTTCGTTTTCTATATTAATAATATTTTCCGGAATCAGGTCTTCTGTTTTATTCCCAAAACTGGGAATTCCGGTAGCAGCATATTGAATTATCCGCTCACCGGCAGTTTCTGTACTGGAAACAGGAGGAAGAGGGCTGATTAATGACCCAAAGTCAAAATTTAGGGCGGCAGCGGCTATTACTACGATTCCGGCAATAACCGCAAGAGTTGACAGGGATGGAATAGGAAAACTAAAACCGCCGTTTCCGCTTTCTCTTTTACGCACTTTTTGAGATGTATCTTTATACCTGGGAACAGTTTTTTTCTTCTTTAATTGGACAGGTTTTTGACTGAATTGACTCATAAATTCGGAATTAAAACCTGCCGATTTATTACTATGCCTTAAAGGTGATATTTTACGCCTTTTTGCGACTCTTTGTTTTTCTATTATTGCTGCCATACTAGGTTTATCGACAAAAAAGGCAAATTGAATTAGCGTAGTATAATGAAAGGAACAAAACCTATTTTTTTGGCAATTACCGTTGCGCTTGTTTTAAAACTGTTCTTTTTTGATTTTATTGTCGCTCAGGGAGCTTCAATGGAGCCGGCGATTAAAAACGGAAAAGTCCTGATTATCAGCCGTTTTGCTTATGGGATACGGCTTCCGCGGCGGCAAGGGTATTTAATCCGCTGGGTACAGCCAAAAGCGGGTGAAGTTGTAGTTTTTTATACACCTATGGGAGAATTGGCAGTAAAACGTATTGCGGCGATTATTTCTGATGACTCAAGAGCAGTCAAGTTTTATGCCGAAGGGGATAATGATCTTGCATCGTATGATTCACGCGCTTATGGATGGGTTTCTGTCGAAAATATTATTGGTAAGATATTGGGGTTTTAGGTGAATTTTAAACGGCGTTATATTATTGTTTTTTCTTGCCTTGCAATTTTTGTTTTTTATCTGCTTTTTCATTACGCTAAATTAATGGTGACAGGTGAGCTTCCGCCTGTTGTCCGTCAGAGTACAGGCCTTCCTGAACGCGGTGCGATATTGGACAGAAACGGAAGATTCCTGGCCTTGCAAATCAGATTTGCCGATGTCAGTGTATGGCGCCCTTCAATAACAGATATTGATGTTTTGTCCAATGAACTTTCAGATATTCTGGATATGACTCCTGCTGAAATTCGCAGCAGAATTAATAATTCAGAATCAAACTTTATTTATTTAAGAAGAAATATTGAAGATAGTACAGCCCGAAGTCTCAGCGCTATCCTGGAAGAAAAAAGAATCAGGGGGGTGATGATACAGCCAATTGTCGGCAGAGTTTACCCCGAAAGAAATCTGGCAAGCCATATTGTTGGTTTTGTCGGAGATAAAAGCGCAGGGCTCGAAGGAATTGAATTTGCTTTTAACAATGTTTTAAGCGGAGTTGATAACGATGGTCTTGGTTCGCAGGTTATATTAACTATCGATACTTATGTTCAGCATATTTTACATGAGATTGCCGGACGGACTAAGGAAGAAACTCAGGCTGAATCCGTAATATTTGTCGCAATGGATCCGCGCTCAGGTGATATTCTTGGTTCAGTATCCTTACCGGATTTTGATTCGAATAATTTTCAGGCTTCGGATGCAAACAGCCGCATGAATCGCAGCGCTATTTGGGCTTTTGAGCCCGGCTCTACCTTCAAGGCGTATTCAATTGCGGCGCTATTGGATGTTGGCGCAATTTCTCCAAATACTGTTTTTTTATGCAATGGCGTTTATCAGCCTGTTCGCGGCGGTCAGATCACTTGTCTTACTCCCCATGGCAGAGTAAGCGCAAGAGAGATAATGATTCAGTCCTGCAATGTCGGCGCTGCCTATGCTTCGGATAATATCAGCACAGGAGCGTTCTATCAGTTATTAATTGATTTTGGTTTTGGCTCGCGAACCGGCGCGGGAACCCCCGGCGAGACAGTCGGCTATCTTGTACCGCCTTGGAATTGGTCGGATCGTTCAAAGCCGACGATTGCTTTTGGCCAGGAGATTGCGGTTTCTGCGTATCAAATGCTTCAGGCAACATCCGCAATAGCTAACGATGGTATTTTGGTCCCTCCAAGGATTGTATCGCAAATTGTATCAGCCGACGGCAAAATAGTAACAGATTGGGAAAACGGAGAAAACCGCCGGATTCTCAGCGCAGAAACCGCCAGAGCTCTGCGTTCATACATGGCGGATACTGCCGCAACAGGCGCTATGGGCTGGCGCGCAGGCGTACAGGATATGTCCATCGGCGTAAAAACCGGAACGGCTCAAATAATTGATCCCGTTACGCGAAGATATTCCGAGACGGATTTTATCGCAAGCTGTATTGCCCTGCTTCCTGCGGAGAACCCTTCGCTCATTCTTTACCTTGCAATAATAAAACCTCAAGGCCAGATTTTTGGCGCCAGAATCGCGGCTCCTGCAATCCGCGAAGCGGCGGAAGAATTAATCGATTACTTTGGAATTCCTCGCGGCAGAAATCCGCAGATTACCCATCCCCCGATTGTAAATATTCCTGCGGGTCGTCTTCCTGCAGTTGAGACACATGTGCCCGATTTTTCCGGCATCGCAAAGAGAACTCTTATGCCTCTTTTGATGCGTAATGATTTAATGGTAGAAATTCGCGGTGACGGCTGGGTGCGCCGGCAAAACCCGCAAGCGGGAACTCCTGTTACGCCCGGTATGACGATTATTCTGGAGCTTGAATAAATTGGAAGCTTTATTTTTTTTACCACGAACTACACGAACTTGCGCTTTGACATCTTTTCTCTTGTTCGTGTTGGTTAGTGTTGGTTCGTGGTAGAATATTTATATGATATTTTTAGAGATGAATAAAACAATCTTACAACAGCATTACCCGGGGTTTTGGGAAGAATTAAATAAAAAAGACGATGGTGATCTAACACCGGAAGATATAAAAATTGAAACTGCTCCGACAGGAGACCCGGCACTTTGCATTAAAGGGATGTTTATTCATTCGCCGCGTGATCCAAAACGTGAGGCGCAGCGTTACGCAGAGCGTATTATAGAATCTGTAAACTGTGAAAATTGTCCTATCGTTATTCTTGGGTTTGGGCTTGGGTATGCAGCGCAAGCCGCCGCTGCTTCCGGTTCGCAAATTATTATTGTAGAAAAATACAAAAGTTTGATTCTAAAAGCATTGGAACTTAGGGACTTTTGCGATTTCCTTTCCAATAACCGTATAATCTTTGTTGTTGGTCCTTCAGGCGAGGGAATTATTGATGCCCTTGCAATTGCATCGGCAAAATACGGTGATGAGAGACTAGTTCCTTCTGTTATCCGCAACAAGGCGCTTGCGGCTCTTGATGAACAATGGTACAGAGACGCAGAAGACAGAATCCGCACATGGTCAATGAAAGATAAAGTCAACACGGCTACCCATAAGCGCTTTGGAAAACGATGGGTTAGAAATCTTTTGCGCAACAAAAGCGCAATTCGTGATTATCCCGGTATTTCGCATTTGGCAGATTTAGCCGCAGGAGAACTCGAAAAAGAAAAACCACGGAGTACACGGAGTACCACAGAGGAAGAAAGGGGTGTTGCTCTGCCGGTGTTTTTGGCGGCGGCAGGGCCAAGCCTGGATAAAATCAAACCAATGTTACGCGACATTCATGACCGGTGTATTGTTGTTGCGGTGGATACTTCTCTGCGGTTTTTTGTAAAAAACGGCATACAGCCTGATTTTGTCCTTGTAGTAGATCCTCAATTCTGGAACAGCCGCCACCTTGACCGCTGTGTTTGTTTACCTGACCACTGCTCCGGCGAAGCCGGGCTTGGAGTGGTCAGGCAGGCGGCATTAATCGCGGAATCCGCAGTTTATCCGCCGGTACTGAACCTGCCTTTTAAGAATATTTTTCTTTGCGGTTCATTATTCCCCCTTGGAACATTTATAGAAAAGCAGGTAGATCCCAAAGGAAAACTTGGAGCCGGCGGCTCGGTTGCTACTACGGCCTGGGATTTTGCGCGCTTTCTTGGTACGAACGAAATTTGGATCGCAGGTTTAGACCTTGCATTTCCTGATTTAAAAACTCATTTCCGGGGCGCGCGTTTCGAAGAAAATTTCAATTCACAGTCTTATAGATTTAACCCCATCGAAAAATGGATAATACGCGCACTCAGGGACGGCAATCCGTTTAAGGCACGTTCAGCTAACGGCGGACAGGTTCTAACTGATCAGAGATTATCGCTCTATGCCGCCTGGTTCCAAAATCAGTTCCAGCAGAATACCCAAATACAAAATTTTAGTCTTTTTCAGGATGGATTAGCCATTGCAGGACTCCAGGCTGCAGATATGGAAAAATTCCTGACGCTGCCGCAGCGCCGCAGTGAAATTGATCGCCGTATTCAAACAGCATTTTTACAGATAGAAAAAGAGTTCAATGATCCTCAGGAAAAATGCGAAAGAACAGCGCGTTATGAAAATGCAGTTTCAGTTTTGGAACGCGGACTTATTTCCATCAAGATAGCCGCAAAAGAAGGTGAAGAGATAACACAGCGTGTTTTAAAATATCTGAAAAATGAAACAATAATGGCTCCATATCAACAAAACAAAGTAGTAAAAGACCTGGACGAAGTTATGCGGCGCATAACAGAAAGTGAAGTAAAAGAAATAGCGGGCTTTTTGCTGCCGCCCATGGAAGAAGATACAGAGGAAAAAGACCCGTTTTGTGCATATATAAAATCATCGCTTGGATTTTTTTCCGGGATAATAGACGCAGTTGAGATAAATTTGATATAAAAATGTCGTATTAGCGTTATTTGTCATAAAATAAAGTTTT
>Ga0123356_10007682_pt1 | contig 10743 bp, 6 predicted proteins | sample TergutEmb28metaG_2_FD_92546 | JGI IMG/M metagenome (GOLD analysis project Ga0123356, IMG submission 92546) | Embiratermes neotenicus P3 segment gut microbial communities from Petit-Saut dam, French Guiana - Emb289 P3 | ecosystem: Host-associated > Arthropoda: Insects > Digestive system > Gut ... | reverse complement strand
TAGGAATGAACTGATTCCATGATAAATCCGATGCGCGTCTTCTTGTTTCTATATTTATCCGGGATGACTCCAGACCAAGATTGTTTCTTAGAGCAAGTTCTACCGCTTCATCCGGGCTTAACCGCATTGGCGTATTATTTTCTGAAATAGATGCTTCCTGCGCCTGAAGATTAGCGCTTACTAACATAATCATTGTAAGGCATAAAAAAATAATCAGTGCCCCTAAACGTGATTGTGATCCTTTATCTGTCCGCCGGGCAGCCAAAACCAGCGTCAAATACCGTTTTTTAAAAGTATAACTTTTCTTTTTCATTGTATAAAACCTCCAAGCCCCATAGTAATAAATTTATATAATAACCGAATATGATTATTTTTTATATTTTCCGCAGCCGCTTTTCCCGAAGATAAACATAATTCGTCACATAACCATGTTAATTTTTTATTTTTATCTCCGGATTGCGGAATGGATCTGGTTAATATATTGATAATAAGGAATAATATCCAGTGCGATATCCGTTTTCTTTCTTCTTCCGGGATGTTACGCATTGTTTCTATATCTACATCTTCAAACAATCTGAAAATTTCCAGATTTTTTTCAGGCTTGCCCAGTTCCAGCTTGCGTGTGCGGATCCATCCCATCGCAATAAGTATTTCCGGACGTGATCGCAGATAAACCGTGATTGATAAAATACCAAGGTATAATTGTTCCGCCGTATTTGCCGAAAGTTTTATTCCCTGTCTTGCAAATTCTATTATACGCTTGAATTCGGTTACAAAAAGACGGCGCAGCATATCCTTCCTGTTTTTAAAATGTCCGTAAAGGCTGCTTTTGGACAACCCCAGTCTTTTTGCAACCATGTCCATGGAAACATCCCACGGTCCTGCTTCTGCGACAGCTTCCGCGATTGCTTTAAAAAAAGGTTCCGGCTCTGCATTAAGTGTCATTCCTTTTACCTGTTTTTCCAGCTTTTCAAAATCCAGTATTGTTTTTTCGGCAGAATAACCAAGCCCTTTTTCTATTGTTTTGCAAATTGTTAAAGTTATATTTTTAACATCCTTTTCTGTTGGGGGATTTTCCATGGATTTATTTGTTTTATGGAAATGCGACATTAAAAAGGTAAGCGTAGCGAATATTAGCTGTATTGTTACAGGGTCATTGGAATATTTTTTCCCGATAACCTGCTGTATTATATTCATATCAGCGCCCCTGGATTTCAGGCTGTCTGTAATGGTCCGTCCGTCCAGGTTTCGGTCGTAAATATTGATCAAGGAAAATACAAGAGCATGTACATTTTTGGCAAAAAAGCCGGAAATACTCCTTATTATGGTAAAAAGACCGTCATCCGGGTTTTTTGATTGTACGGCTTTTTTAAAATCCTCCCGGGTATGGGAAGCAAAATCGTCAAAAAATCGTTCCGCCATAGCTGCAGTAAGGGCTTGTTTATTAATAAAATGACGGTAAAGGGCCGGTTTACTCACCCCCAATTCTGTGGCAAGTATAGAGAGAGACGGTTTTCTGTAAAAATTACGGCCCCAGACCCTGAATGCCGCGTCAATAATCTCTGCTTTTGTCAATTTTTTACCTTATTTTGTAGTTTCAGTCTATATAATTTATTAAGTTAACGACCGTTCGGTAACTATTACTATAACAATAACCAAAAAAAAAGGCAACAGTTTTACATAAATTTTCACACAAAATTTATAGTCAATTGAAGATTGTTAAAATCATCTTAATTTACTCTCGCAGAGACGCAGGAGACTGTAGGTATAGTTAAAGAAAAAAACAAGAGACACGGATTTGCACAGATTAAACGGATTTTCACGGATTATTAAGAATATTTAATATTAAAATCTGCGTTAATCAAGAGGGGAACCTTCGCCTGTCTATGACAGGCTCGGTTGAGGTTCAAGAGGGGAACCTTCGCCTGTCTACGACAGGCTCGGTTGAGGTTCAAGAGGGGAACCTTCGCCTGTCTATGACAGGCTCGGTTGAGGTTCCGTGGAAATCAGTGTTCCATGTTATCATGTTTTAGTTATCCTACAGTCTCCTGCGTCTCCGCGAGAGTTTATTTTATAATTCTTTATTTGTTACAGAGTACTACGTTTATAAATAAAATACAAAACCAAACGTTCGTTCGGTTTGTCCTTATATTTATTTTTTAATTCTTTTGTGAAAATTTTATTACGCCTCATAATAATGTTTTTATTATTTAAATAATGTCACACAACAATCTGACATGCGGCGTTTTAATGTCGCATGTCTTAGAGTTAGGTGCAAATAATTGCATGTAACATATTGATAAATGCAGTCCTGCGGTATAAAATTACATAGTAGAGGGTAAAAAAATGAAAATAGGTTTTAAACTTACAGCTTTTATGGTTGCATTGAGCCTGTTCAGTACCGGCGCAGTAGGAACTACCCTGCTTGTACAAGCCAGGGCAGATATTGTCTCTCTCGCGCATGATAAAGCAATTACTACAGCGCAGGATTATGCCGGAGAAATAAGGAATTTCTTTTCATCGTACTGGTTTACAGCGGAAACTCTTGCGAGTGTTCTGGAAAATTATGAAACAATTTCTGTAAATAACCGGCGTACACTAATCAGCGGAATAATTAAAGCCGAAGTTGAAAAACACAGAGATATTATCGGGATTTGGGTTATTTGGGAAAAAGATGTTCTGGAAGGAAATGATCAGTTATATGTCGGAGTGCCCGGAACAACCGATTACGGCCGTTTTACTCCTTATTGGTACAGGGAAGGACGAAATGTTTTAATGTATGCTCTGCCGGAAGAAGAATTTGAAGATCCGGTTGCCGGTGATTATTATCAGCGTCCTAAAAAAATCGGACGGACTGTATTAATGGATCCCTACCTTGACGATGTAGGCGGAAAAAATATATTGGTAACAACAATAGCGGCTCCCATACTTTCGCGTGACGTTGTACCAAAAGTGCTGGGTGTTGTAGGAATAGATATTAATATACATACTATCCAGGAAATTTCAAAAGATCATTCTCCTTTTGACAGCGGTTTAACCGCAATTTTCAGCGGAAACGGCACTGTAGTCGCCCACTTTGATTCCGATCGGATAGGGGAGAATATGCTGGAAACAGAAGGGGATATGGCCGGACCTTATCTTAATGATATGGTATCTGCAGTCAGGAACGGTGAATTATTTTACTTTACCCAATATATTTCCTCGGTGGGAGCTGATTTTAATGTTGTTTCTGCGCCAATTCATGTAGGTCAATACGATGATGCCTGGAGTTATGCAATCGCTGTTCCTGTAAAAGTTATTATGGAAGTTGTTAATCAAATGCTGGTTATGGTTATCATAATTGGCGTTATCGCGCTGGTAGTTGTATTTTTAATAGCAATATTTTTATCCCGTTCATTAAGCAGACCCATTATTAAAGTAACAGATACTCTTAAGGATATATCCGAAGGAGAAGGAGATTTAACACGAAGCATTAATGTGTTATCTAAGGATGAAATCGGAGCATTATCGCATTATTTTAACAATACTCTGGAGAAAATAAAAAACCTTGTAATTAAAATAAAAAATGAAGCAAATGCATTATTTGATATCGGTAACGATCTTGCTTCCAATATGAGCAAAACAACAATGTCCGTAAATGAAATTACTGAGAATATACAAAGTATCAAGGGACGTGTAATTAATCAAAGCGCAAGCGTTAGTGAAACCAACGCAACTATGGAACAGGTTACTGTAAACATTAATAGACTGAATAATCATGTAGAAGATCAAAGTACGCATATATCGCAGGCTTCCGCCGCTATTGAAGAAATGGTAGCTAACATTAATTCGGTTACAAATACACTTGTTAATAATTCCAATAATGTAAGAACACTAAAGGAAGCATCTGAAATCGGCCGTAACGGACTGCAGGATGTAGCGTCTGACATTCATGAAATTTCACGTGAATCAGAAGGTTTAATGGAAATAAATTCAGTTATGGAAAATATCGCAAGTCAGACAAACCTGCTTTCCATGAATGCCGCAATAGAAGCTGCTCATGCCGGAGAAGCCGGTAAAGGTTTTGCTGTAGTTGCCGATGAAATCCGCAAACTCGCGGAAAGTTCCAGTGTACAGTCAAAAACAATCGGTACGGTACTGAAAAAAATTAAAGAGTCTATCGATAAAATAACCAGATCAACAGAAAATGTCCTTAATAAATTTGAAGCTATCGATTTAAATGTAAAAACTGTCGCTGAACAGGAAGGGATTATAAGGAATGCAATGGAAGAGCAGGGAGAAGGATCAAAGCAGCTTCTTGACGGAGTGAGCAATGTAAATGAAATAACCCGTCAGGTAAAGAGCGGTTCAACAGAAATGCTGGAAGGAGCAAGGGAAGTTATTAAAGAAAGCAATAACCTGGAAAAAGTAACCCAGGAAATAACTTCCGGCATGAACGAAATGGCATCCGGCGCCGCGCAGATTAATCTGGCTGTTACCCATGTAAATGAAATAAGCATCAAAAACCGCCATGGAATCGACAACCTGCTTAAGGAAGTATCCCGGTTTAAGGTAGAGTAGTATAAAAAATAGTTTATGTAGATATATTAATAGTTTTAAGTTATTATTATAAGTAGGACGATTTTATAAAAAGGGGATTTTTTATGGAATTAAAGTTTGTTTTACTTATAGTACTTGGGGTTGTTTCTGTTGTATATCTTATAACATTGACTTTTAAACCGGGTGTCTTTCAATATATATTGAAAGGCTGCCTTATGCCTCTTGTTTTGGCGGTATATTTATCCGGTGTCGGTACGGATAATATTTTTTTTCCGGTAATGCTGGCTTTAATTTTTGCCTGGATAGGTGATGTCTTACTTATCAGAATTACTAATATTCTTTGGTTTAAATTGGGTCTGGCCAGTTTCCTAATCGGACATATTTGTTATATAGCCGCGATGTACAGGTTTGCGGTTCCTTTTAAAATACCTGTTTTAATTGTCAGTATTATTTTCGCAGTGTGTTTCGGCATTATAGCTTTTAGAGTTGTAAAACCGGGTAATCAAATGAAGATACCGGTAATAGCCTATGAAACAATAATCATGGTAATGGCAATTTTTGCATTGCAGCTTTTTTTGGAACAGAGATCATTATTCGGACTGCTGGTTTTTGCCGGAAGTATTTGTTTTGTAGTTTCTGATACCCTTTTGGCGCTTAAAACATTCCGTAGAGCGCGTGTTTATTTTGCGGTTATGGTTACATATATAGCTGCACAATTGCTTATAGCTTTGGGATTTTGCGCAGTATGAACATAGAGGGCAGTCATTACAGAACTATTTGGCTTAAAGAACCGGAATATAAAGCTGTACAGATTATTAATCAGCAGGCGCTTCCTTTTAAATTTGAAATTATGGATCTTTATACTCTGGAAGATGCCGCAAGAGCAATTAAGGATATGTATGTACGCGGCGCAGGTTTAATCGGAGCAACAGCCGCTTTTGGAATGTATCTTGCCGCGCTTGAAGCTGCCGAAGGTTCTTTTAATGATGACATTCTTGCTGCAGCCAATGTTCTTAAAAATACTCGTCCTACTGCCGGTAATCTGGCCTGGGCTGCAGACAGAATGATTTCTGTGCTTTCATGCCGCACGGGAACCTTAATGCAGAAAAGAGAAGCTGCGCGGCTTGAATCGCAGGCAATCGCTGATGAAGATGCAGGTTTCTGCAGGCAGATAGGACTTCATGGATTTGAAATAATAAAAAAGATATCAGAAAAAAAACAGGGAAAAACGGTAAATATTTTAACCCATTGTAATGCAGGGTGGCTTGCCTTTGTAGATTTCGGTTCGGCTCTTTCGCCGGTTTATGCAGCCTTTGATAATGGCGTTAAGGTTCATGTGTGGGTTGATGAAACCCGTCCCCGTAATCAGGGTGCGAGCCTTACAGCCTGGGAACTTTGTCAGCATGGAGTAAGCCATGATCTTATCCCCGATAATGCAGGCGGACACTTAATGCAGCATGGTATGGTCGATATGGTAATTACAGGAGCTGACCGGGTGACGCGCAAGGGAGATGCCGCAAATAAAATCGGCACATATTTAAAAGCGTTAGCTGCAAACGAGAATAATGTGCCATTTTATGTTGCGCTGCCTTCTTCAACTTTCGATTTTAAAATGAAAGACGGCGTTAAAGAGATTCCCATTGAAGAACGGGATTCTGCGGAAGTAAGATATATTACAGGAAAAACAAAAGAGGGTAAAATAGAAACTGTGCAGATCTGTCCTGACGCTACAGGCGCAAGAAACTGGGGTTTTGATGTTACTCCTGCCCGGTATATAACCGGACTTATAAGTGAACGGGGTATTTGCGAGGCAAGCGAGAATGGGATACAATCGTTATATCCGGAAGCGCAGCCGGAAAATTAATTTAAATGCCGGATTAATACACGGCATCCGGAGGATAATATGGCAGTAGTTGGAATAATCGGCGGAAGCGGTTTGGATAATCCGGATATTTTATCCAATCCTGAAGATGAAAATATTAATACCCCTTACGGAGACCCTTCTTCACCGTTAAAGCGCGGAATTATAAACGGTGTAAAAGTTGTTTTATTGGCGCGTCACGGGCGGGGACATACTGTACCTCCTGCCCAGGTTAATTTCAGGGCAAATATTACTGCACTGAAAAATGCAGGATGTACTCATATACTTGCCACTACTGCAGTGGGTTCGCTCAAAGAAGAAATAAAAAGGGGAGACCTTGTAGTTATAGATCAATTTATAGATTTTACCAAGCAAAGAAAGATGACGTTTCATGAATCTTTTGAACCCGGTAAACCTGTTCACCAGCCCATGGCAGATCCTTATGATCAACGCCTGCGGGAACTGCTTATAGAAGAATGCCGCCTTAAAAATTATTCATTCCACCCAAAAGGCACAGTAATTACAATAGAAGGTCCGCGTTTTTCTACCAGAGCGGAATCTCACATGTTTCGCTGCTGGGGTGCGGATATTATCAATATGTCTGTAGCTACAGAAACCGCTCTTGCAAACGAGGCTGGTATTCCCTATGCGGCAATTGCCATGAGTACTGATTATGACTGCTGGAAAACAGATGAAGAGCCGGTAAGCTGGGATGCAATAGCAAAGGTCTTTGCAGAGAATGCCGAAAAGGTAACGCAGCTGTTAAAGAGTGTCATTACAAAAATCTAAAATATTGGTACAAAATCACGATTAGGTTTTTTGAAGTTCCCGTATTATTGCATTCTACGGATTATTTCAAAACAAACACGTGCATTATGGTATGGGCATTTCCAGAAACCGGCTTTTGGCATATTTATATCCGGTATATTATTGTCATCTAGTTCATTGTGCCATTCACCGTGAGTATTATCTGCAAAATGTTTTTTGATATAATCCCAAATGCTGTTTGCCGCATCAAGATATTTTTGTTCTCCGGATAATTCATATGCGTTATAAAACCCGGCAACAGCTTCCGCCTGAGGCCACCATTCCTTTTTACCGCTGATTTGCCCTGATTCATCACAGCCGCTTAAAAGCCCTCCGTTTTTTTTGTCGATGGCGGCGGTGTAAGTTGCTTCTGCGATTAAAAGCGCTGTCTGTTTTGTCTTGCTGACAAGGTCTTCTTTGCCAACTGCCAGCGCCGCCTCATATAAAAGCCAGCTTCCTTCGATATCATGGCCGTAGGAAATGTCTTTTACCAAAGAGCGCCAGTTCATGTCAAAGAATAATTCAAAGTTACCTGTTTTATTAACAATTTTTTCCAGCGTTACGCGTAAAATATTTTCCAGCGCTGTTTTTACTCGGTCATTTTTTCCGGTTCGGGATAAGGTTGTATACGCTTCCAGTACATGAAGATTTGTATTCATGGATTTTGGGCAGTTTATTTCCTTGCTGCTGAGACGGTAATCGTTTATATCCTTCCAGTTATGCGTGCATGCTTCTATATAACCGCCATGTACAGGATCCAATCCGTATTTTTCCATTGTATCAAAAAGTTTCATAGCAAGTTCCAGCGAAGATTTATCTCCAACAGCCAGATAATGTTCGCTTAGCGCATAAACAGCAAATGCTATATTGTAAAACTGCTTCCTTGTATTGAGCGGCTGCCCGGAATTATTCACAAGCCAATAAAGCCCTCCATGTTCTTTATCCAGAAAAAAGGAAGACAAAAATTCTTTTGCATGTTCGGCGCTGGATTTATAAACATCGTCTTTGAATAAATTATATGCTGCAGAGAATGTCCATAGTATTCTTGAATTTAAAATACAGCCCTTATCCGCAGTTTTATTAATTTCCCCGTAAAAGTCCGCTTCCCCGTAAAAGCCGCCGTATTCCCTGTCTGTCATACCCTGCCAAAAAGGAAGTATATTCTCCCTGACCATCTTTTCCGCGTCAATCTTATTCATTAATCCCTGTAAATCCATTGGAAGCCTCTGTAGTGATAGGTGCCGGCGGCGCTGTTGTTTTCGGTGTAGAAGTTTACAAAGTTATTGTCAAAGGCGTTTACGTCCATAATAACATTTTCTCCTATTACAATGGTTTGAAGCGGATTGGATGAAAATGCATTTGCTCCGATAAATCTGACGCTTGGCGGAATAGTAATGCCGTGTAATCTGTTATTCCTGAATGCGGAGTTTCCTATGGAAGTAATTGTAGACGGAATTGTTACTGAAGCCATACTGCATCCGCTGAATGCATCGTTTTCTATAACCTTAATGCCTTCCGGTATTGTTATGGCGCCTAATGTTTTACTGTTAAACGCGCCTGCGCCGATGGTTTCTACCAATTCCCTGTTAATTACAGGCGGTATAGTTAAGCTTTGCCGCGTGCCGTTATATCTGGTTATGGTGCCGTTATTAAATTCCCATTCGTGAATATACTCATTCTGATTCGTATTATTTGTTATTCGGGTGCGGCCCCCGAAGTTCCAGCCTATGGAAATGTAAGGTTTTATGAATGATCGTATTTCTTTCCCTAATTCATTATGACCAGTATTTGAATTATAGATAAAAGTATTAACATTACCAAGTATTATATCAATTCCAATTTCTGTATAAAGATTTCGCCATATATAGTTCTGATAAGAAGCGCCAAGTTTAAAACCATGAAAGGCAAAATCTTCGTGTGTCCAGTCAGTGATACTGTAGTAATGATAAATATTTGTTAATACATATGCCGCTTTAAGGTTTACAAGTGAATTATTATTTAATACCTGTTGATAACGTATTCCTGCTGTTATTTCGCCCAGAGTTTTATTGGGACTATTAGTTCCTATCTCATTGAGTGCAGATATCTCTGCTTCAAAACCAAATTTATGTATATCCCATTGAATAGGAGTAAATACATAACGGAAATTAAATCCGACAAGACCAAAAGGATAAAAGTAATTGTAATTGTAACTATGACTGTATGTGTAGTTATAAACAATATCATAAAATGGAATAGGAATCATTGGCGCCCATCCAAATGAAATCTGGTGCATGTTATGCCAGGGAGGATTAATGATTGTTAATTTTTCTTTTCTTTCTGATGAAGTCATTGCACTTGGGAATCTTAGGCCCTTTTCGTTATTGTAATTACTCTGCATGCCGGCAGCTATACTGGGCCGTAATATTATGGTATTTGGAAAATCATAAAAAATAAATTCTGCATCAAGCCCAAGTTCCAGATATACATTGTTCTGAAAAAAACGCTGGGCTGAAAAACCAAAAATTATTGACGGGTTTGGATAATAATAAGAATCATAAGGATTATTTGCAGAAAAATTATTTAAAAGATTTATTCCGGCATGTAACCCTGTTTGCCAGGTTTGAGATATTGAATTCTGATAATATAATCCAAAAGCAAAATGCCCCATAAGATCCAATGGCGTGTTCGCGGCGCTATGGCCAATAATGCCCAGTTCCATTCTGAACCCGAATTTGCTGTTATCCCATCGTAACGGAAGATACGCATAACGCATATTTATTCCGGCAAGATTAAAAGAATCTGCTCCGTAATAAGGATCCATGAATGACTTTAAATTGAACATGGGCGCCCATGCCAATGAAAACAGGCTTTCTGCTTTTGGCGGCTTTGTTAAAGGAACGGAATAGTCCTGTTCCTGTTTTGCAGCTTCTGCTACTTCGGCGGCATCCGCCCATCTTCCAAACTGCCAGCCTATGTTTATACCTGGACGGAATATAAGATAATTACCTATAACACTGTTACTAAAAGGTATGACATATTGGATATCCAACCCTGCTTCCAGGAATAAATTTTTCCAAAGGAAGTACTGAATAGAACTGCCAATATTAAAATAAATACCATCAAGTGACTGATTATTTTCATTTTTATGGTGCGAATTACCAAAACCCATGCCAAGCCGAAAATTTAATTGTAATCGTTCGTTTAATGTATTCTGGTATAACAGATTGAATACTGGGTAAAAATAGCCAATAGTATTTTCCTGTGCTAATTGCGCTTCTATGCCAAGATTTCCAATTTTTGATTTAATTGGCAGCCAGCCAAGGCGAAAAGACACACCATGGTCCATTTCTGGAACTATACTGTTTCCAAAATCATAAAATACGATCATTGGTGAATAACCGCCAGACAATGTAAGATCCATCCTGTTTACTGATCCTACCCGTACTTCTCCAAAGCATGTCCACAGACCGCCGGGATTACGGACAAAGATTTCGTAGTTACCCCATTTAAGAGAGCCGCGGGTAAAACTTAATCTGGCAGTATTTACGCTTATT
>Ga0123356_10007681_pt1 | contig 10744 bp, 8 predicted proteins | sample TergutEmb28metaG_2_FD_92546 | JGI IMG/M metagenome (GOLD analysis project Ga0123356, IMG submission 92546) | Embiratermes neotenicus P3 segment gut microbial communities from Petit-Saut dam, French Guiana - Emb289 P3 | ecosystem: Host-associated > Arthropoda: Insects > Digestive system > Gut ... | reverse complement strand
GAAACTGTGGAAAAGATCTCTTCCAACTGAGGATGGCGAAGCCATGCCAGGTTACCGAGTCCGGGCTTGTGAAGCAAGCACTTACTATCTCGCAACTAGCCTTGCGCGTGTCTGAGTGCCATGTTATTAGGCTACCCCTAATCACGTAGCTCCCTGCACAACCGCATTTTGCCATCGAGGAGTTAGCCATTGCTTGACAATAACTCTCGCTTTCCTTCCCATTTCGAGGCTGAGCGTCCTCGCCTCTGCGACACTCAGTCCCTACTCAAAGACCATAAGTGGTATGCGGTGTATACCATTCCGCGACATGAGAAACGCCTGGCTGAACGCTTCACAGCCAGAAGCATAGAGCACTTCCTGCCCGTCTATCGCGCCCAGAGAAGATGGAAAGATGGCTCCCGAGTGAATCTTGATCTGCCGCTGTTTCCAAATTACATCTTTGTGCACATCTGCTCCCAGCAACGTCCTTCTGTATTAGCAGTTCCTGGCACCCTCACGATTGTCGGAAATCGCCGTGAACCTGCGGCTCTGCTAGACAGCGAAATTGAGGCGCTGCGCAAGGCGGCAGACCCAACCAAGGTTGAGCCTCACCCCTACCTAGTCGTCGGGCAAAGAGCGCGGATCACCAACGGTCCCTTCACTGGAATGGAAGGCGTCCTGCTCCGCAAGAAGAATGGCCTTCGAGTAGTCTTGACCCTTTCCGTAATCCAGGAGAGTGTTGCCGTTGAGCTCGACGCTTGCGACTTAGTGCCCACCAATCCGGGTTACAAGTTGAGTGAGTCTGCTTGGTCGGCTGCCGCATAAGACTGTGCTACTGCCCATGAAAGATCTCACCCCGAGTAGCCAATCCCAAGGCCCGGTGCAACAGCGGATCGTTGAGGCCGCAGTGCAATTGTTCGCGCGCCAGGGATTCAGCGCAACCACCACGCGCAGGATCGCCCGATTGGCGGATGTAAATGAAGTGTCATTATTTCGCTACTTCTCCACCAAGGAGGAGTTGTTCTGGGCGGCATTACAGTCGCGGCTGACCCGGCTGCGCATGCGAAAAGAGCTAAGGAACGGTTTGACCGAGCAGGCCAATCCGGAGTTGGTATTGCCGCTGATCATCGAACTTCTGGTGCAGGTAGCAAATTACGAACGTGAGCTGATTCGGTTGTTGGAGATTGGTCTGCTCGAGCTCCGCCCCAGCACGGAGCGCGTCTATCGTAAGCAGATTGGCCCGATTTTCGACGCGATCAACGGGTATTTGGGAGCGTGTGTTGACGACGGCCGCCTTTGCGGTATCGATCCGGCAGTCGCTACCATCGCGCTGACATCCACGGTTCTGGCGCATCAGTGTTTGTACAGGTTATTCGGTGAGGTGGATACGCCTTATGCCAACAGCGACGAAGCCGTATCGGCATACAGCAGGTTCTGGTTGACCGTCTTCCGGCCAGAAGGTGAGAACGAGAGTAATGTTCCTATAATTTCGCCGCCCAAAAGGCGAGTTGTCCTTTGAGCATCGAGTCGCATTGCGGAATTGCCAGAGCGGTAAGGAGAGCATCATGAGTGGTAACTGGCACTGGTTTCATTTCTTTGCGCTGCCGTCTAGCCTGGTCTTAAGTCTGACGATCGCCTATGGTCAGACTGGATCCATGGCTCGAGTTCCATCTGCCCAGAGTACCTCGTCCGAAGTATTCGAGACACGAACCGCCCTCGGTCCTGACAGCGACGCCACCATTCACCCAGATGATGTTCTGGACATCAATATCCTGGACGTGCCCGAGTTTTCCCGGCAATATCGGGTCAGCCCTGCCGGTACGATCTTATTGCCGCTCGTACCCGACCCTCTGCACCCGGCTGGCATGCGAGCGACAGATTTTTCCACGCTGGTAGCGAAAGTGCTTCACGACCGGGGTTTGGTGACCGATGCCAAGGTCCTGACATCGATTGCATCCTCGCGCGCCGCTTCGGTTGCCATTACGGGCGCAGTTAAGCTGCCGCAAATCTATCCCGTGTTCGGCGAAACTACATTGCTGGATATCTTGTCGCAGGCGCAGGGACTTGCCGATGACGCCAGCAGTGTCGCTATCATCAGCCGCGGCGAAGTTGCGCTGCAGTCGGGAGCCCGGGTCGGGAATGAGACTGTTGACCTCACCAAGTTGCTGCAAGCAGGAGATGCCGCGTACAACCTCAAGATCTATGCGGGTGATCGCGTCACCGTCCCCCGGGCCGGGATCGTCTACGTAGTGGGCGCGGTAAATAAGCCCGGGGGATATCCCATCAAGTCGGCCGGTGACGGCATGACGGTGTTACAAGCTATCGCATTGGCCGAAGACCTGAAAAGCACAGCCAGGCGGGACAGGACGGTGGTTATCCGTTCCGATCCAAACGCACCAGGCGGGCACCACCAAACCCCCCTTGATTTGAAAAAGATTCTCGCCGGCAAAAGCCCAGACCCGCTCTTAGACGCAAACGACATTCTGTTTGTGCCGGACAGTCAAGGCGTCAAGGCGCTGCACCATGGGCTTGAGGCAGCGCTGCAAGCTGCTACCTGGGTTGCGGTGTATCGACCTTGATTTCGGTACTGTTTTAAACAGGAGCAACATGCGCAACGGCTTTGAGACAAAACTGCTAAACGGCAACGGCAATTCCAACGGCAGCGAACTTGTCGGCAACGAGCGCTCCTCCCCGTTCGTTGACGCCCAGATCATATCGCCACATATCGATTATGCTCAGGGGCAACTACCGCTCTCCCATTACTGGCACGTACTGCTGAAACGTCGCTGGACCGTGGTTACCTCTATGTTCATAGTGGGCACATTGACCGTCATCCTGTCGTACAAAGCCACCTCGATTTACCGGGCATCCTCGCGAGTACAAGTAGAAGCCGAAACCCCTCTCATCCAATCATTGAATGATCTCTATCATGGGGCGGGTATCAATACGGATGACGATTTTCTTCAAACTCAGCTTCAGGTAGTGCAGAGCGACACTCTGGCTTGGCGTACCATCGAGCAGCTTCAGCTGGGCGACAATCCCGCCTTCATGAAGCGGGCAGTCGCGGCCAAGCTGGGTGACGGCGAGCGCAAGGTGAGATTCATCGATGCGTTCAAAACCGCTTTGAAGGTTGAGCTTATACCCCAGACTCGAATGATGCTGGTTGGGTTTGACAGCCCTGATCCACGACTGGCGGCCCAGGTTGCGAATACCCTTGTGGGTAACTACGTCGATTATAACTTTAAGCTGAAGTACGATGCCACACGCCAGGCTTCAGGATGGATGGAGACACAACTTGACGAACTGAAGGCCAAAGTTGAGAAGTCTCAGCAAGCATTGGTTGACTACGAGCGCCAACATTCTCTGAACAGCGTCGCTACGGGTGCGCAGGATAGAGAAAACGTGGAAGAGCAGGTGTTATCCGATCTCAGCAAAGACTTGACTGCTGCGGAAGCGGAAAGAATTCAAAAAGAATCGCTGTACAACCAAGTGCGAGATGATCGGGCGCAGATTGCACGCCTCGCTCACAATGAGCTACTACGGAACCTGGAAGAAAAGCTGGCTGACGCTAAACAAAACCACACCGTAATATTGGCGCAGTACGGCCCGAATTTTCCACGCGCCCTAAGACTTGAGCAAGAGATCAACGAAATCCAGTCGCAGATCGCCCACGAGCAAGATCGCGTGATCGAAGGAATTCGCGTAGATTATGTCACCACTTTGAACCGTGAAAAGTTGGCGCGTGCCGCGGTTTCACGCGAAAAAGAAGTCCTAGGCGGCGTAAATCAGCTTTTGGTAGAGCACAATATCTTGCAGCGGGACTTCGAAGCCAACGAGCAACTGTATCAAAATCTGATCCAGCGACTGAAAGATGCGACTGTTTCCGCCGGCTTGCGGTCCACCAATATCCATCAAGTTGATATCGCTCTCCCCCCCGACCGTCCGATCCGCCCGAAGAAATTACTGAATATCGTAGTCGGCACTCTGGTTGGCCTCATGCTGGGAGTCACGCTGGCCTTCGGTCAAGAAGCCTTGGACCATTCAATTAAGAGTGCCGAAGAAGTCGAGGAGCTTTTGTCAATTCCGGCGCTTGCGACCATCCCGGTGTATCGGCTTCCTCGAGCGAGCAAGACCTACGGCCTCTTAAAAGGGAACGGCCAAGGCGCCAGTTCTGCCCCTGAAGTGGCGTTGGCAGTCGCCGAGCACCCAACCTCGGTGATCGCCGAGGCCTATCGAGCATTGCGCACCTCGGTGTTGTTGTCACTTCCCGATCATCCCCCGAAGACACTGCTGGTCACTAGCGCGGCTGTGGGGGATGGCAAGACGGTGACGTCGGTAAATCTTGCCATGGCGCTCGCCCAGCGTAAAGGTCCGGTACTTTTGGTGGATGCCGATCTCCGCAAGTTGGGTGTCACCATGACATTCAACTGCGACATGCAGAAGGGGTTGAGCACTGTCCTGGCGGGGGCCACCAGGTTCGATGAGGTTCTCTACCAGTATCCCGATGTGCCTAACCTTTGGATCCTGCCCGCGGGCCCGAGCTGCCCGAGTCCCGCCGATTTGCTTTCGTCGGAAACCATGACCGGGTTAATGGAAAAAGTGAGCCACCGCTTTGAGCACGTCGTTATCGACACACCCCCCGTGATGGCAGTCACCGATGCCACCGTCTTGTCTCCTACGGTGGATGGAGTCGTGCTGGTGGCCCAATGTGCCCGCACCTCGAAGCCGCTCTTATTGCGAACCTGCCGCATACTCGATGCGGCAGGCGCAAGAATTCTTGGCTTCGTATTGAATAAGTTTGACTATCGCGATGGACACTACGGCTACTATTACAGTCATGAATACACTGGGTACCGATACTATGGACCGCCACCGACTCAGCCTACGGCCACATCTGAAGTTCCATGATGTTGCGCTCCCCCAATAATCGCCTGGCGGCAATTCCCTGACCGTTCCCCGGCCTTAAAAAGATCCATGCAGTTTAAAGCATATCGATCGTGGCGGACCGTTGTGCCGACAATAGCGGGGCTTCTACTGAGCGCCTATTGGGTATGCGAAACGGTACGGGTGGCCCTCGTCGAGACATGGATCAACTCCAACCAAGTCAGAAATCTGGAGCGAGCCATGGCGCTTGACCCGGACAATCCCGAGATTTACTACCGCACCGGAACCCTCTATCTTCTGGGGATGGGAATCGGCCCGTCAGATCCGGTCTCCTTGTTACGTAAAGCCACGGACCTCAATCCCAAGATCGGCAAGTATTGGCTGAGCCTGGGACGGGCGTGCTTCGTGGCTCGGGATCAAGAGTGTGCCGATCAAGCTCTCAAGCGAGCGCTTCAACTCTCTCCCATGACTCCCAGTATCGCCTGGCAGGCGGCCACGTATGAGGTCTTTACGGGTCGATTCGATGATAGCTTTACCCAGTTTAAGCGACTGCTATACCAAGACCCTCAGAACGCGGAAGACATCTTTCGCTTCACTTGGCGGGCTTTTGATCCTGAGATTACCTGGCGGAAGATCGTTGCTGATATCCCAGATACACGCCTCAAATGTCGTTATCTAGTCTTCCTGGCCCAGAATCGTCGTTTCGATATCGCCGCCAGCATTTGGGCGCAAATTGTATCTGCCCCGGTTGCGCCTTCATTCGATGAGGCTAAGACTTTCCTGGAACAATTACTGCAAGCTCGGCGGTTTGGGGAAGGGCTGCGTGTGTGGAGGGATCTCGTTCGCCGGAGCTCGCTCAGTCGCCCGGACGATGACACCAAAGACAATCTAGTGTTTAACGGCAGTTTTGAAAGTCTCCCACTCCATGCTGGTTTTGACTGGAATAGCGTTCCGCCAACTTTTGTCACCACCGATTTTTCCGATACCTCGGCACAGAGCGGTAAACACGCGCTGCGGGTCGAATATACTCTTCCCCACAACACGGAAGGGGAAGCCGCCTACGAACTTGTACCTGTCGACCCGAATCAGAAATACGTCCTGACGGCATATTCCCGCTCCGACGAGCTCACGTCTGATAGCGGTCCCCAACTTCGTATTCAAGACGCACAATGCCCAGCCTGCCTGGATGTAGTAACCAGCATGACCCTGGGAACCACCCCTTGGCATCCCCTGAGGCTGGTATTTACGACGGGGCCAAAGACCGAGATGGTGCGGCTCTCGGTGTGGCGGTCGCGCTCTCGTACGTTTCCCACCGAGATCAGTGGATCATTTTGGCTCGACACAGTCTGTCTGAGACAAGACGCGGCTGCGGCAACGGCCCGCGACAACCAAGCGAACATTGCCTCGAGCAACCTGCCATGAGCAGCTCGATCCAGGAACGGTCGATTCCGGAGCTGTCGGGCAACCGTTGGGTTCACAGCTCACGAACACTCCTGCTAGCCGTTCTTATGGCCGCCCCCCTCGAATTCGGAGCCGTTGAACCTTGGGCTTGGGCGGCGATGACGGTGTGTACGTTTGTGGCTGTTCTGCTGTGGTGCATCGGCTCTTTCAAGTCGAGGCAACTAAATGTCAGGGGCACAGCTTTGTACGTTTGCCTCCTATTATTTCTGATGTTGATGCTGATTCAGCAGATTGGCAAGATTACGTTCGATCCCCTAAGCGCACGCGAATCAATCGTGAAGTTTGTGACCTACTCGGTGGTGTTCTTTCTCGGCCGAGAGCTGTTTCGTCGCGACCGGAAGAAGATCTGGTATAGCTTCGGTCTGATAGTCACGATTTACGTTTTCTTGATGGCATTGTTCGCGACCATCCAGTTCTTTTCCAGCCCTGGACTTCTCTACTGGGTCAGGAAGCCGCTCTGGGGAGGGGTCGTTTTCGGCCCCTACGTGAACCATAACCATTACGCGGGTCTAATGGAAATCCTAATACCCATTGCTCTGGGCTACCTTGTTGCCACCGACAAGGAAACGGCCCGCCCGGCCCTAGTTTTCGCGGTGTTGTTCGCCGTCGCATCTGTATTGCTGTCGGGTTCTCGCGGCGGAATGATCTCACTGATTTTGCAGTTGGTGGTATTTGAGATTCTCCTGTTACGGCCAAACCGTCACGCGATGCGAAGCAGGACATTGATAACCGCAGGGTTCGGTTTTATTGCGGCGGTTCTGCTGCTGTTTCTTTGGCTCGATCCGGGAGAGGTAACCAAACGGCTAGAGCAGACGGCCAGTTCGCCGCAAATGGGTCTCGCGGATCGGAAGCTGTATGCGTCGGATGCGATCCGAATGTTTAAGAAGCACCCGCTGCTGGGCATCGGGGTTGGGAGTTTCGAGGCCGCCTACCCGGCATACCAAACATTCAGTTCAGATCTGGTCGTCAATCATGCTCATGATGACTACGTCGAAGCCTTGGCGGAGGCCGGCATCATCGGTTCGCTCCTTATCGTGTCTGCAATCGTTCTCTTTTTACGAGCCGTCTCTTCCATTCATCCAACCGGTAACAGTGTCGATTGGATTGCGGTGGGTGCGGCGGTTGGATGCTGCGGGCTTCTGATCCACAGTTTCTCGGATTTTAATCTGCATATTCCAGCCAATGCTGCCTGGTTTGCCTTTACCGCCGGAATCGCAACAGCTTCGGGCAAGCATCACGCTAAGCTTCACTGGAAACGGGAGTTAGAGATCGCTCATTTAGAACCTACTAGAACCCGGCAGGAATCTTGCATATGAGACCGCTGCGGGCAATTCGGGCCGATGCCACGGCCCCAGGCGCCGGTTACTCTCCGGCCGGGTGGCCGGATGGCGCGTATCGACACCCACCGTGCCAAGCCCGCTTGTCCGTTTTGCACCTCGACGGGCAGGGGCGCCGCGTGAGCGTGTCGTGGGATCTGTCACCGCGGCAATCCGTGCCTTTGCTCCCCAGAACTACTTGTTAACCCGGAGAGAGAATTGCCGCCATGCAGCGACAGGATCAGTCTTCAGCAGGCTGACAAAGTAACAACCGAACCGTAGCGGAAGAAATTCGAACAAGAATTCTTCTTTATAGTTAGTCATGTCGAGTAACGCCATTCGCGCGCTGGCGCTCAGCCAGTCCTGGACCCGCGGTCCCATTCTGCCCTTGAGGCGGTGGGTGCAGGCCGGTTATATCTGCGTCGATGCCCTCCTGGTGTGCGTGAACGCCTGGATCATTTATGTGGTGCGTTACGAACCCGGCCGGCTCGTAACTTCGGTTTGGGGCTACGACTTGGCAGAGCTCCATTCCGCAGCCTATAAGGGACAATATCTCGGGTTTCTCCTGCTCTATGTCGTTTTGCTGGTGCTGGTCATCGCGAGCCAAGACCTATACCGCACGGAGCGCACGCGCACCAGCCTCGATGAAACACTCGCTGTGTTCAAGGCAGTCTTGGTAGCCACTTTCCTGCTTACCGCGTTCATTTATCTTTCTAACGTGAAGTCGATCTCGCGCCTCATTGTCGGCGTGAGTGGCGTCTTCAACGTTTTCGCCCTGTCTGCCTGGCGGATCTGGAAGCGCGATCTTATCAAACGTCGCGTTGCCAACGAGCGCGGCGCACGCAATGTCCTGATCGTTGGTGCCACGGCCATTGGGCAGGACTTGGCCCGTTATCTCTCTGAGCAAAAGGATCTCGGCTACGTGGTCAAGGGCTTTGTCGATGCCAATCATTCGACTGACCCGCGTGTTCTTGGCCGCCTCGAGGACCTTTCGGCCGTAGCCCGCGCCAACTTCATCGATGAAATTTTCATCACCATTCCTTTTGAACGCGAAGTGGTGCGTAGCCTCGCCCTCGAGGCCCGGCACAGCCGGCTGAATGTTAACCTGGTGCCCGAGCTTTACGATCTCGGTTGGCGCTCCCCGCTCGAATACTTAGGCGATTTTCCCGTGATGGCTCTCCATCACGAGCCCATTCCCGCGCTCGGTCTTCTGTTGAAGCGACTGGCCGATATCGCGCTTTCGGCCTCAGCGCTGGTGATGCTGTCCCCACTGCTTGCGGCCATCGCTATTGTCGTCACTCTCGATTCCCCCGGCCCAGTTTTATACCGTTCGGTTCGCATCGGCAAGAAAGGTGTCCGATTCACCTGTTACAAATTCCGGTCCATGGTCGCAAACGCCGAACGGCTCAGGGCAAGTCTGGAGCACCTGAACGAGCGGGAAGGCCCTCTGTTCAAGATCGAGAACGATCCGCGCATCACTCGCGTTGGCCGTACGCTGCGGAAATACAGCCTAGACGAACTTCCCCAGCTGTGGAACGTTTTCATCGGCGACATGAGCCTGGTTGGACCGCGTCCGCCCGTCCCAGACGAGTGCGCGCAATACCGGATCGAGTACCTGCGGCGGCTCGATGTCAAGCCTGGCCTCACCGGCCTTTGGCAAGTCTATGGCCGCAAGCATCCTTCTTTCGACAAAGCACTTACCCTGGACGTTCAGTACATCGAAGGCTGGAACCTGTGGCTTGACGTGCAAATCGTTCTTCGCACGATCCCGGTTTTGTTTCAGAGGGCGGGGTATTAGCCGGTACCGGAGGATTGGCTGGGGCCGCCAGCATGGTCCGAATTGATCGGCCCGGTCCAGCGGTCGATCGCAATGGAAGCCGATACTTCCGACTTGATTCCGATAACCAGATGAGTGAAAGCCAATCAGGGCGGCCAACGATTCCTTTTTCCAGGATTTCCGGCGTGAGTCGTGTTCGCCAAGTTCTTTCCAACATCGGGGCGGCTTACTTAACCTTTGCCATTGCTTCGGTATGTTATCTCATCGGAGTTCCCATCTACCTCCGTTTTCTTGGTAAAGAGCAGTTTGGTCTCTGGCTCACGATTCAAAGCGTTCTGATACCTCTTACTCTAACCAGCATGGGCTTCCCCACCGTTGGCCAGAACATGCTCGCGGAGGCGCGAGCCACGAGAAGTTGGGAGCGTGCCAATCGGGTCATTTCAACGACATTCATGTTCCTGATTTTCGCTGCCCTGGTGACTTCCGTGTTAGTGCTTGTGGCGCTGCGGCTGGACCTCATAACGCGCCTCCTGAAGACCTCGCCTGGTTTACGCGGCGTCCTCGAGCCCACTGTTCTTCTGGCGCTCGCTGGTTTTGTTTTCATGGTTCTCAGTCAAGTCCTTCGCTCCGCCATTCGGGCATTTGAAAGGGTTGATCTGGAGCAGCACTGCGCCGCTGCGCTCGCTGCCGCCAATCTTGGCCTCGGTGTAGCAATGCTTTATGCAGGTCGGGGCATAGTAGGGGTGGCCGCAGCCTTCGCATTTGTGCAGTTTGCTGGCGGGGTGCTCTTCTTCATTATCCTGGTTCGAAGGCTTCCTCAACTCCACCTGTCTGCGCGTTTTTTTTCCTGGATATTGCTACGGGAGATGCTCGCCCCCGGCTTCTATTTCTTCGTCCTCTCCCTGTCCGGTACCTTGATTTGGGGAGTCGACAATCTGGTGATTTCGAGCATCATGGGCCTCGCATTCGTGGCGCCTTTTGCGATTGCGGCTCGCTTGACAACGCTTTTCCGCGGGGTGGCCTCGACCCCCTTCACCACTTCGAACCCCACGATCACTGCCCTCTCCGCGGAGTGTAGGGAGGGGCCGCTTCGGCATCTGTTCTCGCTCTCGACGAAGTTGGCCCTCTCGCTGGCGATGCTGTTCGCTCTGGAGTTGCTTTTGTTCGGGCGCTCCTTCATCGCGCTCTGGGCGGGGAGCGCAGTAGTTATTGACCGGGCGACTTTCGCGGTCTTGGTGGCGACCTTAGCCGTGTACGTTCTCCAGCAGCCCGCATTTGCGTTTCTGACAGCTACCAGCCGGCACAAGCTTTATGCACGGCTCTGTCT
>Ga0123356_10007680_pt1 | contig 10745 bp, 6 predicted proteins | sample TergutEmb28metaG_2_FD_92546 | JGI IMG/M metagenome (GOLD analysis project Ga0123356, IMG submission 92546) | Embiratermes neotenicus P3 segment gut microbial communities from Petit-Saut dam, French Guiana - Emb289 P3 | ecosystem: Host-associated > Arthropoda: Insects > Digestive system > Gut ... | reverse complement strand
TTTGCGACGGTGCGCGGCCTCCGCCGATAGCGCCTTCCTAAGCACTGTGGTCTGTCTACCGGGTAGCTGCCGCGGTAAGCCGATTGTCGGGTCCCCTCGGCTGCTCATGATGGTCACCGTGTCGTTGGAGGGAGGGAGGGAGGGCGATGATGGACCAGTCGGCATTGCTGATTACGACGCGCTGAGCTCTACACGATCGTCCGTGGATGCTAGGGCGTCCCGGTAGGCGACTTCGCCAGCCGCTTACGCTGCGACGCCGCATGCGATGCTTGCTTGAGCAATCAGCGGCAACAGGCCGGGGCGGCGCTTAGTAACGCAGATGACCGCTGTCACAAGCCTTGCGAATGCCACCAAACATCTGCCGCATCCCCAGACCGAGATACGCGGCTGGAGCCGCCTCGGGGCACCATGAATGCGCAGTCCTTATCCGTAGGCCTTCTATGCCTCAACGTCGCTTACGAGCGCTTGAACAAGGAGAGACGGATGGTCAGCCTTGCCGATCTCGAGGGAGCAACCATTCAAGGGACTGCACTGCACCTGCGCCAAAGATGATGACGGTGTCCGCAATCCTGGTGGCGCCACCTACTACCTTGCGCATTTGGCGGCAGAAAGACAGGTGTATGTGAATATGACACCGACCCTCACATCCTTGAGCGCAGTGATCTGGTCCAGGATGGCCCCTCTTGTATCGATCATGCCACGCGCCTCAGCTGCCTCCTGCATCCATCCGATCAGGCTGCGCATGTGCACAGGATCAGCCGCCGATACAGCGATGACATGATCCGCCCCGAAGGGCGCGCTTGCGACGGCCGGTATGCTCACTGTGTCATCCCTGACATCGTCGGCCTGTGGCACATACAGGGTCTGGATGGTACCGATCGGGCTGATGTTGAAGACCAGCAACTGGCGACCCGGGGCCACGTGAGTGACCACGAATGTGACGGTCTCACTGGCATAGACCAGCTCTGGCGCATGCGGGGTAGATTCGAATACCACATGCATCTCCTGGGGATGCGTGCTGGCGAGCGCCCTGAGGGACTCGATGTACCGCCACGTGTCCACGGTACCTTGGAGATACATCACGTTGCGACCAGCGGCCTCCACCACGACCGCACCTGAAGCATTCAAGATCCGCTTGTGTGCAAGATCGAACTGCAGTGTCGCCGGCCCTGCGCCCTTCACAGGGCGTACGTTCTCGAGATCATCGAGAATTGAAGGATCAGTGCCTGGGAGGACCCGCACCGAGATGGTGGGCAGCCGCACCTGGCTGGGAGAAGCGGTCAAAGCGGGCGGCGGTAGCAGCAGGCAGAAGGCGAGCGCGAGCCCGAGGAATGTGGTGAGCTTTGTTTTCATCGAATGTATCCCCTTGAATGCAAGCGGAAGCCGCGGCTCCTCCGGGCGACGGCAGGGAACGCGCTCCGTGCCCCTTCTCCACTCCTTGCCCCCGCGGTCTTGCGGGGCTCCATGGCAGCTGCGCGCCAGACCGGCTGGAACACCTCCTGCCGACCCAGAGGCGCCAGGACTGGGCGGCCGCGCACCTGCGCGTGCGGTGCCACCAACTTTCGAAGTGAACTGACGTCTCGATGAGCTCCTGGCTTTGCGCTGGTCCAGCTGCTCTTGCTCCGCAAGATGTTCCTCGCTGCAGGCACCTAAGAGTTCCCATCGTGACTGGCCTTCCCTAAAGGGTCAATCTCCGCTGTGACGATGCTTCATCACGGCTGGGCGCACTCTCCTGCGTCGCAGGGCTTCTGTGGGCACCCGGAGACGGATGGGCGCAGAAACCACCGCTTGCTCCGGATACACGGAACGTCAAGCCGGTAGGGATGCTCTCTGCCTGCGTGACCACTAGTCACGCCTGGCTGGCGCTTGGATGTGTTCACGGACGTGCGGTCGCTATCTATACGCACGGGCATCCCATGTGCGCGCAGCGCCATAGCCGCAGTCAATCGGCCCGATGCAGAAGATCGATCAGGCATGTGTTGTGCCGTCCCTAGAATCCACACCCGCTCGATCCTTAGCTTCACATTGAGGAAGACCTGATCTTGATGAGAAAGAACCTGTCACGAGCGGTCCTCGCCTGCGCCGTCACGGCCGTCCTGCCCTTGGCAGCCCAGGCCGATGGCCCGGTGGGCGCACCTCAAAGCGCTCGATTCTGGTGGCCTGATCACCTGGACCTGTCCCCGCTGCGCCAGCACGATGTACGCTCCAATCCGCTGGGCGCGGATTTCAACTACGCGCAGGCCTTCGCCAAGCTCGATCTCAATGGCGTCAAGGCGGACATCAAGAAGGTCCTGACGACGTCGCAGGCCTGGTGGCCGGCCGACTACGGCAACTATGGACCGTTCTTTATCCGCATGGCCTGGCACGGTGCCGGTACCTACCGAATCTTCGACGGACGCGGCGGTGCGGACGGTGCGGACCAGCGCTTCGAGCCATTGAACAGCTGGCCGGACAACGTCAGCCTCGACAAAGCGCGGCGCCTGCTGTGGCCCATCAAGCAGAAGTATGGCCAGAGCATCTCGTGGGGCGACCTCATGGTGCTTACCGGGAATGTGGCGATGGAATCCATGGGCTTCCAGACCTTCGGATTCGCCGGCGGCCGCACGGACGACTGGGAGCCGGACCTCGTCTACTGGGGCCCTGAGATCAAGTGGCTCGGTGACGATCGTCACGTCGACGGCAAGCTGGCCAAGCCGCTGGCGGCGGTGCAGATGGGTCTGATCTACGTGAATCCGGAAGGCCCGAACGGCAATCCGGACCCGATGGCAGCCGCGAAGGACATCCGCGAGGCGTTCGGCCGCATGGCCATGAACGACGAGGAGACTGTGGCCCTGATCGCCGGTGGCCACACCTTCGGGAAGGCGCATGGCGCCCACGACCCCAACAAGTGCCTGGGACCTGAGCCGGCCGCCGCCGGCGTCGAGGAGCAGGGCCTGGGGTGGAAGAACAACTGCGGCAAGGGCAATGGTGACGACACGATCACCAGCGGCCTGGAAGGCTCCTGGTCCGCCAATCCGACCGCCTGGACTACGCAGTACTTCGACAACCTCTTCGCCTTCAACTGGGTGAAGACCAAGACCCCTGCCGGCGCCACCGAGTGGATCCCTGATGATCCCAAGGCGGCGACGTTGACCCCCGATGCTCAGGACCCCGCGATCCGCCACGCGCCGATCATGTTCACGACCGACCTGGCGCTGAAGACAGATCCGGCCTACGCCAAGATCGCCAAACGCTTCCACGAGCACCCGGAAGAGTTCAAGCTGGCCTTTGCGAAAGCGTGGTTCAAGCTGACCCATCGCGACATGGGACCGCGATCGCGTTACCTGGGCCCGGACGCCCCCAAGGCCGACCTCATCTGGCAGGATCCGCTGCCCAAGTCTGACCATCCGCTGGTGAACACGACGGACGTCGAACAGCTGAAAGCCAGGATCCTGGCCTCGGGTCTCACTATCCCGCAGCTGGTCCGTACGGCGTGGGCCTCGGCTGCCACCTTCCGCGGCACCGACTACCGCGGCGGCGCTAACGGCGCGCGCATCCGCTTGGCTCCCCAGAAGGACTGGGCCGTGAACGATCCGAAGGAGCTGGCCACGGTGCTTCAGCGCCTGCAGGTCATCCAGAAGGACTTCAACAAGGCTCAGACCGGTGGCAAGCAGATCTCGCTGGCGGACCTTGTCGTCCTCGGCGGCGACGCCGCAGTCGAAGAGGCGGCAAAGAAGGGCGGGCACATCGTGCACGTGTCCTTCAGACCGGGACGTGTGGACGCGACGCAGGAGCAAACGGACATCACCTCCTTCGCCGTGCTGGAGCCGACCGCGGATGCCTTCCGCAACTACTTCACCAATGCTCAGCAGCGCTCGCCGGCCGAGCAGATGGTCGATCGGGCGAACATGCTGACGCTGTCTGTGCCGGAGATGACGGCGCTGGTCGGTGGCCTGCGCACGCTGAATGCGAACGAGGGCGGGTCGCCGAACGGCGTGTTCACCAGCCGTCCGGGCACGCTGACGAATGACTTCTTCGTCAACCTGCTCGACATGTCCACGGCGTGGAGCAAGGCAGCGACGGCAGAGGGCCTCTACGAGGGCCGTGACCGCAGGACTGGCCACCTCAAGTGGACGGCGACCCCCGTGGACCTCGCTTTCGGCTCGAACTCCGAGCTGCGCGCCGTCGCGGAGGTCTATGCCGAGTCGGACGGCGAGGCGCGCTTCGTGAAGCAGTTTGTGGAGGCCTGGAGCAGGGTCATGAACCTGGATCGCTTCGACATCCAGGGCTGATGCGCGGCACAGCCTGGCTACGGGCCGAGCTGGAGCCCAGACTGCAGCGCGATTGACAGAACGGCGGTGGTGAAGACCACCGCTGTTCTACCTGATAAACGAGCCGCGTACCAATACAACCTGATCGCGCGTCCGCAAACAACCCGCCGATCGCGTGATAGTGGACAAGACAGATGACCATGGAAGCGGCGGCTGGTACAGCCCTCGCTGCTACCGATGCGCGCAGTCCAGCGTCGTCCTCTTACGACGCTACCTTCGCAAGCCGGAAGGGCGATCGCCGCAGCAGTGACCGTCGATGGTTGCGCCGTCCACGGACCGGCCTGGCTGCGACACCTACAGGCCCCGGGGCTCAATGGGGTGCTCAAGTGCCTCGACGACGGGCTACGGGTCTAGTCGTAGGTCTGCTCGCCTGTGGTCACGAAGAGCGGCCGCCACCAAGGTATTGGGTGCCGTTGATGACGAGCATGCTGAAGCGACCGTCGCTGCCGGGCGCCCAGTAAAAAAGGGCGCTGTCTCTGCGGCCGTCGTCATAGGTAACCTTCAGTGCATAGCCGTTGATGCGGTAGTGGCCGCCTTGCGCGGCAGCGGGCGCCCCGACGCTCCAGCCTGTGGTCCAGCCCGCCCTGCGGGTCCCGGTGTCAGTGGAAAAAGCACCGCTGAAGCCGGTTTGCTCAAAGCGGCCATCGGCGTGCAGGGTGATCGACCGGTCGGTCACGACATTTGTTGATCCACTGCTCGACCCCCTGCTCCACGTCCAGCGGCCCTCGACACGCTGATTGGCGCCTGCAGGGTCGTAGCGGACGAACTGATTGGGCGCAACCCAGGCCGCGGCTTGGCCGTTCATGGTGATGCCGATGGTGGCACCCGCTCTACGCCAGCTCCCCCAATCATTCCATCGGGCCTCCTTGAACTTGGTGGGATCGATGTCAAGGGGCGCCGCGCCAGGACTGCGCCAAACCTCGCCGTTCTTGAACAGCACGTAGTCGGCTCCGGTGTCTATCATCCCGCTGTTGACCATTGGCTCCCAGTGCCAGTAGTGATAGACACCTTCGATGCTCGAATCAGCAGGTCCTGCATCGGGCGCGAGATAGTACTGGCGGCCCATGAACATGGCGATGGCGGTGCGCGCTGCACGTGCCGTAATGCCAGCACCACCGCCTTCGGCGACCAGCCCGATGAGCGGCTTGTAGTTAATCTGTGCAGACGTCACGCTGGCCGGCGCGACGACGCCGATCACTTGTAGACCCGCTGCAGTCTTGACGACGAACATGCTGCCCTGGCGGGGGCCGTCCGGACCGGGCGGCACGCTGCAGTCGATTGCGGTGACTTTCCTATTGTCATTCGGAAAGTCTAACTTTCCGCGGCAATCACCTAACGGACCGAATGCACCTCTCCGGCCGGCTAGCTTTGTCTTTGCCCAGCGGATCGGCTCGTCGCCGCCGCGCGGCTGTCCGAGCTCGGCGACCGCAACCTCAACGCGCAGAACGCCGTCCTTCGTCCGGAACCGAAGCGGCGGTCCAGGATCGACGACAAGCCAGCCGAGCCGCATGACTTCGCTGATCGCGTCAGAGGTGGCGGCACCGGGAGGATTGGTCGGGCAAGCAACCAAAGCGATGAGGGTGGATACCGCGGTCGGGAGGCCCCATGTCATTCGACGCATCGATTTCTCCCTAACTAACAGCAATCCGATTCGACCGCCGTTTGGCGCAGCCGCGGGGTGTCTCGAGCGCCATGCCCAGGTGCGCTATAGCGACTTGATTGTGACCAAGCGGCGCTAGGTATTGCCAAAGCTGGCGGGCCCGTGCAGACACCCTATTGGATGTACGAGGTTCATAAATCCGAGGTGGAGCCATCCAAAGTAGCGCTGACGGAAACATGATGCTCACGCATCGATGTTACTCTGTGTCAACGTCGTGCGTAAACCCTGCCAGGGCTGTGCTGCGCGGGTTCAGCGCGACAGCTCACCACCGCGTCAGCGGGACACGGGCAAGTGCGTGTTGCAGGGGACCCTGCAACACGCGGCAATGCATCAAGGCTGTTGCCTTCAATTTGCTGCAATACCGTTGAGGCTCAAGCCGGCCGGTAGCCCGCCGATCGTCCCGAGGTTCGTCAGGAGCCTGAGCCGTACGGCCTGCAACAGTTTGACGTAGTGCCTGCGAACAGCTAGCGTCAATGGGCTGATCCCTTCCGCCTCCGCCTCCTTGGCTGGGGCGTGAATCGTTTGAGGCAGAATCACCGCAAACGGAGAGCGACCCATGCACGGCCAAGCCCATTCCCGCATTGAGGACGGTCGGTTCATCAGCATTCGCGGCATCGATCAGTGGGTCACGGTCCGCAGTCAAAACAGTGGTGACCCGGCACTCTTGATATTACCGGGACCGGGAGCCGGCATGGCTGTCCTGGCCCCATTTTTCGCACCCTGGGAGCAAGCCTTCACGCTCATCCAATGGGACCAACCGCGCGCAGGGGTGACTCACGTGAGGCATGGTGGCGCTACACCGGGCGAATACACCATCGATCGCCTCGTTGACGACGGGCTGACTGTTTCCGAGTGGGCTACACAGCATCTCGGCGTGAGGCGAATTGCCGTCGTGGGATTCTCAGGCGGCACGATCGTCGGGCTGCACATGATCAAGCGGCGCCCCCAGCTCTTCTCTGCCTATATCGGATCGGGTCAGATCACCAATTGGGCTCGCCAGGATGTCCTGAGCTACGAGATGGTGCTCGAACAGGCTAGACAGCGTCATGATGCAGTGGCGACCGAGGAACTTGAGCGAATCGGACCCCCACCGTATCCGGACACGGCCACTGATGCCACCAAATCGAGGTACGCCGGGGCCCCGACGGCGGCCGAAGCTCCCGCATTTTCCTCACTTCTCGTTACGTTTACCTCTCCGCCGACGGACGCGGGATACGTGCCGGCGCGCTGGCTACCAGAAAAAGAGATTCGCGCTGTTGCGACGGCAGCATACGATGCGTTGCGGCAGGAGATCGTCTCCTTTGATGCCGAGCTGCTAGGGCTCGACTTCGAGGTACCAATGATCTTTCTCCAGGGCGAACTGGACGCCTTCACCGTCAGCGCGGAGGTCGAACGGTACGTTGCAAAGATCCAATCACCGCACAAGGCATATATCGGGATTCCTGGCGCCGGACATTCGCCGTGGATGATGCGTGACCGATATCTGGAGCTGCTTCGGACCCATGTTCGTCCGATTCTGACTCAGGTCGATTGATCAAGCGCATGCGAGTCGGACTGCGCTGTGCGCCGGAGCGGCGCAGTCCGTGGCGACCACTCCTGCCCCCACCAAGCCGACGTTCCACGACTCGTTGCAGTCGGGTGAATGGTCTTGGCCGATGCAGGGTGTCCGGCTCGCGCAAGCAGCATTTCACTTTGCAATCGAGCTTGGCTCGAATGCCACACACGAGTTCAACAGGAGACCGGAAGCCGGGAGCTCCGTTGACGTGCCGCGGCGGCCAGATCAGACAGGCGGCGCCACAAAGCATGAAGATCGCCGGACAACGAGAGTGACGGAGGGTCGGTGGATGCGCTCAGCCTGGCGCGGCGACTGCTCCTACTCGGCGCCGCAGCATCATCGCGCGCCCAGCGTTGCGTCGTCCCCGGTGTTTGTGCTCGCTAGCTGCGCAACACTTCGCGGGTGGTCTTTATCTTGCCAGCGTCCCGGATCGCGTAGCCGGGAATGCGGGCGATCTCCTGATGGAAGTCGGCACTGCGCATGACGGCGAGAATTCGCCTGACCGGGTCGCTCTCGAGGGTCTGCTTGCGGCACACGAAGAAGTAGTCCTCGGTGATGAGCCGGACGAAGTCCAGATCGAATTGGTGCGCGGCGGCTTCGACTCCGAAAGCGGCGTCGGCCATGCCGCTCGCAACGTAGGCGGCCACGGCCGCGTGGGTAAACTCGACGCGCTCGTAGCCGTCGATGCGGGTGACATCCAGTTCCTCCCTGGCGATGAGCTGGTCAAACAGGAGCCGGGTGCCTGACTCCGGATCGCGATTCACGAATCGCACCCCCGGGGCCACTAACCGATCCAATGAAGTGATCCGCAGCGGATTGCCGCGCTTCAGCATCAGTCCCATCTCGCGCGTGACCAGACCAATGATCCGGTGTGTACTCTCGTCCAGCCAGGGCTTCAGGACGGCCGCGGCGTCCGTGCGCAGCTTGCCCTGGGGAAGGTGGACTCCCGCCAATTCGCATGCGCCGTGCGCGAGGGAGACCAGTGAGTTCTGATTGCTGACGTAGCGCAGATCAATCACGACGTCGGACTCGCGACTGAGCATCTCGCGCAGCTTTGATACCGCAAAGCCGTGGCTGGCATGGACACGGACGACCCCGATGCGCTGCGGCAGCAGCTCGGCGAGGTCGGTCTCAAGCTCCTGCGCTAGGTTTTGCAGCTGAGGACGCAGTCGAGCCTGCAAGCGCTGTCCCGCCCAGACGAGCTTTTCTCCCAGGGCCGTTAGGCGCGTGCCCTTTCCGCGGGCTCTGTCCACGAGCGGAGCACCGAAAAAATCTGCCCACCGCTGGATCAGGTTCCAGCAGTGCCGGTACGACAGGTTGGCGCGCTCAGCCGCCCGTGTGATCTTCCCGGTCGCGCGCAGCTCATTGAGGACATCCAGCATTACGAGCATTGAGCCGCCGTCGTCACGGTGAAAGCGCCACACCGGCTCGATCTCCACGCGCATCACTTACGCTCTCCGGTAGTCGCCCTCAAGCAGGCTTGAGCCAGACTCGAGGCAGCTCCTATGAACCAGGGTTCATATTTTAGCGCGCTGAATAGGCTGCGGGGTACATATTCCCTGGAGCGCTGCCGGAGACTAATCTTCGCGTGCCCATACGCTTGCGCTGGCTTCCATGATATGCATTCTTATTCATATTAAGCACAGCCACAGCGCGGACGCATCATGAGCAAGCCAGGCATCCTTGCCGACATTCCAAGCCCTCTGGAGCGCCTCTCGACGCTCACGCCGGCCCAGCGGGCCACTATCCTTCAGATCTGTCAGGACCTGAAATCCCAGCCCGGGCCGCTGATTCCCATCCTTCACGGTGTGCAGTCCGCCTTGGGATATATCCCGAAGGATGCGGTACCGCTGCTTGCCTCCGAGCTGGACCTAACGAGCGCGGAAGTCCATGGCGTGCTCACGTTCTATCACTACTTCCGGTCGCAGCCTTGCGGCAGGCACGTGCTGTACCTGTGCCGTGCGGAGGCGTGTCAGGCCGTTGGCGCGACGACGCTGGAGCGTCACGCGAAGCAGACGCTCGGAATCAATTTTCATGAGACGACCTCTGACGAGGCCGTCACTCTCGAGCCGGTATATTGCCTCGGCAACTGCGCGCTCGGACCGTCCATCCTGCTAGACGATCAACTGCAGGGGCGGGTCACTCCTGATCGCTTCGACGAGCTGGTTGCGGCAGCGAGGAAGCAGTCATGAGTGGCGTGAGGGTCTTCATTTCGCAGGATAGCTCCGCGCAGTCAGTCGGGGCCAACTCAGTTGCAAGCGCGCTCGTCCACGAAGCAGCCAAGCGGGGGATCGAAGTCGAGCTCGTGCGCAACGGGTCGCGTGGCTTGTTCTGGCTGGAGCCGCTGATTGAGGTCGCCACGCCGGCTGGGCGCGCCGCATATGGACCGGTCACATCCGGACGGGTTGCCGAGTTGCTCGATGCCGGACTGTTGCAAGGCAGAGCCCATCCCCTGCATCTGGGCCTCACTGAAGACATTCCGTACTTCAAGAAGCAAGAGCGCCTGACCTTCGCCCGCGTCGGCATCACTGATCCGCGCAGCGTGCAGGATTACCTGGAACACGGCGGCTACCGTGGCCTCAAGGCAGCCCTGTGCCTCGAGCAAGCCGAGATCGTGACCCGTGTGACCGACTCAGGCTTGCGTGGTCGCGGCGGCGCCGCCTTTCCGGCAGGCATCAAGTGGAAGACCGTCCTGGGCGCGTCAGCCCCTCAGAAATATGTGGTCTGCAACGCAGACGAGGGCGACTCGGGCACGTTCTCCGATCGCATGATCATGGAGGGCGACCCCTTCGTCCTGATAGAGGGAATGACCATTGCTGGGATCGCGGTCGGGGCGACGCGCGGATTCATCTATCTGCGCTGCGAGTACCCGGATGCCAAGGTCTCCCTGGATGCGGCCATTGCGGCAGCCCACGCTGCCGGGTATCTAGGCGAGAACATCCTGGGTGGCGGCAAGTCGTTTCACCTCGATATCCGGATCGGCGCCGGAGCCTACATTTGCGGTGAGGAGACCTCTCTGCTCGAGTCACTGGAGGGCAAGCGCGGACAGGTGCGCTTCAAGCCGCCGCTGCCAGCCATCCAGGGGCTGTTCCGCAAGCCCACGATCATCAACAACGTCATCACGTTCTCTTCGGTACCGATCATCCTCGATCGGGGGCCGCAGTACTACCAGGACTTTGGAGTTGGCCGCTCACGGGGGACGCTACCCATCCAGCTCACT
>Ga0123356_10007679_pt1 | contig 10745 bp, 7 predicted proteins | sample TergutEmb28metaG_2_FD_92546 | JGI IMG/M metagenome (GOLD analysis project Ga0123356, IMG submission 92546) | Embiratermes neotenicus P3 segment gut microbial communities from Petit-Saut dam, French Guiana - Emb289 P3 | ecosystem: Host-associated > Arthropoda: Insects > Digestive system > Gut ... | reverse complement strand
TCCCATATCGATTCGCAGGGCGTCGACAGCGGCGGTTGTGTTTTCGCCAAAGCTGTCGTACTCGAAGGATTCACCCACGTTGACATGGCAGATGCGATCCGGGGTGTACTCAGTCACCACGGGGATAACGTGGGCGTTGGCAGCGCGGGCGATGGCGATCACACCGCGGTAGAACGGCAGCATTGGCAAGCCGTCGACCCATGTTAGGCAGGCGTTCCAGACCGCCTCGGGAAAGATCAGGACATCGACGCCGGCAGCCAGCTTGTTGATGGCTGTGTCTTGCGCCTTCGACCGACTAGCCTTGGCCGCTTCACTGGTGTCGCGTTCCAGCCAGATCGTGCCGTAAGCGTTACATACCAGCTTGTTAAGGGCGCCGAACATGCCATCGGTTGCCGCCACGATGTAGAAATGACGTTTCAGGACTGCGGCAATGCGTGGTATGTCCTCACTATTGGTGTGGTTGGCTGCGAAGATGATCGGTCGACCATCCTCGGGCAGAGCAACGGAGCTGGAGTCCGGTAACGCCATGGCGCCACCCAGCCGACCTTGAATGGTAAACAAACCCCGCAGCGTCGGACTGAAGAACCGGCGCAACCGGTCAGGTAAGGTCGGTGAGTTCATCTATATCCCCTCCTATGTCCCAGGTGTCAAAACCGGCTACCGTGTGAATCACAGTTCGCGCATCCGGATCGTCACAATACGTGGTCAACCAATAGTCAGGGCCTCTCCAGTGCCGAAAGCCGGTGGTGGGCAGGTCTTGCCGCAAAACGCCGACCACACCTACCCCCAGCGCTTTACCGTAGCTCTCCTTGGCTGTCCACATCTGGCAAAACAAATCTGCCGGCTCGTTTGACCTAGCCAAACACATCAACTCCGCGTTGGTGCAGACTCGTCGGGCGACCGCACTGTCGAACGGCCGGATGTCCTGGATATCTACGCCGACTTCGCAGGCGGACAGCGCACAGACCACTCCGCGGCGGCAATGGCTGAGACTGAAGAAGACACCGCCGGTCTCTATGGAAGGCTTACCAGTTTCGTCATAGGTGAAGACTTCAGGACGCGGCATACCATTCCGGTCCGAAAGGCCTTCTGCCAGGAGTAGGTAGGCGATGAGGCAAGTGGCTTGGTCAGCCTGGTGATGAAACCGTCTACATTGATTGCGGCGGAAGGCCGGCAGCCGAGGGATCTGATTGGCCACAAAACTGGCATCCAACTGGTCCACGGCATCGAACAGGTATACCGATATGTCAGCCATGGTTCGCCAGGAAGTCCAGTACGTCCTGCACGGTTTTCAACCGGTTGATTGACTGGTCGGGTATCTCAACGCCAAACCTATCCTCTACAGCGCAAATCAGTTGCACCATTTCGTAGGAGTTGAGACCCAAGTCGCTGCGCAGAACAGAGTTGGGCGAAAGCGGCACGTCGCCATCTGTGAACGATCGCGCCACTTGGCGCAACTCGTTCAGGTCCTCGGCTTGGCCCATCATTGCCTCCGCTTGATTTTCTTGGTAGTTGTCTTAGGAAACTCGGTGTCGCGCACGACTGTGCGTCCGATGTTTTTGTAACTGGTCAGCACGCGATTCAGCGCAACGATGTCGGCAGGCAGGCGGGATGCGGCGCCGGGCACGTCGGGGTCGAGGTAAACCTCCGCAGTGATGGCGTTATCCTCGGCGTAAACCACCGTCTCCAGGACGTACGGGATAGCCCTATGGATCGCCGCTTCCAATTCTTCGGCGGCGACGTTCTTTCCGTTGCTGAGTATGATCAGGTTCTTCTTGCGTCCGGTGACATACAGGAATCCATCGGCGTCGACGTGGCCGGTGTCGCCTGTCTTGAACCAACCACCGTCGAAGGCTTCACGGGTTGCCTGATCGTCGTTGTAGTAGCCCAACATCACGGCGTCACCTTTGACGGCGATTTCACCGGTGCCGTCCGCGTTGGGGTTCAGTATTTTGACCTCGATGCCCGGCAAGGGCCGGCCGACGCTGCCGTTGCGGAAGTGGTAGTTGCGGTTCGCGGACACGATGGGTGAACACTCGGTGATGCCGTAGCCGCTCACCAACTCAACACCGAAATGGCGGAAGCCTTGGATGTACTGCTCGTCGAGCGGTGCACCACCGCTTACAACCGTTTTCAGATTGCCGCCGAACCCGACCAACACCGACTTGAAGAGGTGACGACGCAGGTCGATCCCGAAGCGTAGCAGGCCATTGCTGACAGCGACCAGCACTCTCAGCAAGCCAGCCTTCCCCCGTGTTCTAGCCATGTCCCACACTTGCCGGTAGAAGGTCTCAACGAAGAGGGGCACCACCACAAGGAGCTGCGGCCTGAACTGCTTGAGGTCGGTGGGTAGGCGTTTCAGGCTGGAGTTGAGGCAGATCTCGCAGTTCTTGAGGAGCATTACCGGAACGCAAATGAAACCGAAAGAGTGATGAAGCGGCAAGACCTGAAGATGCCGTCCAATCAGTTCCTCTTGTCGGCACGTGTTGACCGTATCAACCGCGATGCTGCGATGCGTCAGCATGACACCCTTAGGAGAACCTGTCGTACCAGAGGTGTACAAAATGGCCATCATCGCCAGGGGGTCAACTGGGGTCTCGACCATCCTGAAGTCACCGCTGGCGATCAATGCCAAGCCGCGTTCGATCAAGCTCGGAAACTGGCTCATCGGTACTCGGTCAAGTCCGGCGTTCAACTCCGCCGCGATGTGGGCGTAGTCGTCGTCATAGACCAGTACGGTGCAATCTGATGCCATTAGCAGAGCGCTGATTTCGTTGGGGTTCAGTTCCGGGTCAAGCGGCACGATGACCTGACCAGCATTGGCGACTGCGAAGTAAGTCAGGATCCACTCGTAGGAGTTCTTTCCGATCACCGCAACATGCCCGGTGAGACCCGCATCGACCAGCGCCGTACCCAACGCGTCAACGTCGGCCTTGAACTGGCGGTAGCTGACGCTGTCGATTTGGTTACCTCGCCGAAAGGTGAAGGCTGGGCGATCACCGTAGGCTTGCGCCACATGGCGAACCAGGACCTGGAGGTCACCAAGCTCTGGCGCCTCATGTAGTGGGTAGTCACGGTTCTTCTGCATGGCGCCCCCAGAAACCGAGATTGATGAAGTAGCGGACATATCCGTCGAGGTAGGTCGGCCCAATGGCGGGCCACTCGAAACCCGCCTGCGCTAGCAGGTTGCGTGTGAAGTCGCTGCGAACCTTGAACCCGCCCGAGAGTCCACTGGCCTGTTCAAGCAGAGCTTGGGCGGGTCCCCCCAGCTCGACTTCTCGCAAGCGACTGGCAAAGACAGCTTCACCTACAGCTGCCATCACCAACCCCGCACGGTTGCAGGCCTCGACAAAGTCGGCGAGACGGACCGGCTGGTTGCAGATATGGAACACACTGTAGCCAGCATCAGCTCCTGACAGGAGGGTCAACAGTGCGCGCGCAGTGCTGTCGACCGGTGAAAACTCCAGCGACACATCAGCCCAGTCAGCTGGATAACAGCCCAGGTCAACCAAGGCTTTCAGCAATGCAACGGTGGCATTGTTGGTGTGGTTACGCTGGAACATGAGGTCGCAGTCCCGGTTCGACAGGTTGCCAACACGGGCGATCTGAGCATCGAGTCCGGCGAGTCGCGCCTCGAGTACAGCGATTTCGGCGTCGATCTTGCTGTGTACGTACCTGTTGTCAAGCGACTGGCCCACATCCAGCTTGGTCTCATCGAAAACAGCCGGCGTCAACTGTGACCTGGCACTTGTCAAGCCGTTGCCACTCACTGTCGTCGTCGAGATATGCAGGAGCCGAGCGCCCATCGACTCGGCTAGCCGAGCCACATTCTTGGTGCCTTCTACGTTGACACGCTGCGACTCCTGGCTGGAGCCGAAGTGCCGGACATCCGCAGCGCAGTGGATCACGGTGTTGACCGGCTGGGTGAGTGTCAACGATTCGGTGATATCGCCCAGGACCGGAACCAGCCGTGCAGAGCCATCGTACCGATCCCCGAAGAGGGCATGCAGAGTCTTCGCCAGTCTGACGCTGGCCTCCGGCAAACTCGCCCCGCGAACCAGGCAGTAGGCCAAGCCGGATTGTTGGGCCAGATACTCGTCTAGAACGTGGGCACCCAGCCAACCGGTCGCGCCTGTTATCAGAACGTCGCCAATCGGGCGACGCGGGTTTGCCAACTTGGGAACACCCTGGTTGCGCGCAAGAAGTGCGCCGATCCGAGGGTTGACGTCTGTTCGGTTGGGGCTTGCGGCCGAGGCGCTATGTGCGGTCGGGCTCAGCAGTGCCCGGATATTCGGTCGGTCGAAGATTTCTTGTAGCGAGAAGCCGAAGCCGGCAGACTGTGCTTTCGTCACTAGCTCGATGGCGCTCAGGCTGTCGCCGCCCAACTCGAAGAAGTCGTCGTCCAACCCGACCAGTTGGATTCTCAACACCATCTGAATCAGCCCAGCGAGGATCTGCTCTTGTTCAGTGCGGGGCGGTGCCGTGACACCAGACCGAGTGCTCGCGGGGTTCGGCGGCCGTAACGCCTTGCTATCTAGCTTGCCGCTCGGTGTGATAGGCATGCTAGAAAGGTTGACGAAATAGTTCGGCACCATGTACTGGGGAAGTGCCCTGGCCAGCGCGTCCCTCAGCTGAACGGTGGACGCTCCACCGGTGTAGTAGGCGCAAAGGTACTGGTGACCGTCGTTATCGTGGATTACGACTGCGCTTTGGCGCACGCCTGCGCATTGCGCCAGTCGGGCTTCGATCTCACCCAGTTCAACACGTAGACCGCGCAACTTCACCTGGCGATCGGCACGGCCGATGTACTCGATGTCGCCATTCTCACGCCAGCGGGCCAGGTCACCGGTTTTGTACATAACACCACTGTGAAACGGGTTGAGTACGAACTTCTCAGCGGTCAGGTCGGCCAGGTTGAGGTAACCAGCCCCGACCCCGTCGCCGCCAATAACCAGTTCGCCGACTGCACCGATGGGCTGAGGATTGAGGTGGCTGTCCAGGATATAGACCTGCGTGTTGGCGATAGGTTGACCGATGTTGATACCAGCGGGACCTACCACGGGGGCGTTGGTTGACCAGACGGTGGTCTCGGTTGGTCCATAGATGTTGTACAGGCGGGCCTCGGTGTGCTGTCGCAGGTGGTCGACGAGGGGCTGGTCCAGGACTTCGCCGCCCAGGATGATCGCTTTGAGACCACGAAGGTAGCCGGAGTATTCCTCGTCCTGCGTCAATGCGCGCATCTTGGACGGCGTCGTCTGCAGCACGTCGGGCTGGGTCTGTCGAGCGAGTCTGTCGAGCGAGCGTTGATCGACGCACTGTTGCTCGTCGGCCAGGATTGCAGTCTTCCCGTTGGTAAGCGCAAGCAAGCTCTCAGTAACGAAAATATCGAAACACATTGTCGTGGTTGACAAGATGGTGTTCATCTCGGGGGTCATGATCGAACGGACAACGTTGTGGTCGTTGTTGGCGCAGTAGTTGGCTATGTTGCGGTGCCGGATCATCACTCCTTTGGGTTGTCCCGTTGAACCACTGGTGTAGATGACGTAACACAAATCATCGGGCGTACTAGTACTGACCGGGTTCGCTTCGTCCGCCTGGCCGTCGCACTCTGAGATGTCAATGGCCGGCGTGTTAACTGGCAACCCAACCCCAGCAGCGTCCAACAGCACGGCACGGCAGTTGGCGTCGGTCAGCATAAAAGCGATGCGCTCGCTTGGATAGCTTGGATCGACCGGCAGGTAGCAACCACCAGCTTTGAGGGCGGCTAGCTGGGCGACAATGATGCGGTACGTGCGCCGGGCAACTATTGCGACGATGTCCCCCTTGCCGACACCAGTTGCGCGCAGACGGCGAGCCACGGCATTAGCCATTGCGTTGATCTGACCGTAGCTGTACTCCACGCCGTGAAAAATGACCGCTGTCGCCTCCGGTGTCCGCTCGACCTGCTGCTCGAACAGCCCATGGACGCACTCTCGTGGATATTCCACTGCAGTGTCGTTGAAGCCAACAGTCACTTGGGCGTACTCATTGTCGTTCAGCAATTTGAGTTGCCAAGGCTTCTTCTCTGGGTGATCGATAGTGTCGAGTAGCAGATTCATTAGATGGCCATGCAGCCGCTTTACGTCCCAATGGGTCAGTGACTCCGTCTGGAAGTCATAGTCGAGGTTGAACCGGCCCTCACGCTGGCGGTCACTCACATGGATGGCGAGCGTGTCACCCTGGCTGCCACAGAAGTACCACCGGGCTGCCATGCCATCACCGTCGAGGGCAGCTTCCTGGTAATTGAGCACAACATCGAACAGGCGCCCAGTGAAGCCATTGTCCTGACGAATGCCATTGAGAATGTCGGTGTAAGAACAGCGCTGATGCCGGAACACGCCTGTCAGCCGCACAGCGGCGGTATCAAGGTTGTCGAGGACACTGGCGTCGTAGTCGATTCCCATGAGCACAGGAACGGTGTTGATGAACACCCCGGCGGTCTGTTTGTCAATTGTCCCGGCTCGATTCGCAACCGTCGTGCCGAGGTAGAAGCGGCTGGCCCTTTTGATACGCCCTAGGTAGACCGCCAATCCGGTCATGAACAAGCTGTAGGGCGAAATATCGTGGTCATAGCAGAATCGCTGAAGCCTGGCAGAGTCGTCTGCACCGATCGCCAGACTCAACCGTTCGGCTTGCGGCCTCCTGGCAGGTTTGTCGGCCAGATAAACCGGTTCGTCGCACTGCTGGAGGCACTGCCTAAAGTAGGCAGCGTCCTTGGCAGCACGCGGCGAGGCGGCGTAGTTGGTTTCCTCGCGCAGGTAGTCCAGGTAGTTGCCGGTGGTGACTGACTCGTCGGCCAGGTTTTGTTGCAGCACGTTAGCCAGCAGATTCAGTGTCCAGGCATCAGCTGTCAGGTGGTGTAGGTGCAGCAGCACCCCTTTCTGTGGGCCTGCCTCGACGACAAAAAACTGATACAGCGGCCCGGTCAGATCAATGGGCGTGTGGGCGATGACTTGTGCCCAACTGTCGAACTCTGCCTGGCTGGCAAAGCGCTCGACGGGGAATTGAGTTGGGACTAAGTCGTCAACAAATTGTGTCGGGGACCCGGCCTCGGTCTGGACGCGCAGGCGCAGCGAGTTACACTGCCGGATTGTTCTACTGATTGCCACCTGGATCGCGTCGATGCTCACGGGGTGTTGAAAAAGGACCGATCCCGTGATGCCCGCCACGGCACCGCCGTAGAACTGTTCCATGTGCCAGATAGACAGTTGCGGCTTAGTGAGCGGGTAAGCAGCCTTCCCCACCTGAATCCTCTCCATCGCGGTCCGGTCTTGGCCCCGTTCGCGTCGTGGCTTTCTGCAATCTAGGAGACGAAACCTGAGCGGTGTCAGATGGTAAGCAAAGCGACGATAGCCCAGGTGCCGTCAGCACTGGCAGCCAAGGCTGATATGCCGCCGATCTCTACCTATCGCGTTGTAGACCAGCAGATCGAAAGACCCACGTTCCCCAGCTTGCCATATATGGGAGGCCATCTGCAAGCCACATCTAATGAAGCTTGAAGAGTGAGTAAGACACGACCCGTCGGTGAATGGGCAGCCTTCGTTCGCGACCTCGGCACGAACATCCAACGGTTACGCATTGCCCGCAAACTAAGCCAGGAGCAAGTTGCCTACGCAGCCGGACTGTCACGCTACACATTCCAGAAATTTGAAAAGGGCGAGTCAATGCCAGGGACTCCCGCCAACCCGTCTCTACACAACATCATGGCCATTGCGCAGGTGCTTGAAGTCGGACTCGACGAGCTGTTGCCCAGGAAATGGCCGCTCCTGCGGGCGGGCCAGCCAAAGGCATAGAGCCAATTGCCCGCCACATGGACCCACTGCGGGCTTCTTAGTCCAGGAGGTCCCCCAATTCCGTCAGGCCCTCATCCAGGGTGGCAACAGCGTGTCCGACAACCCCAACCCGACCAGCTAACTCGGTGACGTCGGCGGAAACTAATGGGCCGGCATCGTCGGCAATGCCCACCAAGGTAACCCGGCTGGAGCTTGCTCCCCACTTACACCAACAAGCTGGCCAGGTCTACCGTTGCCACCGGTAGCTGACCGAAATCAGCCACGTTGGCCGTCAATATGGTGCTAATCCCATTAGCTAAGGCGCAGGCGGCAATGTTGGCGTCGTGGATGCGCACCCCCGACAGGGCCGACTTTGCCAGAACCACCCTTAGCTGGTCCCAGGTCTTGAGGGTTTCAGGCAGGACCTGGACCGCAGAGGCGAACTGATCGATGTTACTAAAAGCGTCACCCAAGGCCATGCCAAGACCACCCGCAGCGCTTGGCCGGGTGGCCACCACTAGATATTCCCGTAGCACCTGGGTGCAGGTGTATGTCCGCACGCCCTGACTGGGCCACTGTTCTAAAGCAAATAGGGCGTTACGCCGTAGCGGGCGGCCCGCATCGGTTGCCGTCAGGAACACGTTGGTGTCCAAAAAGGCCCGGCTCAGCCCTGACCCTGTCAACGGCCTGCCGCGTAGATTTCCTGGCGGCTCCAACTAGGTTCGCCCTTAGAAGAGCCCAACGCCAAACGCAGCGTCTGCTTGGCTGACGGGGCTGGCGGCTCAGCCGCCGCCCGCTCCAACACCTCGACTAGTTCAGCCTGCAGCGACCGTCCATTGGCGCTGGCATTTTCGGCAAGGGCACGTTTGACCTCTGGTTTTACGTTGCGAATCAACAGGTCCACCCAGTAATGATATCATTATCGCTATCAGCAGCCAATAGGTTTCAGATGGAGCCAATCACGCCGCCTCTTGCCCCAAGGCCGGGGCAAACCCAGCTTTTGTCCCGTGGCGAAGGCGCCAGCCTAATGGCACAATATCCGGGTGCGTGTTCATAATTTTGCAGCTGGCCCAGCCATACTGCCCGAAGAAGTCCTTGAAATTGCCCAAGCCGAGTTAGTTGACTGGCAGGGCTGCGGCATGTCCGTAATGGAAGTGTCCCACCGGTCCAAAGCCTTTGTGGCTTGTGCCGCCGGTGCTGAGCAGTCCCTGCGTGGCCTGCTTGGCATCCCTGACAACTACCGGGTTCTATTCCTCCAGGGTGGTGCCACCGGTCAGTTTTCCTTTGTGCCAATGAACATCACCAAGCCTGGTGACACTGTGGCCTTCCTCCACACCGGCTCGTGGTCCAACAAGGCCATCAAGGCCGCCAAAGCCCAGGACCTGAATGTTGAAGTGATTGCCGACGAGGCCGCTTCGAAGTACACCACCGTGCCAGCCGCCGGTACCTACGCCGTCCCCCAAGAAGCGGCCTACCTGCACTACACCCCCAACGAAACCATTGGTGGCGTCGAGTTTGACTACATCCCCGACACTGGCCAGGTGCCGTTGGTGGCTGACATGTCCTCGACCATTGTCTCCCGTCCCATTGATGTCAGCCGCTACGGCATTATCTACGCCGGCGCTCAGAAGAACCTGGGGCCGTCTGGCGTGGTCGTGGTGATTGTGCGCGAGGACCTGATGGGCAATGCCCGGCCCAACACACCAGGGGTCTTTGACTACGCCGCCCAGTCCGGGGCTGACTCAATGCTCAACACCCCGCCCACCTTTGGGGTTTACATGCTGGGGCAGGTTCTGGCGTGGATTGAGCGGACCGGTGGTTTAACGGCGATGGCGGAGCGCAACCAAGCCAAAGCCGCCGCCCTTTACGCCGCGATCGATGGCAACGACTTCTACGCTAACCCGGTGGCAATCAACGCCCGTAGCTGGATGAACGTGCCGTTCACGCTAGCCAATCCTGACCTAGACGCTGACTTCTTGAAAGAAGCTGAGGCGGCCGGCCTAACCAACCTCAAGGGCCACCGGTCAGTCGGTGGCATGCGGGCCAGCATTTACAACGCCATGCCGCGAGCCGGCGTTGACGCGTTGATTGCCTTCATGACCGACTTTGCTAACCGTCGCGGCTAGGGCCAAGGAGACTGACGACATGACTTTCCAAATCAAGACCCTGAACGCGATCAGCCCCATTGGCTTGGAGCGTTTCCCAGCTGACTCCTACCAGGTCGGCACCGAGGTGGAGGCGCCAAGCGCCCTGCTGCTGCGCTCTGCCAATTTGCATGATGTGCCAATCCCCGAATCCCTCTTGGCCGTGGCCCGGGCTGGGGCTGGCACTAATAACATCCCCATTCCTGACTACTCGGCCGCCGGCATTCCGGTCTTCAACACACCGGGCGCCAATGCCAATGCCGTCAAAGAGCTGACCCTGTGCGGCATTTTGCTGGCCGCGCGCAACATCATTGACGGGGCGGCCTTCGCCCACCGCCTCCGCGGTGAGGCCAAGGAGATGACCGCGGCGGTGGAGAAGGGCAAGAAGAACTTCGCCGGTTGGGAGCTGCCGGGCCGGGTGTTGTCCGTGGTTGGTTTGGGCGCCATTGGCGTCGAGGTAGCCAACTCGGCCTGCGCTCTTGGGATGACCGTCTTAGGTTATGGCCCGGGCGTGACGGTGGAAAGCGCCTGGAAGCTGTCCCCCCTGGTGGAACGCGTTAACAGTCCGGAACAGGCTTACCAGAGGGCCGACATCGTAACCATGCACCTGCCACTAACCCCCGACACCAAGGGTCTGGTAGGGGCCGAGCAAATTGCGCTGATGCGTCCCACCACTGTCCTGCTCAACTTCTCCCGCGGGCCAATCGTGGACGAGGACGCCGTCGTGGCGGCCCTAGAGGCCGACAAGCTGCGGGGTTATGTTTGCGACTTCCCTTCACCGGCGCTGAAC
>Ga0123356_10007678_pt1 | contig 10746 bp, 2 predicted proteins | sample TergutEmb28metaG_2_FD_92546 | JGI IMG/M metagenome (GOLD analysis project Ga0123356, IMG submission 92546) | Embiratermes neotenicus P3 segment gut microbial communities from Petit-Saut dam, French Guiana - Emb289 P3 | ecosystem: Host-associated > Arthropoda: Insects > Digestive system > Gut ... | reverse complement strand
GTTAGAGTTCCAGATATGCGAAAATTTACTAGTCCACACGTTATATCGGTCATAGTGTCATAGTGTTTAAGCCGGTTTCTAAACTCCTCACCAAAAATACGAAACTTTTTCACCCTACTATTAGTATGCTCCACAACCACACGAGCAGACGCTAAGAGCTTATTAAACAACTTTTGAGTTACAGTTAACGGTTCAGCCTTAACACCCACTTTACCTCGACCAGGCGTCTTTTTCTTAAACGGCAACACACAATCAAGCAAAGGATAATCAGCCTTTATGCCCAAATAGCCCAAATCCAATTTAGAGGTTACCTCTTTAGGCAATTTAGGATGACTATGTTTGTAGAGTGCATAATCATGAGTACTACCTTTAGCGTGACGGGATTTATGTACAATCAAGCCTTGCTTGTTAACTGTTAGTTGGGTTTTTACTGTGTGTTTTTTCTTTTTGCCACTGTAATGAGTTTTACGTTTACGTTTATTTTTGGGTCTTGGGATTTCTTGTTCGGTGGCGTCTATGAAGGCTTCAAAGCCTGGGAACATTTTTTCGATTTGTGTTATGGTGGTTAGTCTTTGGGTTTTTTGGTGTTGTTTATTTGGCAGGGGCAAGATTTCTTGGATTAGGGGTTCTATTTTTCTTATCGATGTTAGGACGCTTGTTTGGCTAAGGTTGACTAGGTATCCTAGTAGTGTTGAGGAGGTGTATAGTTTGTAGTAGAGTAGTAGTATTAGTATTCTGTTTGTTAGGTCTAGTTTGAAGGGTTGGCCTGCTCCTATGGCTCGTTTGCGGTTGTTTCTTTGGAGGTGTTTTTGTTCGTATGCAGGGTATTTTTGGTGTATTTGCTCATTTAGGGTGTTGAATTCTTGCAGGGTTAGTCCTGTGAAGGTCTTAAAATGGTCAGGATGTTTAGATAATACAGCATAATTTAACACACAAACACCGTAAAAACCAAATAACAAGCCCATATATTAATAAAAGCTCCGATTCACAGCTAAATCACTAATAAAAACTAAGGTCTAATAAGTAAATTGATGGATTATTCAACGAATAGTTCATGAGACGTATGGGTTACAAACAGCGAGTTACGGTTATCAGACAAAACTGAGTATTCAGGATCAGTTTTTGGTTCAAGCGTTTGAATCTCGGCTCTTACGCCGTCGCGGTCATCCTTTTGTGTGGCAAGTAGGCGTTCATAAAAAACGAGTTAATTTGCTACTCTACCTGCCGCACACTCCACATAGCCTCAATGCATTCCCGTGCATAAAATTCACGGCGTGAACTATCATCAATTTTCATTAAAAGACGATAATTTGACCAACTCAATTCGTGCCACAGTGTCGACGAATTAGCACTATCCGCTAACAAGGAACCCAACCACCCACAAAGAGCTCAAGTACTATGCGTTTATACCACCCGACGCTGTGTACAAAGCCCAAAAAACAAAGCATAACGCATATATGGTATTAACGCCTAAGGGTTATGTATGTTTTAACGTTGTATATGTTGGCGCGTCTGCGTTAACGTAACGGTGTTAATGTTGTGTTTTAAGGGGTTTTTATTTTATATGAACAATAATTTTAAATCTATGTTTAAATTCAGCTGTTCTTGTAAGGGTTTATTTTTTGTTTCTTTGTTTGTACTGTTGCTTTATTCAGGTCTATATGTCTATATGCCCTCTGCGTATGCTCAGTCTACGGTGTATGTGAGTAATCAGACTGCTCTTAGAGATGCAGTTACTAATGCGGTGGGGCACACAGTTATTGTGCTCACAGCCGATATCCAACTCACCACTACACCACTAAGCATTGCCACAGGCAAAGATATCACCCTAACAAGCAACACCCCTAGCGGGTTTTTTAGGTTGATTGGGGCCTCGGGCCAAGACACCATAACCGTTGCCAACGGCGGCCAATTAGAGCTATCGGGCATAACCGTGACCCACACAAGTGGAGCCACCGGACGCGGAGTAAGTGTTGCGGTTGGCGGGGCCCTCAAGCTAACAGCTTCAACCATAACGGGCAACACTGTCAGTGACCTCACCAACGCCTACGGCGGGGGCATATACAATAGCGGGACCCTTGAGATAAACCAACACGTCACTATAGCAAACAACACCGCCACAACCACCCAACCCAGCGGCACTTACCCGGGCACCAGCGTCTGGGGTGGCGGTATATATAACGACGGCAACTGTACAATGCTAGACGGCACTGTTGCTAACAACACCCTAACCACTGTATCACCCGGGTCCTACCATAATCCGGCTGGTGGAGGCATATTCAACAATGGCACCTTTACACTATTCAACGGTACAGTAGCCAACAACACTGCCGTGGTGGTGGGTACTTATAACGGTGACGCTGGTGGTATATACAACGTGGGTAACTTTACCATGTTGGATGGTACAGTAACCAACAACACCGCTAACTCACGCGGGGGAGGCGTATCTAACAGCATCAACGCAGATATATACTTGGGAAGCCGTCGCATTAGTCCTGGCAACTTTACTATATCTGGAGGTACCATAGCCAACAACACAGCCAGTGAGGGCGGTGGCATATACAACATCGCCAACATTGTTATGTCGGGGGGCACCATAGCCAACAACACCGCCTGGTCGGGCGGTGGCATAAACTGTGATGGTGTAATCACTGATTTGTTTGTGTGTAACTTTACTATGTTGGGGGGCACCATAGCTAACAACACCGCCCAATACAATGGCGGCGGCATATACACCGCTGGTCAATTTACTATGCTGGATGGAGTAATAATCAACAACACCGCTAACAGGTGGGGCGGCGGCATACAAAACGACCTGAATGTTACTCTGTTTGGCGGCACCATAGCCAACAACACCGCTAACTGGTATGGCGGCGGCATACAAAACAGCCTGAATGCTATTCTGTTTGGCGGCACCATAGCCAACAACACCGCTACTTATGGCGGCGGCATAGCCAATATCTCACCGAGTGATGGCGGTAGCTATTTTTATGGTAATTTTACTATGTTGAGTGGGATAATAGCTAACAACACAGCCCAAGATGGGGGCGGCATATACCTTGCGGGTTATTCTATGGAGGGTTCTGTGGAGTTATTTAGGGGTATAATCTCTGATAATACTGCGGTTGTTAATGGGGGTGGGGTTTGGGTTACCTACTTAGGCCTCAATAGGCTCTTTGTTTTTGATGGTATGATTTTCTCTAGTAATCGTGCTTCAGTGGCCTACAACCGAAACCCCCTAGACGATGAACTATATGCCAACCAAATAGGGCCCAACGTAATCTGGACCCTCCCCTTCACTCAGGGATATAACAATTATGATATAAGCTACGCCTATGGTACTCCCCTTATCATCTATACTGTGACCGTAAACAATAGTTCTGCGCAAATAACCGGGGCAGGTAGCTATCTCTCAGATCAAACCGTAACTATAAATGCTGGTACCCAGCCAGGCTACACATTTACCAACTGGACCGTTAATAAGGGCAGTATAGCGTTACCCAATACCCCCACCGCAGTCTTCACCATGCCCCAGAGTGACGTTGTAGTAACAGCCAACTGGGCACTCAACACCTACAACATCACCTACGTACTAAATGGCGGTATCAACGATCTCAGTAACCCCAACACCTACACCATAGAAGACCTGCCCCTACCCATAGCTAATCCCACTAAACTCCACTACAACTTTACCGGATGGACCGCAACATACACAGATGGTCAATCTAACATAACCCAACCCACCCCCAACTACACCATACCACAGAACACCACCGCCAACATCATTTTGACAGCGCATTGGAGTGAATCCCCAAACCCTGGAACCCTAACCATCACCAAACAAACCAACCCCCCAGACACACAAACACTGTTTAATTTCACCCTCACAGATCTCAACACTACTTTCAGCTTAATGGATGGCCAAACATATAGCCGCGATGATCTATCTCCTGGAATCTATACTCTAACAGAGTTACCCTCATCCGGTTGGAACCTAACAGACATTATTGTAGTTGGCACTTCTAACTATACCATCGATCTAACTAGTCGCACGCTAACGTTTGCTCTAGAATCCGAACAGCACCTAAATCTAACCTTTGTTAACACCCAACAGCTCAGTCCTGAGACAGGCAACTTTAGGGTCACCAAACTAACTAACCCCCCAGATTCTGAGATAGACTTTAGCTTTGTCACATCTACAGGCAAATCATTTAGTCTATCCGATGATGGCAACAGTTGGGTTAGTGGAGAGGTACCGTCTGGGATCTATACAGTCACTGAACTGCCCACGCCAAATTGGGAACTAGTGGGTGTAAATGTAGTGGGTACCTCTAACTATACTTTGGATCTAAACACGGGGACACTAACCTTTGCACTTGAAACAGGACAACCTATAGAACTATCCTTCATTAATACAGAACGGATAGGTCCTGAACCAGGCTCCTTTAGCGTCACCAAAATAACCACACCCACCAACACAAACACCGCTTTTAGCTTTGTCACTTCCGCATCTTTGGGAATCTTTAGCCTAACCAACGCAGAAACCTGGAATAGCGGTCCCATAGCACCTGGAAACTATACCCTAACCGAAATTACCCCACTAGGCTGGGATTTAGCCAACATTATCGTAATTGATCCGACCAACAACTCCTACATTGACTTGTCCGCAGGCACCGCATTTATCAACCTCTCCGCCGGAGAAAACATAAGTATCATCTACCAAAACACCCAACAAGCCCCCGCGCAAGGCTCCTTTAGCATCACCAAAGTTAGTTGTCCGGTGGACTCGTCTGAGACCTTTAGATTTGTAACCTCCGCACCCGCAGGTAGCTTTAACTTAACTGATGGCCAAAGTTGGAGCAGTGGCATGCTACCCCCAGGAACCTACACCGTAACAGAGTTGGTACCACCAGACTGGGAAATCACAAACATAATACTCAACGATCCAAGCGGCACCTCTACCCTCGACTTGGTTACAGGCACCGTGACCATCAATCTCCAAGCAGGCACCCACATCTCCATAATCTATCAGGATGCGCAGGTTCCGCCTCCAGGAGGTTTAATCTCAGTTGTCAAAGCAACCTGCCCCGTTGATACTGCCGCAGTGTTCACTTTTGTGAGCTCAGCCTCCGATGGCTCCTTTAGTTTAGGCAACGGAGAAATTTGGACAAGCAACGAACTAACCCCCGGCAGATACACCGTCACAGAGATCATGCAAACAGGCTGGGCCATCTCAGATATAATTGTTGCTGATCCCAGCGGCACCTCCACTACTGATCTCTCAACGGGCACCGTGACCATCAATCTCCAAGCAGGCACCCACATAACCATAATATACCAAAATACCGAACAAATCCGACCTGACTGCAACTGTTGCAAAAAAGACCCCTGCCAATGTAAACCCTGTAACGACTGCCACCAGAACCCCTGTCAATGCGAACTCTGCGATGATTGTCATCAAAAACCCTGTCAATGCAAACCCGTCTGCTCTCCAACTCCACCACCCCCATGCGACCAAAAACCCAACAGCAACAAACCTGCGTTCCCCTGTAGGCCCCAATTTGGGTGTAGCTCCCAACTGGAGGGTAATTCTCGGAATCTTTGCAGGGCTGATGGGGTGGCTAAGATTTGTGAGGTAGGTCAGGTTGTGGAGGAAAACTTGGATCGTATACAACCAGAGCCCGATGCCCCAACCCCTGCGACGGACTCCGCTAAAATCGCTGAAACCCAAACCACCGACGTCTTGTCCTTCCGTTCAGCTTTAAGCGGCGTCTCAGTTGCCAGTTCAGGTTCATCTATTCAGGGGCCTTTAGGTACTGTCTCGTCTAGTGTGGCTTCTTCTGATATGCCCTTGTCGTGTCCAGTTCTTTCGGGTCCATCTGATTTAGATTTAGATGCTCAGTTTGATTTAGTTCAGGTTTCTGGGGAGGGTTTTGCTGTGTTTGGTTTAGGCGGTTTAGGTGTGGCGTTGGTGATACTGCTTGGAGCAATCATAACGGTGCTAGTTGTAACTGCAAGCATTTACAGTAGAGAAGAACAATCAATCTCAACCCAACAAATAGAACCATCGAATCAGGATATAAAAATTTAAAATTTTAATTATATTATGGTGTTTTATATGGTAAGTAATTTTACTAATTTTAAATCTGTTTTTAAATTCGGCAGTTCTTCTAAAGGTTTATTTCTATTTTCCTTGTTTGTACTGCTAATTTCTTCCTGTCTATATGTATGTGTACCATCTGCAACTGCTCAATTCACAGTAAATGTTGGTGATGAGACTGCGCTTAGGGATGCCGTTAACAGTGCGACGGGACACACCATTATTGTCCTCATCACAGATATCCAACTCACCGCTACACCTCTAAATATTGCTTCAGGCAAAAACATTGCCCTAACAAGCAACATCCCCCACGGATTTAGGCTAATCGGTGCATCCGGTCAAGACACCCTGACCCTTGCCACCAATGCACAACTAGAACTTGTCGACATAATTGTAACTCATGCAAGCGGAACCACCGGACGAGGCATAACCATCAACACCGGTGGCACCCTCACCCTAACCAATACCACCATATCAGGCAACACCGTCACCGGCACCACCAACGCCTATGGCGGAGCCATATATAGCACCGGTGGCACCCTCACCCTAACCAATACCACCATATCAGGCAACACCGTCCAAACCTCCCAAACCACCGACACCACCACACGCTACGCAGAAGGCGGCGGCATATATAGCACCGGCAACCTCACCCTAACCAACACCACCATCACCAACAACACCGCCGACTACGGCTCCGGCCCCATCTACGGCTACGGCGTCAGCTCTGGCGGTGGTATATATAACACCGGCAACCTCACAATATCAAACACAACCCTGACCAACAACACCGCTTACGGTTCCAGCTCCAGCTACGGCGACTACACCGGCTCCGGCTCTGGCGGCGGCATATATAGCACCGGCAACCTCACCCTAACCAACACAACCCTGACCAACAACACCGCCACCTGGGGCGGCTCTGGCGGAGGTATACACAACTCGGGTAACGTCACAATATCAAACACAAACCTAACTAACAACACCGCCACCTATGGCGGAGGCATATATAGCACCGGTGGTACCCTCACTATAGCTAACACCACCCTGACCCACAACACCGCCGGCTACGGTGTCAGCTACAGCGGCATTGGCGGTGGGATATATAGCACCGGTGGCACCCTCACCATAACCAACACCACCATATCAGACAACACCGCTACCTGGAGCGGCTCTGGCGGCGGCATATACAACAGTGGCTACTACAACACCGCCGGTAACGTCACCATAACAAACACCACCCTAACCAACAACATCGCCTACAACGGCGGCGGCATATACAGCAGCGGGGGTAGCGGAGATCGTGTTAGGAGTAGTGTTATAATATCAAACACAACCCTTACCAATAACACCGCCAAAGGCGGTAACGGCGGAGGCATATACAACAGCGCCGACGCCGGCACCCTCACCATAACCAACACCATCCTAACCAACAACAACGCCGCCTACGGCGGCAGCGGCGGCGGCATATACAACACCGGCTACTACAACACAGGAACCCTCACCATAACCAACACCATCCTAACCAACAACAACGCCGCCTACGGCGGAGGCATAGCCAACACCGCCGGTAACGTCACTATAACAAACACCACCATAGCAGACAACACCGCCCACTACGGCAACGGCGGCGGCATAGCCAACAGTGGCTACTACAACACCGCCGGTAACGTCACTATAACAAACACCACCATAGCAGACAACACCGCCCACTACGGCAACGGCGGCGGCATAGCCAACATCAACAACATGGGTACTGTTACGGTGCTTAGCGGCACCATAGCCAATAATACCGCCACAAATGGAGGTGGCATATATCTCGAAAATGGGTCGGTGGAGTTATTTAGTGGTACAATTGCTAACAACACTGCAACTGTTGATGGGGGCGGGGTTTGGGTTGCCCACGCTAATCTTAACCAACTCTTTGTTTCTGATGGGGTGATTTTTTCCAATAACCGCGCTTCAGCAGCATACAACCGCAACCCAGCAGACGATGCTACCTACTATGCCCAAATAGGTTCCAACGTAGTCTGGACTACCCCCTTCACGCAGGGTTACAACAATTATGATATAAGCTATACCTATGGTACGTCGTTCATCTTCTCCTTTGATGTGACTGTGAATAACAGCTATGCTGCAGTAACTGGTGCGGGCAGCTACCAACCAGGAGGCCCCGTCACTATAAACGCCGGTACCCGACCCGGCTACACATTTACCAACTGGACCATAAACGAAGGCAACATCACCCTCACCCTGCCCAACACCCCAACGGCAACCTTCACTATGCCCGAGAGCAACATTGTGGTAACGGCTAACTGGCAAGCCGACCAACCCCAAACCAGCACCCTTAATATCGTGAAACATACCAATACGCCCTATAATTCGGTATTCGCATTTCAGTATGAAGTTCAAGGCTTCACTTGGGATGGTGAGTCATCATCCTCTATGATCGATATTGATTATTCAGAGGCTATTACGATCAGTACCGCTATAAATAACACCTGGACCATTCTTCTACCGGATAATTTCACTGGAACTGTGACAATTATGGAGATAACTGATGGTCAAGAAGGCTGGACATATGATCCCAACCCCGTCAGGGTTATAATGTTTGTCGATGGCATACTCATTTTGGAGTCAGATAGTGCCGAGTTTAATAATACATACGCACCTCTGGCTGCGCCGTCGGGGTTTTCTGTTTTGAAGCAGACGGTGCCTTCGGGTGCGTTGACTGAATTTAACTTTACGGTTTCAACTTCTGAAGGCGGGTTTAGTTTGGTTGATGGACAGACGTGGGATAGTGGGAGTCTTTTGCCTGGAACCTATGTTATTTCTGAGTTGGCGGTTACGGGTTGGAATCTGAGCGATATTTTAGTTCAGGGGGCCTCTAACTATACGATCAATTTGGCCGCTGGCACTCTGACTTTACATCTTAAGTCTGAAGAAAATGCTCGCCTAGTCTTTCTTAACATCGCGCAGCAAGCGCCTCAAGGGGGCTCAATTACAGTCATAAAAGACACCTACCCTCCCGACACCCAAACAACCTTTAACTTCACAACCACAACCCCTCACTCAGGCTTTACCCTAACATCAGAAGAGAGCTGGAACAGCGGTGACCTTCCCCCAGCAGTCTACACCATAACCGAGCTATCACAACCCGGATGGAACCTAACAAACATAATCATAGTGGGTACCACCAACTATACAGCAAACCCCCAAACCGGTACCACAACCCTCACCCTAGAACCCAACCAACACATAACCATAATCTACCAAAACACAAAACAACAACCCCAACCAGGCACCATTACGGTCGTTAAAACTACCTGCCCAACCGATGCTTCTGAGGTTTTTAGCTTTGTGACCTCTATTTCGCCGGGAATCTTTAGCCTAACTGATGCAGATACCTGGCAAAGCGGTCCTCTAACCCCGGGGAATTATACCCTAACAGAGATCGCGCAATCAGGCTGGGACCTAACAAACATAATCATAATTGATCCCACCAACAATTCCCGAATTGATCTAGCATCACGCACCGCCTTTATTGTCCTAGATCCTGGAGAAACCATAACCATACTCTACCAAAACACAAAGCAAGCGCCCGATTATGGTTCTTTTAGTGTTACCAAAGTTAGTTGTCCAGTGGATTTATCTGAGAGTTTTAGCTTTGTAACCTCAGCACCCGCAGGAAGCTTTAACCTAACCGATGGCTCTAGCTGGAGTAGCGGTATGTTGCCGCCTGGAACCTACACTGTAACAGAGCTGGTGCCCTCAGGTTGGGAGCTAACAAACATTTTACTCAACGATCCCTCAGGCATCTCTACTGTAGACTTGGCCACAGGAACAGCAACTATAAACCTCCAATCAGGCACCCACATTTCCATAGTCTATCAAGATGTCCAAACGCCGCCTACTGGAGGTTTGATTTCAGTTGTTAAAGTAGCCTGTCCTACCGATACATGTGCCGAGTTCACCTTTGTGAGTTCCGCTGCTGATGTCTCCTTTAGTTTGAGTAATGGGGAGGTTTGGACCAGTGGCGAACTAGCGCCGGGACGATACCTCGTAACTGAGATCATGCAGTCTGGCTGGGCCATCGCAGATATAGTTATTGCTGATCCCAGCGGCACCTCCACAGCCGATCTCTCAACGGGCACTGCAACCATCAATCTCCAAGCAGGTACCCACATAACCATAATCTACCAAAACACAGAACAACCCTGCCCCGATTGCTGCAACTGCAAACAAGACCTCTGCCAATGTAACCCTTGTAGTGTTTGTCATCAAAAACCCTGCCAATGTAGCAAGCCATGTTGTGTTGGTAGTCAAGGTTCACATCGTTATGCAGAGTAGACATTAGGCTTTATTAGTGTTTTAACGGTAAATCAGAGCTTTTATTAACGTATAAGCGTTTTATTTGGCTTTTAGGGCATTTACATGCTAAATTACACCATATCATCCAAGCACCCAGAACAGTTTAAGACCTTCACAGGACTCACACTACAAGAAATCAACACACTAAATGAACAAATACACCAAAAATACAAAGAATACGAACAAAAACGACTACAAAGAAACAACCGCAAACGAGCCATAGGAGCAGGCCAACCCTTCAAACTAGACCTAACAAACAGAATACTAATACTACTACT
>Ga0123356_10007677_pt1 | contig 10747 bp, 5 predicted proteins | sample TergutEmb28metaG_2_FD_92546 | JGI IMG/M metagenome (GOLD analysis project Ga0123356, IMG submission 92546) | Embiratermes neotenicus P3 segment gut microbial communities from Petit-Saut dam, French Guiana - Emb289 P3 | ecosystem: Host-associated > Arthropoda: Insects > Digestive system > Gut ... | reverse complement strand
TCCTGCAATGGACAGGTTTATCGCATTAAAACAAGGTTTATATACTACCCTAACTTCATTTGACCGTATTTTAGGCACTCTTAGAATAAGAGATCCCGAAGGAGCGGATCGAAGCCATATTGCGTTTTTTGTTTACGGTATACGAGGAAGAACAGGCGAAGAAATACAAGAAGGAATGTTAGGTGCATTTGATACCCATTGGCGTAATTCGATTGGCGAAGTTGTAAATGCTATTATGCAAAATGTAGAAAGAGAAAATTCTTCTGCGCTTAGCGCGTTTAGAGCAGGAAATTATCAGCCTGTTATCGCCGCATCAGGCAGAACAGACAGCTTTTTTAATTTGTCACCGCTTTATTTTAACAAACACAGAGAGTTAACCGCAGGATCAAGACCGCAGTCTATTACACTTTACGGAATTGTAATTCAGAATACTGACATTCCCCAATACATGGAACTTAGAACTTTAAATGAATCCAGCAATTCTCTTACACAGGCTGCAAACATCGCAACACGCCAAAGCATCGACCGCACATCATTTGCAAGCTGGCAGAGCGGCAGCATGGGTGCAACTCAAGCGCTTGCCAACGAACAGCAGTCAAGAAACAATATAATTGCGGCGCAGCGTTCGCTTTTGGATATAATTACAAGAGCAAATCAGGTTAACACAGATACTGGCAGATACCACACTTCTGCGCATATTCCAAATGCCATAAGCGCCATAGAAGAGCTTCGTGCAGTTTATGTCGGACAAGAACAGCAGGCTGCTCAAAGATATTATACAATAGCGCAAAGAAGCCTTGCCGATAATCTTCCCGCAAGAAGAGCATCGCTTGAAAGAGGCAGAAATTTCCTTAACGGCGAAACACGTGTTGTATCCGAAGGCGTAGAAGTAACATTCCTTTACCCTGCAGAAGCGCTTGCGGAATTAAATGCGCTTTTAACCGCTTTAACAGGCGATCTGCAGTTTGGCAATTCTGTTTTAGATGTTTACAGAGCAGATCCTCCCCCTATCGCCGCAAGCACAGAAATTTCTGCAGTACGGGAATCACATCAGGTTACAATTAATGATTTAAACGCTTTGCGCACTCAGTGCCTTGCGTTAGCTGATACTGCACGCAGCAGATCTACTCAAGCCGAAGCATACAGACAGGAAGGCGTCAGGTTATTGGGAGAAGCTCAGGCTGCATTCCAAAGACAGAACTATGATATAGCGCGTGAAACAATAGAAAGAGCGGCATCTAGATTCAGCGAATCTCTTGCGATACAGGAATCTGCGGCTGTAAGACAGATGCGTGATACTCAATTATTAACTCTTGGCAGAAGTATCGATACTGCCGCAAACGAAAGTATAATTACAGAAGTTCGTAATCTTGTAAACACCGCGCGTACGGCATACTTTAACGGTAATTTCCAGATTGCAGAAGATAATCTTGTAAGAGCCAGAAACCGCTGGCGAATTACCAACTCGGAAGAAAACGAAGAAGTTATTTACTGGCTTGGCATTGTTCGCACTGCCATGGCTGCATCTTCAGGAAGGGTTATTCCTCCTACAGCTCCGCTTTACCCTGAAATGAGCCAGCTTTTAAGTCAGGCGCAAAGAAATTATGAAGACGGCGTTCGTTTAATTAACGCAGGACAGAGAACTCAGGGAACTGCGAAGTTTGAAGAAGCTAGGCAGATAACAAGAGAAATTAAATTGATGTTCCCAGTAAATCAGGAAGCAGGTATTCTGGAACTTAGAATGGAACAGTTTTTAAATCCTGCGGCATTTAACGCTTCTTTTGAACAGCGTTTAAGAGACGCTATTGCAGGAACCAGAAGGCGCTCCATGGAATCATTCGCCGATCTTCAAAACCTTGCAGAAATAAACCCAAGATATCCAAACATAAGGGCGATTATTACACAAGCGGAAATTGATATGGGATTCCGCCCGCCGCCGCCAAATCCTGCTTCTGTTGCACGCTCAAACGAACTTACTGCATCTGCTAACAGAATTTTAACCAACAATCAAACTGCGCAGTTTGAAATTGCGCTTACACAGCTAAACGAAGCTATTATTTTGAATCCGCAGAATATGGATGCTCCGCGCATTAGAGACTCTCTTCTTAGAAGAATGAGCGTTCCAGGAGGCATTGTTCTTTCATCCCAAGATGAAGCTGATTACCAGCGTGCGCTGCGTGAACTGCAAGCAGGCAATAACCTTGTAGCCATGGCACTTGTAGAAAGACTTATGCAGAACCCCAATAACCGCAACATAACAAAACTTGTGGAATTACAAAACAGGATTAGGTCGGTCTTATAATGAAAAAAAACAAACTATTACAGCTTAGTGTTTTTCTTGTTTTATTTTCTTTTGCCGTACTACCGCTTTTTTCCCAGACATTTTACTGGGAAGAACCTGTTGTCTTTTCTCAGCGCCCGGGGAAGTTCCCTGTAAGTGCACATTCAAATAATTTTTCTGTTGTCGCATGGCAGGAAGTAACTCCAAACACAGGGGCTATCGTAGGCGGAAATATTACGATAAACCTTGCAGTTAAAGTTGAAGGCGGCAATTGGGAAAACAGGGGCATCGTTGCAGGACCATATTCATTTTTAGGAACTGAACCTTCTATCTTAAGCATGGTAATTGATAACAGGGATAGAATCGTAATTGCCGCCGCTGCCGGAAGCGCACAAATGGAAATACTTATTTCCGCCGACAGAGGACAAACTTTTACAAAACGAATGGTAAATCTTGATGCAGATAACTCTGTTGCTCCTCGTATTTATGTGCGTGCAGACGGAGGATATCTCCTCTTTGTAACAAGAGGCCGCTCTCAGGCGCTGTCAATTTATTATTCACGCTCAGATGACGGATTAACATGGTCGCCTTTTGAATTTTTTACGCCGGAAAGTTCTTTGGCGCTTAACTTTCTTCCTGCACATTCCAGCATTGGACGCAGAGATATAGTATTTTTTCAATCATTAATAATGGGAATTGAATCTTTATCAACATTCCAGCTCTTTTTTAAAACAAGTGACGACGGCGGGCGAACATGGACACAGGCAAGGCGGTTTACATCATTTACCGATCCTGTTATGCAGACTCAAGCTGCCGCAAACAGTTTTGATAACCAGCGTCCTCATTTAACAAAAAATGGAAATAATTTATTCCTTGTTTGGGAAAGGCGCTATTCAAATCAGTCACCGCAAATTTACACTGCAACGATTGATCAAAACGGAGCTGTTGTTGGAAATGTCGAACGTGTAAACAGCGTAGAAGCGTATTGCCAAAACCCGATTGGCTTTGTTCATAATGATACTCCCACTGTGGTTTGGTTTGACAATCGCAGCGGAAACAACAGAATCCTTTTGGCTCAGCGCGGAGATTTTGTTTGGACAAATCATCTTCTTTCCAGCGCTACAATGGATGCTTCTTTTGGAAGACCTATTGTAAGCAAAGACGGTGCGTATGTTTTTTGGCAGTCAACTACCCGTGATGTAGGGCGTATCCATATGCTTTCGCCTGATTTTTCCTGCGCAAGCCCAAGAATAACACCTGTTAATTTTACTCCCTCAATTGCAAGCAGAGCGGAAAGAGCTAGGGTTTCCTGGAATATCCCCGCTGATACTTCTGGTATTTACGGTTTCTCCTGGACATGGAGTCAGGATGCAAGCGTAACGCCGCCTGAAGAAATAATGATCTTTAATATTGGCAATACATCAAACTTAAATATTGATAATAACGCAACAAGCGACGGTTTGTGGCACTTTAGCGTTCGCGCGCAGGACTTTGCAGGTAACTGGTCTGCTCCTGCACGAGTTTCCTATTATAGAAAAGGAACTCCGCCGCCGCCTGTCAATATAATTGATCCGCAGTTAGATGCAAACGGTTTTATGCTTTCCAACAGTTTTAATATGTTATGGGAAGCGTCGGAAGATCCGTACATTGCAGGTTATACATGGAATCTTCAATACCTTGGCATGAATGAAAACGCCGCAATAAGTCCGCCGCCTTCCAGCATAATGGGCACAACTACTTCGACAAGATTTGAAAATCAGGATAACGGCTTTTATGCATTTACCATATCGGCGATTGACAGCGCAGGTAATATTGGCCAGCCGTCCAGCGTGATTTTAAGAACCAATAAATTTATTCCATATACAAATGTAAGTTATATTGATGCGCAGCAGGATGAACAGGGCGTGCTTTCCATTAGAGTAACAGGGCGTGGTTTTTCTACCGGCGGCGCGATAACATCTGTCGCTTTGGAACAAGACGGCAGACCTGGACAAGTTACTGGTAATTTTAATATTTTATCTGACAGGGAAATTAGCGGAATTGTTTTTGAAAACATTGACGAAGGTGATTATAAATTAAGATTGAACCACTCTGTAAGAGGCTGGTACGAAGCAGATTCGATTATTCCGGTAACAAGAACCGGAACTGTTAAGTTTGGAGACTATTCACGGGAATGGAGACCTTCCTGGACTATACAAAGATATGGAAGACTTTCATTTAATCCGATTATGCTGCTTACCGTATTGTTAATTACTTTCTGCGGACTCGGAGCGATTGCTACAATCCGAGGAATCGGCGGAGTAATTACAGAAGGTGAGCTTGTTAAGCAGGAAGCGCTTGCAATTATTACAGGAGATTTTATGCCTATGGAAAAGAAACAAAAATTTGTGCAAATACAAAGAAGGGGCGGCGGATTACGCCGTAAACTTGCGTCCTTTACGATTGGGCTTGTTCTCCTTGTTATCATAATGATCTCTACGCCTATGTATTATATTATGACCAGCACACAGCAAAGAACATTGCTGGAAAGTTTGTCGGATCGTTCCAAAGTATTACTTGAAGGGCTTGCTTCCAGCACCAGGTCATACTTGCCAATGGCGATTCAATCCAGAGGTGAGCGAGGCGCACTTGAATTAATGTACCTGCCTGCACAGTCCTCTGCTCTGCCCGAAGCGCATTACATAACTATTACAGGTTATGGCATTGGATCTATTCATACAGATCATGTTTGGGCATCTAACGATCCCAATATTGATTCTAAACTTGACACTGTGGAACTGCGCCGAGGAACTTCCAGGCTTACAGACGATTTAAGTGCATTCTACGATGACATCACAGTAGAACTTAATCAAAGGGCGCAGGAAGCTGCAGGAGATCTTTCACGAAGCATTAGAGACCTTTACGAAGAAGGTATGATATGGGCGCTTGATACTACTGCAGAAGGCGAAAGAAGGCGAAACGATATTCAGGTAACTATTACTGCACAGGAAGTAAGACTAAACGAAATACTTTCTAACATTGTAGGTGAAGTTGGTTCGTATCCTGAATTTACAACTGACAGATTATCAGGAGACAGAACATTTATTTTCTATAAACCCATTATGTACCGACAGGGAGCAGACAATAACTTCTACCGCGGTTTAATAAGGCTGCAAGTTTCTTTGGATTCTATTGTAGACGAAATAAACCGAGGACGCATGACGCTTCTTCTTACCATAGGTATTGTTGCGTTAATTGTATTGATAATCGGAATGATTGGCGCTTTTACATTCTCTGCTTTGATCATCAGACCTATGAAAAGGCTTGTTAAGCATATCGAAATTATCCGTGATACTGATGACAAAACAAAACTTGCAGGCACTGAAATAGAAATTTCTACCAAAGATGAAATTGCTATCCTTGGAAACACGATTAATGATATGACACAGGGTCTTGTTAAAGCTGCGCTCGCGGCTTCTGACTTAAGCATTGGTAAGGAAATTCAAAAGAAATTTATTCCGCTCGATGTAGATAATCATGGGAACAAGCAATCAAGCGGTCATAAAGATACGCCTAACCTTAATTTCTTTGGTTACTACGAAGGCGCAAAAGGTGTATCTGGAGACTATTTTGATTATAAAGATTTGGACGGCCGCTATTACGCAATGATTAAATGCGACGTTGCAGGAAAAGGTATTCCAGCTGCGCTTATTATGATTCAGGTAGCGACTATGTTCCTTAACTATTTTAAACAGTGGAAACCAAACGCAAAGGGTATGCACATAGAAGAAGTTGTTTACCAGATAAATGACTTTATAGAAACACTTGGCTTTAAAGGACGCTTTGCGGCATTCTCGTTATGTCTATTTGACTCTGTAACAGGAATTGTTCGTTTCTGCAATGCAGGTGATAATATTGTGCGCTTCTATGATGTATCTGAAGGTAAAATAAAATCTGTTACGCTTCCGCAGTCACCTGCAACAGGCGTTCTTCCCAACTTTATGATAGAAACCACAGGCGGTTACTCTGTTCAGACTGTTCAGATTGACAAAGGCGATATTCTGCTGCTCTACACTGACGGTATCGAAGAAGCAAAGAGAAGATTTAGGGATAACAATTTTAAAGAAATCCTTTGCACAGAAGGTCCTACAGATACACCGCACGAAAATCACACAAGCGGTCAGGCTGATGAGGAACTTACGCCAGAGCGTGTAGAAGCGATTATAAATGCTGTTATGGCAAAAGAAGTTTACACACTGCGAAAATACCATAACCCTGAAGAATTGCCAAACGGCGGCGGTGAACTGCAGTTCGATTTCTCTACCTGCGAAGGCAGACCTGAAGATGTTATCATGGCGATGGTTTCGGTAGAAAAAATGTTCCGATGCTACAAGCCTGCAAATGCGGGAGAAGATTCCAAGGTATTGGTAGACAAGAAGGTAGACGAATTCTTAAAGAGACACTTCCTGCAATACAGACGCTACTGTTCTCATACAAAAGAACACCCTGAAAATCCTGCGTATATGTATTATACTCATGTTATGGAAGATGAGCAGTACGACGACCTGACCATCTTGGGAATAAAACGAAAGTAAAGAGAGGTTAAAATCATGACATTTAGCGAAAGAATGAAAGAATTATTGGAACAGGGCTGGGAAACCACAAAAGATTTAGCCATGAAAGCAGGCGCAAAAGCGCAGGATTTAGGCGAACGTGGTTTAATTATGTGGGATATTAAACAGTTGGAAAATAAAGCACAAAAACTCTTAGCCAGGCTGGGTAATGCAGCCTATGTAGCGTTTACAGAAAAAGACCAGACAGAAATAAACCGTGAAACATCGGAATTTAAGACCATATTGGACGAAATAGCCAGCACCAAAGAGCAGATAGAAAAGAAGGAATTTGAGCTAAAAACCAGACCGAGTGTGTAGGCAGGGTTCGAATCCTGCATGGCTATAAAAAATAAAAGCCCCATCTTGCGATGGGGCTTGTTATTTTTTCTTATTGAGCCGCGCAGGATTCGAACCTCCGACCACCGCCTTAAAAGGGCGATGCTCTACCGACTGAGCTAGCGGCCCAAGGCATTCTTAAAAACCTTAACTACTTATACAAAAAAAAACAAAATGAATCAAGTGGTATTTTATCAATTTTTACCCAAAATAAAGCATATTATGTACGAATCCAGCGTTTTTTATCATTTTACTTTCCATGGGTTGTTAAATAATGACGGACACACAATGCGTATATTATAAATAAAATACTTAGTAAAATAATAAAAACAAGAACCATAATGAGTTTTTTACAGTCTAATATACAGAGGTAAAAAAATAATTGATAACCGGTAACGAAACACCAGAATATTTGGCTCAAAAAGCCTCAAGTGGTAGTGATGAATGTTTTGTTGCATTATGCAATTTGATGAAAACAAAGCTTTTTCGCACTGCAAAAGGTATTCTTGGCAATGAACCTCTTGCACTCGATGCAGTTAGTGAAACCATTTTTCGCGCTTTTAAAAACATAAATAGGCTACGAGAACCAAAATATGTAGAAACATGGTTTATCCGCATAGTATTGAATGTCGCAAATGATTTTTATAAGAAGCAAAAACATGAAATAGTTGTGGAAACTGTACCGGAAAGAATTCATTATGATAATCATAGTGAACTGGATTTTGCGCAAATGATTGAATCTTTACAGCCCGAACTTCGTGAAATTATCAGTTTAAAATATTATTCCGATTATACGCTGAATGAAATATCAAACATATTAAATATACCGGAAGGAACTGTTAAAAGCCGCTTAAACAGAGCGCTTAATTTGTTAAGGTTGGAGGTTATATATGAATAACGATTCATTCTTGAGTTATGTTGAAAAAAACCGTGATTGTGAACAAGACAGTCTTGATTTAGCTGTAAACGAAGGATTACAAAGAGCAAAAAACACAAGGTTTACTTATAAAAAACGATTATTACTGGCCGCTGCATCTGTATTTACTATTGCGATATGTATCATTGTATTTTTAAAACCGCATTCGATTATTGAAAATAAATCTAACAGGTTTAGTGAGACTCAGTTTTCTCTTGCTCATGATATAGAGAGAGATGAAAGCTTCCCGATGGCATTAAGACAAAGAAGAACACCAGGGTTACCTTACGATGATAGTGATTATAGGTCGCACATATTTATCAGCCCCGCTTCTGATTCTTCTGTCGCTTGGCAGGGTACTGGGTTTTATCCTGAAGGACCTCTTGGTATTGAAGGACATGTACCTCCGGCTTTTCGTGATATGAGCAATATGTATTCTGGCGCAATAGAAAGCGAAAGCTCTCGTGCACGAATTAACACCAGCGAGTTTGATCATATTACCGATAACCCGTTTCTCCGCCCTCGGGAAAATCCTCTGTCTACTTTTTCGATAGATGTAGATACAGCCGGATATTCAATTATGCGAACATTTCTTAATCGAGGCTCTTTACCTCCAAAATCATCGGTTCGCATAGAGGAACTGATTAATTACTTTGATTACGATTACCAGCCACCAAACGACGGAAGACCTTTTGCGGTTCGTGCAGAAACAGGTGTTTGTCCTTGGGCTCCTGAGCATATTTTGGCAAGAATTGTAATTAAGGGAAGAGAGCTTCCTGCCGCAGAACGGCCTCCTGTAAATCTAACTTTTTTAATTGACGTATCTGGTTCTATGGACAGACCTAATAGACTTCCTTTGGTTAAGAAATCTATGGAAATGCTAGTGAATGAACTGGGAGCTAAAGACAGTGTATCGATCTGCGTATATGCCGGAGCTGCCGGTACGGTGCTAGAACCAACAAGTGGTGATAAAAAAAGTACTATTCTTGCTGCATTAAGGAAATTAGAAGCAGGGGGTTCCACCGCAGGTGGGGAAGGAATTAAACTAGCTTACAACCTTGCACAAAAACATTATAATCCCAATGCGGTTAACCGTGTTATTTTGTGTACCGACGGAGATTTTAATGTTGGAATTACCAACCGCAGCGATCTGGTAGATCTTGTTAAGGGAAAAGCCGCTTCCGGTGTTTATCTGACTGTATTGGGTTTTGGATTGGATAATTACCGTGACGGAACTCTTAAACAGCTTGCTTCCGCAGGAAATGGAAATTATGGTTACATTGATAATATAGAAGAAGCAAATAAATTATTAATCAGGCAATTAAGTGGAACAATAGTAACTATTGCGAATGATGTTAAGATTCAAATTGAATTTAATCCGGCTACCGTAGGCGCTTACAGGCTTATTGGTTATGAAAACCGTATTCTGCGTGCGGAAGACTTTAACGACGACACAGTTGATGCCGGAGATATAGGAGCAGGCCATACTGTTACTGCGTTTTATGAAATTATTCCGCCTGGAAAAGCAGCAGATAATCTTCCCAGTGTTGACCCTTTAAGGTATACGATCCAGCAGGGTGCAAGAGAAGCTCCTTCTGCTTTTTTAGATGAATTTTTTACTGTTAAAGTTCGTTATAAACTTCCCGGAGAAACTGCCAGTTCACTAATTTCTTTTCCGGTGAAAAAAACAGACTTAAAGAAAACCGGTGAAACATCAGCGGACTTTAATTTTGCAGCAGCAGTAGCTGCGTTTGGAATGATACTCAGAGATAGTCCTCACAAAGGCAGGGCTGACTTTTCAATGATTCAGGCTCTCTCTGAGTCTTCTATAGGCAAGGATGAGTTTGGTTATCGCCGGAGTTTTATACAGTTGATTAATGCGGCGAAAATAATAAAAGCCTTGAATTAGTTTTTTAAACTGGAGTAAAGTTAACTAAAAAATAGTTAAAATGTGGTTTTTGACACTTTTTGAGAAAATGTCAATATAAAATTATAACGAATTTATAGGATTTCTTAAAATGAATGTGACAAAATTAATACCTAATTAGACGCCAGAATTTTTTTGTTTGACTTTTCACAATGTAGGGGTTAGAATTATACCATGAATCTCAAAACAGTTATAAATACGGACACAATCGATCTGCACCTGAAAGGTTCTACGAAAAAAGAAATAATCAACGAATTGCTTGATATTCTTCACAGAACCGGGAAAATACAGGACAGAGAAGCGGCATTGGCAGCGGTAATGGACAGAGAAGAAAAAATGTCTACCGGAATGAAGCACGGGATCGCAATTCCTCACGGGAAAACTGCCACCACTCAGGACTTGGTAGCTTGTATTGGTGTCTCCGAAAAGCCGGTTGATTTTGACTCTCTGGACAAACAACCGTGCAGGATTTTTATTATGACCCTTTCTCCGGTTGAAAAAACAGGTCCGCATTTGCAGTTTCTGGCAGAAGTCAGCCTTTTATTTAAAAGCGCCGATAAACGCGACGAAATACTTAAAGCAAAAACACCCGAGGAAGTTCTGGAAATATTGTCAGAATGACAGAGTTGGATATTCCATGGGTATCCGTTGAAGATGAAGGACCCGGACTCTACAACGAAGCATATTTAGCAAGT
>Ga0123356_10007676_pt1 | contig 10747 bp, 8 predicted proteins | sample TergutEmb28metaG_2_FD_92546 | JGI IMG/M metagenome (GOLD analysis project Ga0123356, IMG submission 92546) | Embiratermes neotenicus P3 segment gut microbial communities from Petit-Saut dam, French Guiana - Emb289 P3 | ecosystem: Host-associated > Arthropoda: Insects > Digestive system > Gut ... | reverse complement strand
AGAATTCTGAACAGACCGCTCATCAACAGAATAAATTGCCGTTTCAGCATTCTTAGCAGGAGCCTGCTTAACTGCAGTATCAAAGCTCGCAGAGGTCATGTAGTTTTTGTTGTTCTTCAATGTCACGCCGTTGACACTAAACTGATTAATGCCACCACCGTTACCATTGCCATTACCATTATTCCAGTTCAAACCAGTCAAAGTAATCGTTCCGTCTGTAGTTTCCTTCACATAGTATACCTTGATCACACTGCCATCAGCGATAGTTACGGGGATCAGTGCAGGATTAGTATGGTCAAACGTGTAGCCAACATACTTGCTATTTGATGTATCTACGGGTAGCACAGTCAAAGTATTTGGAGCATTAATCCAAACAGTCTCAGTTATAGTCTTGGTGTCACTAGTCACTTTAGTGTTGTCTTTGTAGTACTCAACTGTGTAACTTAATTTCTTGGTTTGTGAGTCATCTTTCACATAGTAAGCTTCGAGTACACTACCACCAGCAACCATTGCAGGCCAATCAGCAGGAACCGTAGACGACAATTTGTAACCAACGTATCTATTTGCATCAAGAACATCAACAGCTAATGCATCGTCATTAATCCAGACAGTCTTAGTCACAGTCACAGTTTCTTTAAAGACACCATCAAGATAGTAAGCAACCTCATAACTCAACTCTTTAGTTTGTGAGTCATCTTTCACATAGAAGACCTTGATTACATTGTCAGCAACATTCGCACTAATAATCAACGGTAAATTCTCTGTTTTATCAAATTTATAACCCGTGATTACTTTATCGGTATAAGTAGAAATCACACTACCAATTGGTGCTGTATCTGTGTCAGTTTTTGAAGCATCAAGCAGTGTATCATAATAGTATTCAATGCTATAATCAGAAGTGTTTGGGACAAAATTATATGTCACCCAACCGCGGTTAGTCAAATCTTTGGTTATAAGGTTGTCTTCGTGGTTAACATACTTCGATGAGGCTAAATTGTTGGTGTAATATTGCTTACCGTTGTAGTTGTCAATGTCCCTGGATAATGGTTCGCCAATAGCGGTCACTGTGAAGGTAACCTTGTTCATTTTTGCTGTTGCAGCGTCAATGCTGTATGGAGCGTCACCATCGTTCCAGTTCGATGGGTCGAACAGACAAAGTTGCGACGCAGGGATTGTCCATGTAACGGTATGCATAGCTGCATCGTAAGTTATCGCTGGGTTTTGATTCCCATCCAACACGAAGCCTTCGCCGATGACATCGGTGATAACAAGGTTCTCGCCTGCTTTGATTGGGGAGGCAAGATCAGTCATAATGTTATTAACGACTTCTTTGAAAGAGTTGACCAAATCCTGTGGCACTAGAGGCGCGTAAAATTTCTCGTTATACTGGAAGTATTCGATTGTTTCAACAGTATGCCCTAGGTTAGACAGTGTAGGCGCATTTGCTATATCCACGCTTCTAAGAGTGTTTGTATCCACGGGTTTAGATGTAGTCGAAAATCGTAGTGTGTTAGAGGTTCCTACCCAATCTGCATTGATGTATCGCTCGGTAATACCAGGGGCAAGGTAGCCTATATCATTACTTGGGTTTAATGTTAACCAAGCTAGGGGATTGCCATTAATATTATAGCCTACGGTATAGATTCTAACGCCTGCGTCAGAAATTATAGCGGCTCTTTTGATTGTTTCGCTAGCAGCAACAGGTTCGCCAGCTGATACTCCGGAAATGGATACGTAGCCATCAGTGGCAGCTGTTCCTTGCCAATTTGTGTTAGTATAGTAACAGTTTGGTCCGCCATCAGTCATAAGTATGATAACTGGTGTAGCTAGGTCTTTGTTTGGGGCGTTGTCAAGCAGATTTTTTGCTAGATTCAAACCGGCTACAATATTTGTGGTACCACCTGAACTGGGTCTGGGAAGTGCACCAAGAGTGGTCGCAAAATTGTTCTTATCGACCCATCTCCATTCTGTGCTCACTTCCCGCGCTGTGTTTGAGTAGTACACGGCGGCCACACGGTTATCTGGATTAGCATTCAAGATCATTTCGCCTGCTTGTTTGGTCGCATCGATCATCGCAGCGACGTCAGCAGTGCCCATGCTTCCTGAAATGTCTAACACAAACACCACGTTAATCGGTTTGTACCGTTCTATGTACTCTTCATGTGTCATAGCCCATCTCCGGCCAAAAGCGCTAAGCGTAATAGCGAAACTACCGTCTCCGTTGTCTACAATTGATTTGTCAGTCCAAACAGTCCCGTCATCAATACCGTTGGGGATTTGCGTTACAGCATCAGCACTGCTATTCAATATTTGCCATGTGCCGTCTTTATCTGTCGAATCTTGACTCATTACCAGGGGTATTGTTGCAAAACAACCAGCAACAAGTGCAAGAACGAGTATAATAGATATTAAATTATTTTTTTTGATATTAGTATGTTTCATTTTATCTCCTGACATGTTTCAGTCATGTTTCACCTTGTAGCGCTGGTTCAGGGTGGTAACATATTATGTTTACGCTTACGGGTCATTAAAAATAAGATGCAAATTGCTTAAATCTAGCAGATTTGCCTTAAGTTAGCAATTTGTACAGCGGTCAACTTTTTTGCTAAAATTTAGCAATGTTAGGACTTATTTCATAAAAATGACACATTACTCATCATCAATGACGCCAAACTCATTACGTGTGACAAGACACAGAACCAATCATCAGCAATATGCTTCACAGATAGCCATCAACATCAGGCATACAGAGACATTGACCATTAGCGGGTATAACTATAACATACAAATATTCCACAGTCAACTCACATACATCTGCATCAAATCATAATAGGGCAAAAACCAGCAGGGCAAACATTAACGTGAATACTACAACACCAATAATGCCTACCCACAGGTAATTTTTTTAATTATCATCAGCTATTCACTTAAAGAGACACATACATAAAAATTCTACGAGCAATTCCCTTAATTAAAGCATTAAAGCAATATGGCAATAATCTGTGTCTGGGTTGAACGCATGGTTTAATTATTATGATCAGGTACACTATAGGCTAAAATTGCTGAGCCTAAAAATGAACGCGTTTCTAAGGATGCTCCTTTCTAAACGTGCTATCGTTGTTGTCATATCAGCTCTGCTTGCCCTGACAATACTTAATACCTACCTGATTTGGGAGGGGGTTCGTCAAGTCAATGTTGCTAATGTGGTGAATTATGATTTTGTGCTCTCACAGGATGGTGGCAACTATAAACTTAAAAATATGCTAACCGGTTACGTATCTGAACAGTCCAAGAGTCTTTCTTTGGTCTTAGCGAGTGTGTTTGAGGAAGGCCGATCGGTCTATATTAATTCTGGAACCTATGAGTTAACGGATGATGTTTATGTTACCAACAAACTTGGTGCCAAAATTGTGAGTGATGGGGCCACAATTCAGGGTAATGGGCATAAAATTGTGGTGTTTGGTAATGACTATACCTTTTCGCAGTATGCGTTTATTTCGGGTTTGACCCTTATTAATTGTACGCTCCGAGTGGAGAATTCGTTTGCAACAACCATAACTAACATTCGTTTCATAAACTCTTCAACAGGCATCGAATTTATCAACACCAATACATGGAGTGAATACAATAAGGTTGAAAGTTGCCAATTCATCAACAATACCGAGGGTATTGCTTTTCGAACTCCAATAAATGGCACTCAAATCGGCAATGATATAGGGAATGCCACCGGTTCCTATGCCAGCTCGATAATTGAGCGCTGTTACTTCAATATCCAAGACTTCTCAGTTGGTATAAAGGTAGAGCGGCTCGCAGAGTTCTCTGACAGCCAGCTTCAAAATGTTCGTTTCTGGATGGGGGAAAATGATCAACGCAGTAACCAAACTGCTCTGCATGTTGATGGTTCTATGTACCAGACATTACTTTTTGGTGTTGTCTTTGAATCATTTACGCCTGACCCCATCTACATGTTTGCCATAAATATAGATAGCAATTGTGATCCAACACCCATCCTTAGCAGTGTTAGTTTCTTGGGAAACTGGACCGCCCCGATACATAATCCATTTGCGATCTGGCTTTCAGGCAGTGAAACTATATTTAAACGAGAAATAACTGTGCCCATAGGAATCAATGGGGCATTTGGCAAACCCCAGACCATAGAGTGCCGTCCGCTTATAGTCTCTAGTTTTAAACCCAAAATTGAGGTTACAGGCAGCTTTAGCCAGAACGAAACCGTAACGGTCCGAATCAGAGTAGAATACATGGATAACACAATCTCAACCCCCATCACACGCATCTTCACAAGCACAGATTCAACATGGATAACTGATAATGAATTGACACAGCTTTTTGTCTCACAGAACATAATTTGGGCTATACTAATAGATGCCCAAGTCGATTCAACGACAACTGATGCATCGGTTAAAGTCAGCGGTTATGGCACATCGGGATAATTCACAGAACCCCCGCAAGATCATCACAACAAACACCATCTTGTATAGGTGAATCGCTTTTATCACCACTGTCCTCAAGGGAGGTTAAGGGAGTATTTTTCATGATGAATTTTCCGTTTTCAACTAATCAGAGCGCTTGTCAGACGTTTTACGGTTGAGGCATGATCCACTGTAGAGGCAACGGTCACGTTTCTGGTTAAGTGCACTTGGAATGAGCTCTTGCTGAGAGTACAAATGATCAACTTGGTTTCAACAGTAAACCAGACGATGCTTGCCAGCGGTTAGCCCAGTATATCAGAGCCTTTGCCAGAAAACTACAATCAAAGGCAAATATTCGACAATAGTTTAAAATGCAGAGGATTTGGCATTAACTTGTCTATAGGTAATTATATTTTTGTGCCATTGGTTTATTTGGTTGATTTTTAAGATGTTGAGTATTTGTGAGGAATCCCGGCATGATTTTAGTTACACTTTGCGTTCGAAGATTCAGAGTGTTTCCTCCAATTTTGCTTCTAAATCGGGTTGGAGAAGTTTTAATGCCAAAGACTTCCAAGTCATACACCTAAAAATAAAGATGGCCCATCTTGCATCTGTTTTTTGCAATTATAGAATCGTGCATATCAGTGACATTCATTATGGACAGTGGGTGTCTTCGGAGCGCCTTGGAGGTATCGTTGAGTTGGTTAATCAGATTTGTCCTGATGCAGTGGTTGTTACGGGGGATTTTGTTTCTTATCTTTTAGATAAGGGCCTGGAGGAGGAATTGGTATTGCATCTGGGACGTTTGCAGTCTCGGGACGGAGTGTTTGCTGTTTTGGGAAATCATGATCATTGGGCAGGTGCTGATCGGGTTAGGGGGATTTTGAAGAGGAGTGGCATCATCGATGTTAGTAACGAGGTTTATGTGGTGGAACGTGGGGGGTTTAGGTTGGTTTTTGCTGGGGTGGACAGTGTGATGATGGGAAAAGCTCGGTTGGATGTTGTTTTGGAAAAGATGCCCCTTGATGATCCGGCTGTTTTGTTGGTTCATGAGCCTGATTTTGCTCTAACTACCGCCTTTACTAGGCGGTTTGGTCTTCAGCTCTCGGGGCATTCTCATGGGGGGCAATTTCGTATTCCGGGGTTGGGGACGCCGTTTAGGGGGCGTTATGCACGGTGGTATCCTCATGGGCTCTATGATGTTGGGGGTATGGCTTTGTTTACCAGTAGTGGTTTGGGTACAAACAGCTATTGGCTTCGTGTTAATTGTCCGCCTCAAATAGTTGTGGTCAGTTTGGTGTAAGGTGGTGGTGGATATGTTGAAGAAGACGTTGGTTCAGTTTGTGCTTTTTTGTTTTGTTGTTTTTTTGGTTTCTATGTATTTGCCGGGTTTTTATATGCGTACGGTTTTTTCGGCTTTGGTGTTTACGTTGGTTGTGGCTTTTTTTAATTTTTTGTTGTGGCCTTTTTTGTTGCGGTGGTTGGGGGGTTTTTTGGTGGTGACTTTTGGGGTGGGGTCTTTTTTGGTGAGTTCGTTGGTTATGTGGTTGTTGAGTGTTTTTATTCCTGGGGTTGAGATTAGTGTTGGTGCTTTGTTTTTGGCGCCTGTTGTTGTGGCGTTTGGTTGTGCGGTTGTTGCTTTGGTTTTGAATATAGAGGATGATGAGGTTTATGCTCGGCAGGTTCATTCTTTGTTGCGGCGGAAGGTGAAAAGTCAGGATAAGGTGGGGGGGTCGGGGTTTGTTTTTGTTGAAATTGATGGTTTGTCTGAGGAGGTTCTTAGAGAGGCGATTGCTCGGGGGGTGATGCCTACGTTGGCTGGTTGGTTGGGGGGTGGGACGCATAGGATTCGGGGGTGGGAGACTGATCTTTCGTCTCAGACTTCGTCTAGTCAGGCGGGTATTCTTCATGGTTGTAATAGAGATATTGTTGCGTTTCGTTGGGTGGATAAGTCGGGGGGTAATAAGATTGTTGTTTCAAATGGTATGGATGATGCGGGTGATATACAGCGGCAGATTTCTAATGGTTCGGGGTTGCTTTCGGTTAATGGGGGGTCTGTTGCGAATCTTTTTTCGGGGGATGCCAAGGATAATGTTTTGGTTTATAGTGTGTTGAAGAATTTTCGGCAGCTTTTTAGTGAGTCTTGGGCGGCGTTTTATGCTAGGCCGTTTAATATGGTTCAGGTTTTGGTGTTGTTTTTGGGTGAGGTGCTTTTTGAGGTGCGGTCGAGAGTTTGGCAGTGGCGAACCAATGTTGTGCCTAGGCTTGAGCGTCGGGGGTTGTTGTATTTTTTTGCTCGGGGGGGTGCCAATGTTTTGTTGCGTGAGATCAGTACCTATACTGTTATCGGAGAGGTGATTGCGGGGGAAAAAGATGTTGTGTATACGACGTTTTTTGGTTATGATGAGGTGGCGCATCATTGTGGGGTTTTTGATGAGGAATGTTTCCATGTGTTAAGGGGTATTGATAAGCGGATACGCCGAATAGCTGCGGCGGTGGAACATCACAGCAACAGGCACTACCATATCTGTATTCTCTCAGATCATGGCCAGACCAATGGGGCAACATTTAAGCAACGTTATGGGATAACCTTAGATAAATATGTAAAGCAGTTTTTGCCTCATACTGAAAATGTCTATCAAGAGCTCGATTCAAATCAGGATCATTATTTTCAGATGTTAACTACACCCTGTGGGGGTATAAAGTGTAAGTTGACCCGGGGTGGCAAGGCAAAAAAACTCAAAAATGCGGGGGTAATTGTTTTGGCTTCGGGTAATCTTGGGCTGATCTATTTTACAAGGCACCAACACAGGCTTACCTGGGAAAATATCGAATTTATGTATCCAGGTTTAGTGGCGGGTTTAGCTGCCCATGGGGGAATAGGGTTTGTGATGCTAAAAACCAACACCCGCGGCTCAGTAGTGTTAAACGCTAGGGGCAAATATTACCTCTCAGAGGATAAAGTTGAGGGTGAAAATCCACTGGCTAAATATGGCAAAAACGCCGCTGCACATCTGCGCAGAACCGACAGTTTCAACTATGTACCCGACATCATAGTCATGAGCCTCTATGATACAAAAAAAGATGAAGTGGCAGCATTTGAAGAGCTCATAGGCAGCCATGGCGGTCTTGGCGGCGGCCAATCCAAACCATTTATCCTACACCCCATAGAGTGGAATCTAGCGGAAGGAGAAATCGTGGGCTCAGAAAAAATTTATCAACTCTTCAAAACAGTAATGGATAACAACAATAACAAACAAACAACGCCCTAAAAGAGCAGGGAATTTTGCATCTCTGAGCTGATAAACGGGTAACTAATTGCTGTTTGCATTCAAAGGGTCAAATGACCTGTTTTGGGAGATAGGTTGTTTGGTATAGTGTTAGTTTAGGTATGCTATGGTTATGTTTCCGTTTGCAGACATTAGCGTAAGGGATAATGTGCCTTCACCTGCTGATGTAGTGCCCTTGAGACGCAGGGCGGTCTTTTCTTCTGTGTTTAGGGTAATTTCTGGATGTTCAATGGTTCCGTTTTCTACACTAGCGGCTACTTGGAATAGCGTGTTTTTGGCTAAGCCGATTTGGATGTTGCCGTTCATGCTGATTGCTTCTATGCTGTTGCTGTTGCCATCGTTTTTGATGTTGATGTTGCCCTTGGTAGTGGAAACAGAAACTTTGTTGATGTTTAGTTTTGGTATAATTATGTCTCCGCTTCCGCTTAGAAGCATCAAGGTGTATTGACTTGAGGCGGGTAACTTGATTAGCAGGTCTGCTGTGTGCTGGGGGTTTATGTAATTTTTACTACCCTTTGCACTTGTTATCAGTGTGGTTTGGTCACCGGTTATTGTTTCATCAGTTTTTGTTGTTATGGTGGATAATTCTCCGCGGGGAGCTTTGATGGTATAGATTACTTCGATTTGATCACCTGTTGTCGGTTGGATTTCTATATTACCGCTAAATATGGTCGCATTAATCACAACATTTGCATTTAACGCATAGACTGTTCGGTCTTCACGCTGATCCAGAGGTACAGGAGTAGAGAACAGCCCTAATTGGAGAATAACTAGAACAACTGTTAAACCAATCACAATTACAAGAGCGGGCACTAAATGAGAAAGCTTACGTTTGCTTAGAGCTTTTTTTCGCCTATCAGGCATAAATTCGAATAGTAAATAACAAAGATATATGTTTAGTCATGAAAATTTGAGTTTCACATACTTGTTTACACTATACAAAAAACGACATAACAAGGAAGAAAGTAACTGTCTTTAACCTGTATCAGGTTTATCGGGTGATTGGTATGATAGAAACTTGGCGGGAGCCCTACCATGTTGTTATCGAAGTTGAAAACAAAGAGTGCCATATGGTCGGTAAACTGGCTGCACTTGGGTTTAAGCAACTCAAAGTTATAGATGTCCGCAGTATCAAAGGCGGCTCTGTACGCCATCTCATGGACTTAGGCAAAGAACAAGCAAAAGAAATCCCCAAAGAACTCACAACAAAAGGCCGGGTAGAAAGTAAATCTGCGGTATGGCTAGAAAGCCCCGGCTGTTGCGTATGCAACACCATCCTTACCTACGATGCCTTTTTAATATCGGGCAAAAGCATACAAAACAACCGTATAACCTACAGTTTTATGGTACCCACTCATGATGCATTTAAAGCAATAATCAACGACCTAGAAAATATGGGACATCAAGTGACTATACGCAAAGTCGGTAAGTTTGAGAAGCAAATCGATGTACTAACAGAGAACCAGGAACGGATTTTTTGGCTGGCTCTCAAAAGCGGTTTCTTTGATTACCCTCGCCAAATCGGCATGACTGAGTTGGCTATGAAGATAGGTATCAGCCCCGCAACACTCTCAGAGACCATGCGACGAGGAACACGCAGACTACTAGAACACTACTTCAAACAAGAACTCTAACAAAACAACCCAAAGCTGAAAACATCAATGTCGTTGACTAAACACCTAATTATGCAAAAATTTAACCCCACAATAGCTACGTACTATCCTAACGCTTCTTAGACACCCTATAAATCACAAGTAACCCATCATCTCTTTAGCGGGGATAAAAATGCACAGGACTTGCGTGAGTTATTGGGTTTGTTGGCAGTTTTTGTGCTGGTACTTGATAAATAGGACTTGCGTGTTGATTCTAGTGATTTTTGCTGTTTTTTGAATATATAAAGTATTAACAGAAGAGGTTTGCTTATATCTTCCAATATAACTAATTTTCTTTAAAATAGAGTGAATAGATGAAACTGGAAGGTATTTTAGTGAAGGGTGCAGATATACTCAAAGCAATAAAGAGTAACAAAAAATATTTAGCTGCTAGTTTAACTTTTCTTTGCGCTTTTCTCTGTGTTCTACTTCTTAGAGATCACCTGTTGTCATTTGATCTGGCTGTTAGCTATTGGGTGCCCACTATTCGATCAGACGGAGCAACTACCATAGCCATTGCAGTCTCATATGCCTTTGACACCTACAGTCTACTCCTTGCCAGCTTAGCCGTTGGGGGTTATCTTTTCTACAAAAACTACCGCCCTCAAAGCCTATTACTACTAGTGGTTATGGGCGGTAACGCGGCTTTTGTTGCCCTCTTCAAAACATTAGTTCAGTCTTATAGACCCATGGAGGGTTTAATCATTGATTTTAGTTACTCTTTTCCAAGCGGCCATACCGCTGGAAGCATAGTTTTCTGCGGTTTACTTGCCTGTTTTGCTTGTTACCACTGGAAAACTACCCGACCCCGCACATTACTAATCATCTCAGCAGTTGTAATCACTTCAGTGGTAGGTTTTGATAGACTCTATCTTAACGTTCACTGGTTTAGCGATGTTTTAGGCGGAGGTTTGCTTGGGCTTTTCTGGCTTACCTTAGCAATTCCAATCTTTAAACTTCTAATGGATAATGAAAAACAACATTGAAAGAATACCAGTAGTTTACCTTGATTTATCTAGACTTTTCCCTTATCGTCGCTTCCAGGAGTATATTTGCCGCATCAATGATAAACTGCATATCTTTTTCGCCAAGTTTAGCCTTATAATATTGATTGTTCACATTAACGGAATTCATGCTCTCAAGCAATTGCGCAGCCTTTGCATGCGCTATCTCAACAATGTTTCTATAGCCGCCCTCATAGAGGGTTCTTGCAGCAATTGCGCCTATACCGTTAATTCTAACTGAACCCGCATATAGGACATATCGCAATCTACCACAAGAAAAATCAGGAGTTTGTTTGCAAGATTGTATGTACACCGGCTAATTGTTGATTTGACATTATTTGTCTTCTTCTGTATCTGCAGCTGTCGCTTGT
>Ga0123356_10007675_pt1 | contig 10747 bp, 8 predicted proteins | sample TergutEmb28metaG_2_FD_92546 | JGI IMG/M metagenome (GOLD analysis project Ga0123356, IMG submission 92546) | Embiratermes neotenicus P3 segment gut microbial communities from Petit-Saut dam, French Guiana - Emb289 P3 | ecosystem: Host-associated > Arthropoda: Insects > Digestive system > Gut ... | reverse complement strand
CGCGTCCTTCAGCGCATTCGGCTTCATGCCCGGGAGCATGCCCATGAGCTGATCCAACGAACCCATTTTTTTGATCTGCTTGAACTGGTCTAAGAAGTCGGTCAGGGTGAACTTGGCTTGGCGCAGTTTTTTTTCGAGCTCGGCGGCCTTTTTTTCGTCGAAGGCCTGCTCGGCTTTCTCGATGAGGGTCAGCACGTCGCCCATGCCGAGGATGCGCGAGGCCATGCGCTCGGGGTGGAAGAGCTCGAGGCCGTCGGGCTTCTCGCCGACGCCCATGAACTGCACCGCCACGCCCGTGACATCCAATATCGAGAGGGCCGCGCCGCCGCGGGCGTCGCCGTCCATCTTCGTCAGGATCGCGCCCGTGAACCCCACCTCTTTGTGGAACTCGGTGGCCACGTTCACCGCGTCCTGGCCGGTCATCGCGTCGGCCACGAAGAATATCTCGTCGGGCGACACCGACGTGCAAATATCCTTCAGCTCGGCCATCATCTCCTTGTCGACGTGCAGGCGGCCGGCCGTGTCGACTATCAAAAGCGAGTTACCCTCGCGCTTCGCCGCGTCGAGCGCCGCCTTGGCAATCGCCACCGGCCGCGCCGAACGGTCGGTGTAAACCGGAACGCCCAAAGCCTTGCCCAGCGTCTCCAACTGGTCGACGGCCGCCGGGCGGTACATGTCGCAGGCCGCCATGATGGGCTTGTGCCCCTGCTTGCGGAAGTACAGCGCAAGCTTGGCGCACGCCGTCGTCTTGCCGGAACCCTGCAAACCCGCCAAAACGATCACGTTCACGCGGTTCGTGTGAAACTTTATCTGCCGCGCCGAACCGCCTATGATGGAGGCAAGCTCGTCGTGCACCACCTTTACGAACTGCTGGCCCGGGGAGATACTGTCCAAAACCACAGCGCCGAGCGCCTTCTCCTGGACCACCGCCGCGAACTTCTTCACAACCTTATAGTTGACATCAGCCTCAAGCAACGCACGCTTGACGTCACGGACGGCCTCGGCAACGTTCTCCTCCGTTAGCTTACCGCGCCCGCGCAGCTTCTTAAAAATCGCGTCGAATCTTGATGACAGTTCTTCAAACATATTTTTTTTACTTTTTTTGGGGACAACAATCCCAATTTAATCTTATGAAAATAGTATTTGGTACATCGTCAGCGCAAGATTTATAATTATATTGTTTTTTTTGATGGATTGGAGGAGTGGGTATGGACGGGTTGGTATCGGTGCCGAATCCTGATTATTTCATGGCTGCCGCCTACCGGGAGGCCCTCAAGGCGTTTGATGAGGGGGAGGTTCCCGTCGGGGCGGTTATTGAGAGGGACGGGGCGGTTATAGGGCGGGGGTACAACCGCATTGAGGGGCTGGGGGACGCCACCGCGCACGCGGAGATCATCGCCATTACCGCCGCTTCGGAGTACGTGGGCGACTGGCGGCTCAACGGGTGCACGCTGTATGTCACGCTGGAACCCTGCCTGATGTGCCTCGGGGCGATAATGCAGTCGCGGATCAGCGCGGTGACCTACGGGGCCGCAGACCCGCGCTTAGGCGCCATCGACACGTTCCGCTACCGCGAGATCGCCGAAACATCCTACAACGTCTTCCCGCAAATCACCTCCGGGATAATGGAAGCCGAGTCGCGGGAGCTGCTGAAAGCGTTTTTTAAGAGATTGCGGAAATAGACGGTTTGAGGTTTTACCGGTGATGGAAGCGGTATGCAGGCGTGGCAGGCCGGGCTTTCCGCAGCCGGTTATTTGCTTGGCGGGGTTTCAAAAAAAAAAACGGTTTTGACTTTAATCTTTTAATAATGTATATTTATATTTCAGTTATGCCGTATCAATACAGTACAGAAAGGTTTTTTTATGACAGACCAAAATAACAGCGGCGCGTGCCCCTGCTTCTCCGGCAAACCTTACGCAGCCTGCTGCGAGCCCATAGTAACGTCCGCCCGCCCCGCCGACACCGCCGAGGAGCTGATGCGGGCGCGGTACAGCGCCTACGCCAAGGGCGCCGTAGAGTTCATAATCTCATCCACCCACGCCGACAGAAGGTCGGAGTGCGACGAAAAAGCCATACGCTCGTGGTCGGCAAACTCCGACTGGACCGGCTTCGAGATAGTATCAACCGAGCGGGGCCGGGCAGCCGATACCGAAGGCACGGTAGAGTTCATAGCAAGGTTCACAGAAGACCGCATGAAAAAAATGCTCCACGAAACGGGAACTTTCAAGCGCGACAACGGAATCTGGTACTACCTGGACGGCTCGGTCCACCCCCCAAAGCCGTTCGTAAGAGGAGACGATAAAGTCAACCGCAACGACCCATGCTCCTGCGGCAGCGGGAAAAAATATAAAAAATGCTGCATGGACAAAGAGGCGGAATAGTTAATTTTTAGACAACGTATTAATAGCAATAATCAGCGTAACCACCGCCATCAAAAACGTTCCGATTTTGAGCGTGGCATCGGCGGAATCAAGGAATATCTTGAAATTGTTGGGGTACCTGATCCTGGCCGGCACAATCACCACGTCCCCCGGCTCCAGCGTTACCGAGCTGATGCGCGCCGCCCTGTTCGATATTACGCTGCCGTTGGCCCTTATGACGTAGATCGCCTTCCTGTCCGCGCTCTGCTTGGGCCCGCCCGCTATGTCCAGATAGTGCATGACCGTCGGCCTGTGCGCGTCTAACCGGAACGTCGCCGGGTTGTAAACCTCACCCAATACCGATACCGTCGACAGGTTCCTCGGCACGAACAGTTCGTCCGCGTCTTCCAGCACGAACGACTTGTACTGCTCCTCGTCCGTCATGTCGATCATCACGCGCCCGAGCACCACTACGGAGTCCAGGACATCCTTGAGCATCATCTGCTGCTCTAACAGCGACGCCACGTTCACGCCCTTCGATGCCATTTCTATAGACAGGCGCAGCATGTCCGTCCCCAACTCGTTGTTGTAGAGCCTCATCCTGCTCTCTTCCATCTCCTTTACCGAATGGCGCGTGAAGACGGCGGCGGGGAGATAGGCGTCGGGCTTGAACCCTCCCGCGCGGGCTATCAGGTCGCCCAGCGTTTCGTTCTCGAAGACCACGTACGTTCCCGGGTAGTGGATCTGCCCGCTCAGGCGCACACTGCGCTCGGGCTCCCAGCCTCTCATGCTGCGAATGAAAATTTTGTCGCCGCGCGACAGAACTGTATTCTGCGCGGGGTCGCCGCCCATCGCCGCACTGATGGCGAACTCTATCTTCCTCGTGACGATCAGCTCGCCCTCGGCGCTGCGACGGTACAGCTCGCCCCTCTCGGTACTCGCGTCGTCGCTCAGGCCGCCCGCTTGCAGGATCAGGTCACGCACCGTCATGTTGTCAAGCAGCTTGTACGTCCCCGGCGCCGTAACCGCGCCCTCTATGTCTACACTGCGGTCGGGGTTGAAGTAGTCGCTGTTGTAGATGAGCAGCTGGTCCTGGTCTTCAAGCAGCAGATTGTCGGGCGAACCGGCGTCGTCGAGCGCCCTGCCGAGGTTGAACGAGACTATCCTGTCCAAATACGACGGGTACGTCTTGCGCAGTATCACGGCGTAGTCGAAATACGTTTCGGGCAGAAAGTCGCGGTGGCTGCCGACAATGTCGCGCACGCGCATCCCCTCCTTGAACCCGTACTTGCCGGGACGCAAGACGTTGCCGCTCAGGTAGACCGTGTTCTGGTCTTTTGACAGCACGGGGAATACCTTGACGAGGTCGCCGTCGCGGATCATGAAGTCGGGCGCGGCGCCGGGGGAATCCACGTCGAGCACTGTGTGGCGGCTGTTGTCCTCGAACCGCTCGACCTGTATGCGCCCGGCCCAGCCCGCGGGGCTGACCCCGCCGGCGAGGTCGAGGACCTCGGCCAATTTCGTCGGCTGCTTCAGCTCGTACAGCGCGCTGCGGCGGACGTTGCCGACTACCGCCGCGACCTGCCGCGCTACGGGGACGGTGATTACGTCGCCCGCCTGCAGACGCAGCCCGGAGCGGTCGTTCCCCGATATCAGAAAGTCGTAGAAGTCGACGTCGGCCACCAACCGCCCGCCGCGCCGCAGCTGGACGCCGCGCAGCGACCCGCGCCTTGTTATCCCGCCGGCCGCGAACAGCGCGTTCGTCACGCTTGTCAGCGGGCTGACCGTGTGGAAGCCCGGCGAGTTGACCTCGCCCACTATGTATATGCCAATCGGCCGGATCTCCCCAACCGACACCGCGACGTTGACGCCCTCGATGTTCTTCAGCCTGTCGGCGATCGCCCTCTGCGCCGCCGTAAACGGCAGCCCCGCCACCGTGACCGGGCCAACGTTGTGCGGGATGCTCACCGCCCCCTCGCGGCTGACGCGCAGCTGGTACTCGTCGTTTATCCGCCCCCACAGCGTGACCTTCAACTCGTCGCCGGGCCGGATCGGGTAATCGGACGGCACGCCGCCCATCTCGCCCGGGCCGAAGAGGTGTTCGCGCTTCTGAGAAAAAACGTCGTAGCCGTACGGCTGCAGGAACGGAATAATGCTGTCTGGGTAGATAACCTTGCCGGCAAACATGTCTTCATACACGGAAACGGAAAACGGCTGCGAAACGGTGTCGGCCGCCATAAGCGAATCGGCCGCCAGCGCCGACGAGTCAAGCAACGCCAAACTGTCCTCAGTTGCGGCCATACTGCGGTGAAGAAGCGAGTCGCGGAGCGCCGGGTTGCGCTGCAAATGGCGCTGTATCTGCTCGCTCGCGGCCTTGTCGGCCCGCAACTGCCGCATCAGCTCCGGCGAAACGACGCTCTGGGCACGGGCGGGAACAGACACGGCAACAAGCATCAGAGCCGCGAGAAGTACCGGCGCAAACAGATTATACCGTAATGTCGACATATTCCCCTTATCGGTTATTTACTTGACAGCCTGAACCCAAAACCTGAAATCCGCAGTTACCGTATCCCGTTGATCCTGCTTCGCCGAACCCTTTTAAGCCGCGTCACCGGCGGAGCTCCATGAACTTCGGCTTGAGCGTGGCATCCGCGCCCTTGATAAGCGTCCCCCGGCTCAACTCTATCACCCGGTAGTGATACGGCGCGATCAGGCCCATGTCGTGAGTGGCCATTATTACCGTCGTCCCCCACGAGTTTATCTTCTGCAGAAGCCCGAATATCTCCTGCGACACCGCCTGATCCAGGTTCCCCGTAGGCTCGTCGGCCAGCAGCACCCACGGCTCGTTGACAATCGCGCGGGCTATGGAAACCCGCTGCTGCTCGCCGCCGGAGAGCTGGGCGGGGTAGTTCGAGCACTTGTGCATCAAACTCGTGTGCGCCAGCACCTTGTAAACCTTGTGCTTCACCTCACGCTCGCGCATCCCCGTCACCCGCAGCGAGAACGCGACGTTGTCGAAGACGTTCCTGTCCTGCAGCAGCCTGAAATCCTGAAACACAATCCCCAGTTTGCGCCGCAGGTACGGCAGGTCACGGTGCTTCGCGCTTCGAGAGTCGTAACCGCAAACGTGCACCTGGCCCGTGGTCGGGCGCTCTTCCATATATATATGCTTGAGCAGCGTCGTCTTCCCCGCCCCGCTGGCGCCGGTCAGAAATACGAACTCGCCCTTGTCAACAAAAAACGAAAGGGCCTCAAGCGCGCGAAAGCCGCCCTCGTACTCCTTGCATACATGCAGGAACTGTACCATGCGCCGTTATCCCCTTAAATCTTCTCCAATAAAAAATGGACGCGGATCGATTTGCCGGTGTACTTCTTGAACGTGTAGCCGTCCCATATCCCGAGCGTCCTGAAACGCCGCCGGGGGATCGTCCGCTCTATCTCTGAAACTGAAAATACTTTCTGGCTGTGAGCCTCCACATGCTTTTCGTAGAACCGCGGGTCTTCCGCCGACTGGCGGTAAATCGTGAAATCGTTGTGCTGGATCGATTTCCTGCAATCGAACCAGCTGTGCCGCACATAGCTGAAATCGCCGTAATCCTCGAAGTCAAGGTAGTTCATGAAGTGCCGCATAGAGTTGGCGCGGGTGGTGATGTCAAACAGGAACAGACCGCCGGGGGCCAGCACGTCGTACACCGACGTGAAGAGCTTGCGGTAGTCGTCGGGCGCGGCCAGATAGTTTATGCCGTCGTACAGAAACAGCGCCATCCCGAACTGCTTTTTGAACGGAAGGCACCGGGCGTCGGCGACGCAGGCGGGCAGCCCGCGCCTGGCGCGCGCCTCCCGGCACATCGACAGAGAGAGGTCGGACGCTATGTGATTGTAACCAAGCCCCCTGAGAACAGAGCCGACGACGCCCGTCCCCGCGCCTATCTCCAAAATATCGGGACGGCGCGAAATGCCATAACGCTCGGCTACGCGGCGGATCAGGCCGATCCATTCGTCGTATTCAACGTGGAACATCAGACGGTCGTAAATGGGGGCGAGGGCTTCGTATTGCATAGGCGTCTTCGCACCCCTCCGGGGTGCGGGGAATAATTTTAGGGGCCTGTGTTCTACCGAGCTTTGCACCCCTCCGGGGTGCGGTCCATCGGTGCCGTATCCGTACATCAACACCTGTGCATCACGCACAACTCATCGGTGTTATATCCGTATGTCAATAAACACCCTCTCGCGCCACCTCTTGACGCTCTCCAACAGCTGCTTCTGCGCCGCAATGTCGCGCGCCTTCTCGGCTATTGCCGGGTAGTCGTTCTCCATCGTCAGCTTGCGGTTGTCTACCCTGTTAGTGAGCTTGTAGACCGAGATCATGTTCTCCTCTGTGACGGGCGCGCTGATCTGGCCCGGTTCCAGACTCATCACCGCGTTGCGGACGGGGGGCGTCATTTCGAACAGCGACAGCCAGCCCATCGCTCCGCCGCGGGTGCGCGTGGCGGCGTCGGCGCTCATGGCCTTTGCCGCGGCCTCGAACTCCTCCGTCGTCCTGACCGACTGCCTGAGAGAGTCTAACCGCGCAACAAGCGCCTCCCGCTGCTGCTCGGTAGGGGCGTGGCGCACTAATATCTGGCTGAGCTTCACACGCCGGTCGCGCTTCTCCTCAACCAACAGTATGTGGAACCCAAGCCGCGTCTCGAACGGCTCGCCGGCCCTGCCCACCGGCAACGAAAAGGCGTGCTCCTCGAAAACTATCTCGGTGGTCGAACCCTTCTCCAAATACCCAAGGCTCCCGCCCGACGGCCCCTCGGGGCTCTCGGAGTGCTGCGCAGCAAGCTCGGCAAAATTCCCGCCCGCGTCCAACTGGCGCTTAATCGCCCGGATCCTGTCGAACGCCGCCTGACGCACCGAGTCGGACGACGCCAAACGCAAACTCAGCTTGTGCAGCTCAAAGCTCTCGCCAAGCTCCGGCAAACTGTCGCGGTACTCCGCAAAAAAACGCTCTACGTCGCGGCGGTTGACGTTCGTCGAAAAATAATACCGCTGCTGCAGCTTCTGCTTGTACAGCTGCTCGCGGATCGCACGGCGCATCTCAGACTTGAAACGCGCAAGCGTAGTGCCCTGCTGAACACGCAGCGCCTCCTCAAAACGGTCCATGTTCAGGTTGTTCTGACGCATGATGTTGGTTATGTGGTTGTTCAGCATGCTCTCAATCTCGTCAGCACGCACGGTAATCGCGCTGTCCTCAACCGCGCGGACGAGCAAAACCTTGTTGTCGATCAACTCCTCAAGAGAAATGCGCAGCAACTCCCTCACATCAACAGCGCCGGGGTCGCCGCCCATAGCGGCAAGGCGCATGTACGCGTAAGCCTCAAGCTCGGAGTGCAGAATAATCTCGCTGCCGACAACCGCCGCAATGCCGTCCAAACGGCCGGGACGGCCAAGGCGAATCATCTCGACAGGCGGGGGCGCGGACGGACCAGCGACCTCGGGGGAATCAATATCATCCTCAGATTGAGCAAGGCCGTCGGCGTCGGATTCAATATCTGTGTCAGTATCAGTACCGCTCTCGCTATCCGCGGCAACCGCTTTTTCGCCATCGGGTTGCGGGATTGATGCCGCCGGTTCTGCCGGGGATGCTGCCGCCGGAGCTGATACCGCAGGTTCCGCCGGAGTCGATACTGCCGGTGCTGACGCTGCCGCAGGTTCCGCCGGGGATGCTACCGCGGGTGCTGATACCGCAGGTTCTGCCGGGGACGCCGCCACCGGTGCTGACGCCGCGGAGTCCGCCGGAGTCGATGCCGCCGTTCCGGCCTGCGCCGGTTCCGCCGACGCTACCACCGCAACCGCGGCCGCCGTTACTATCGCTAACCTAATCATATTCCTCAGCCCCATCAGTCCAGCGCCTTCTCTTCCTCGGGCATGCCCGCGCCCGGTACTATATCCATATTAAACTCTACGTCCGCCCGCGACCTGATGTCGGATATCAGGCGCTCGGTCTCGCCCTTCTGCGTTATGTTCGACAGCTTGGACACTATGTCGTCGCGCACCTCTTCGAGCGACGCGACAGTCCCCCTGTCGAAGCGGCCCACAAGGCGCAGTATGTGAAACCCGTCCTCCGCACGGTACGGCCCGGTGATGGAGGGCACCGCCGCACCCATAACCGCGTTCCTGATTATGGGCGGGATGGCCTCGAGCGGAACAAACGGCGGATTGTCGTCTATGCCGCCGGGCACCGGGAACTTCGAGTGCGTGCGCGCCAAACTCCTGAACGTCTCGTGAGTGGCGCTGCGGCGGATCTCCCACGCCACGCTTATGTCGTCTACCACAATCTGCTCGTAGCGCACGGTGAACACCTCGCGGACAAACTGCTCGCGGTGGCTCTCGTAGTACTCCCGCACCGCCAGATCGCTGACCTCGGCACGGCCCCGCGCGCCCCGGCTGATAATCTCGGCGCTCAGAAGATCCTTCTTCATCTTCTCAAGACGCGCGCGGATGTGCGGCTCCCTGTCAACGCCTATCCGCAGCGCCTCCTGATAGAGCAGCTCGGTGTTTATCCACTGACGCACGTACCGGATGTTCTGGTCGCGCGTAATGACGGAACTGTACTCGCTGGGGATGCTAGACTGAAGCTCCTCAAGCGTCAGATAGGCATTCCCCACACGGGCAATAACCGTGCCGTCGGGCCTCTTGGGAACCGGATCCTCCTTGGAACACCCCGCCGCCAACACCGCGCACAACGCCGCGGTAATCAATACGTTACGTTTAACCAAAACGCCATCTCCTATCGCGCGGACAACTCTAAGCCGCCCGCAATTTCAACCGGTGACAGATACCCAATATAAATATAGTATAGGGAACGCCCGAAATGCAAAAAAACAAAAACCGAACAAAAATGTATTTTGGGGCCCCTGCTTCCGTTTACTGAAAACATCGCTACCGGACGATAATTTCGCATCCCAAAGGGATGCACCGCCTGATAGCAACCGGACCCCAGCCTGAACATCCGCATCCCTGAGGGATGCGCCCTTTATTTTTTTTTTGGAATTTCCACGATGATAATATATTTTATCTTCAAACACCCCAAGGAGGCTGACAATGGCCGCGAGTATGAATGATGCAGTGACGTCCAATCTCCGGAAGCTCAAGCAGCGCCGGGCACTCGTTATCTCCGCAGGAGGGCTCCAAAGCGGAATACAAGCCCTCTACACAGGGTACACCGGCGACGACTGGGAACTCTTCGCAAAGGCGTTCCTGCCATACCCGCAAAAGGTAGCAGACCTCATAGTGCGCCTCAGCGAAACACAAGACCCCGTAGGACTGGCCGACTTCGGATGGCTGGACTACAAACTGACAACGCTGTTCTTAGACGCCGCAAAAGCCGCCCTCGCGAACACCCACAAGGCCATCGGCAAACCACACTACGCGGTCCTCAACAAACCGACCCTGTGGAAAGGACCCACCGGCGAAAACCTGCAGCAAAACAACTGGAACCTCACCGCAGGAGACGCGCAGTACGTCGCAAACTCGCTCGGAATACCAGTGCTCACAGAGTTCCTGCGGCACAACATCCTGGCCGGCGGACCGGGAGTGCTGCCCACATTCCCCGGAAGCCTCATGATCGCACGCAAAACCAACGGCACAGGACTCTTCCTGAACATAGGATTAGTATCGAGAATGACAATAATAAACAAAAACACGGGAAAACTGCTCTTAGAGTCCGACATCGGGCCGGGAACAGTACTGATAGACAAGTGCGCGCAGGAAGCGGAATGCCCGGGAGGAATAGACCGCGACGGCCAACTGACAGCCAAGGGATACCCAAACGCAGAGTGCCTGGAAACGCTGGCCGCCGACCAGTGGCTGACAAAATCCGCGCCAAAACAGGCATCAACTGAAATATTCGCGCACCTGCTGAACCACCCATGCCTGAAACCGCTCAGCAGCATCGACAGACTGACCACAATCACGGCGCTAACCGCGATAAGCGCATACGAATTCTACAGGCGAGAGTACAAACAGACAGAAACACCCGAAGCACTATGGGTCTCAGGCGGCGGAAGCAACAATCTGGCGCTCATCGACTACCTGAAAGCGTCGTTCGACCCAATACCGGTACGCAACATAGAAGAACTCAACGTACCGCCGGACATGAAAATACCGCTGACACTGGGGCTGACGGTAGACGCGTTCATCAATGGGAAAACGGTGCCGTGGGAGTCGGGAGTAAGCCCGAAAGTTAAGCCGCTGGCCCGGTGGACTTTGCCGTGACATGAAAAATTAAAGTCTTTAAAATCAAAATCTTTAAATTATTTATTTGGGGACAGGGCCTCCGGCCCCGTAACGCCCCGGCATGCAATTCGCCGCTGCTTCGGAGGCTCAACCGACTCGCTTCG
>Ga0123356_10007674_pt1 | contig 10749 bp, 10 predicted proteins | sample TergutEmb28metaG_2_FD_92546 | JGI IMG/M metagenome (GOLD analysis project Ga0123356, IMG submission 92546) | Embiratermes neotenicus P3 segment gut microbial communities from Petit-Saut dam, French Guiana - Emb289 P3 | ecosystem: Host-associated > Arthropoda: Insects > Digestive system > Gut ... | reverse complement strand
TTGTTGGGGTTTTTTGTGGTGTGTTATGTTTTGTTGTGGGTTTTGGGTGGTTTTTGTGAAAAATATTGGCTTTTGAGTCGTTAATTTTGGTCAGGGCAAACCGGCTTTTCCATAGAAAACAAACGCAACACAGAAAGGCTTAACAACACCCCCGCTAAAACAACCCACAGAGAGAACCATGACAGACAACCCCCAATACGAAACACCCACCTGGAATCAAATCTATGACATGCTTCTCTGTCAAGCACAAAAAATCCAAACCACCCCCTACAAACCAAACATCATAGTAGGCATTGCCCGCGGCGGACTAGTCCCCTCACGCATATTAGCCGACCTCATAGATGTCCACCCCTTTGCAACCATACAAACAGAATTCTACACAGACATAGCCAAAACCAAACAAACCCCCACAATAAAACACGCCCTCACCACCCCCATAAAGAACAAAAAAGTCCTCCTAGTCGATGACGTCACTGACACCGGAAAAACACAAAAACTCATCCAAACATACCTCCAAACCCAAGGAGCCACAGAAATAAAAACCGCCGTCCTATACCATAAACCCCAATCCATATTCACACCCGACTTTTATGAGAAACAAACAAGCAACTGGATCATCTTCCCATGGGACACCAAAGAAACACTCAAAAAAATACTCCAACAAACAGACAAACAACAAACCAAAAAAGAAATTGTAAAAATAGAAAAAGCAGGTTTACCAAAACAACTAATCAAGAAACTCTTAAAAGACATGCCTCAAGAGCATCCATCATGCAGTACTACATCGAAGAACACAACAGATATGCCGAAATCACAGGCTACCAAAGCATAACATTTGAAAAAACAGAAGCCTTCCTAAAAACCCATCGAAAACAAACCACCCAACAAACAGAGATTCAATTCTTTGACGCCCAACTCATCGCCTCAGCACAACACCTCTATTTCGCCGTCTTAAATGCCCTGCAGGCATTCCAAAACAAAACCAATATCTCTAAGAGTCCTGCAATGGAGACCATGCTCTACGCTTCAGCCGAACGTCAAATACAAAAAGCCATAGACCGCCTTGGAATAAAACCCCAAACCAAGACCCTAGCAATTGTTATCATAGACAAAGATGCAAAACATATAGATGATTTGTTAAGAACACTAACTAAATACATAGGTACAGAACCCGATGAGACAGTGCTGGAAATGACAAAAGAAAAAGAAACCAAAATCCACCAGACCTTTCAAATTACCGACACCGAATTAGAAACTATCGCAGACAACAAAGCAGAAACAAGGGATTTAGTGATTGAACGCGTCGCTCTGCTGGCTTCTCAGCTTTAGAGCATTTTTTCTTTAACAACCGCCAAGATATCGTTGGGTTTTATCAGTGAGATGCCGGTTTGGGCGCCTAAAACTTCGATTTGCAGAATCAAGTCAGGATTGTGGAGATCAACGCTACGTTTGATATCTCCTGCCGCCGCTTGGATGATATCTCTAGAATGCAACTCCGTGAAACGCTTCTCAACTGTAACCCGAAAAGTTTGAGTTTCACCAATTTTTGCCGCCAGCTCTTCGGTGACTTTTTTAATTTCAGCTAAATCTGTTGGCACAACACGCTGTATGGGTACGATGCGTATTGCATAACGAAACTCGTAGGGCCGCTCAGTAAGGATTGCACGGAATTTTTCTATGACCTCAAGTGGATCAAGAAAAGTTTTAGCGACGATTAAACCGCGAACTTTAGTCTTAGCCGCCTGCGCTTGAGTGTCGCCTAGCTCATCCTTTAAGAGATAGAGAATTTCATTGACCATCGCACGTTCATTACCACGGGCAGTTGTAGCTAAGAGGGCAAAATCGCCAATCATATCAATAACCTCAGCAAAAATGTGCGATGCCCATTATTTTGTGTTATGTTAGATAGGTCATAAATTTTGGCATTTCAAAGAGGGTTAATCAAGAAACCTTAACAGACAGTCCCAAAATGTTGCGATAAGACAATACAACATTTGATGAATCCTACTGTCTAAACTGTGGTGAGCAAATGAGATATTTAAGCGCGAATTTTAAAGGTTTAAATGAATGAAAAGAAACTAAAATGACATCGGCGTAAAAACCGAGAGGCAATAGGTGCCGGGGTAGCCTAGCCTGGCTAGGGCGCCAGACTCATAATCTGGAGAACAAGGTGGCCAAACGCCCATGTCCAGAAGTCGCGGGCTCGAATCCCGCTCCCGGCACCAGTTCCCTGATATGACGCCTTTCCTCAAGTTTTAAAATCCCCAAAAGTACTAAGAACATGAAACCCGATGAGTCAATCCACGACTACGACCAGCGCCTCACAAGACACCACCGCAACATCGCGCTGATACCTAACAGCAAAACCACTCTGCACTTTTTAGACACAAAAGGTGTTCTGGAAAGCTACATACTAACCCTTAGCAACAAATACGACTACAGCAGAGGGAAAAGTGATCAAATAACTTGTTGTTGCGCTTTATTAAGCGGCTGTATCATCGTCTCCGCCCTGCGATAAAAGAAATGGAGCTCAATCAAAGAAGCGTTTAATAAGTCGTTAGACTGTAATAATTATATAAAAACTCCTCTAAAAAGCCAATCCCGAAACTGGGCGCGTCCGGCGTGGAAAAACCCCTCTTCACGTCGGGCGTTGCTCACAAATTCTCAGCGGCGTTATTCCTTATTCTCGTTTTTAGCCTTACTTTCGATATTTTCTAATCCACTATCGGTGCTACAAAAATGTATAGTTTTGGAAGGGCAAGTTGTTATAAGAATAATGACTTTTTACCCAACAAAAAATCCTCTAAATCACAATTCACACTACCAATAATGAGAGATAATGCACTTGGGTAATGCTGTTTAAAAATAAGACTATCCCCAACACTTTTCACTCTACCACTTTTTACCTCTATAGCTGTGAACTGATTACCCTTTGCTACAACAAAATCAACCGCATTATTGCGCTCTCTCCACCAGTAAACCTCGATTTGAATAAGACCCACTTTTGGTAAAAATATCATTGTTAAAACCATTGTAACAACAGAAAAATTGAAATCAGCAGACAAAACATATACCCTTAAGTGAATAACTATGAATTGTCCTAAATGTGGAAACTATAGTCCTGAGGGTGCGAGTTGCTGTTCTAAATGTGGCGCTCAAATTACAGATACAGCGCCATTTCTTGTAGTAACAACCCCAACGGTTGCGGGTTATAAAATTAAAAAGGTCTTAGGTGTTGTGACAGGATTAACACCTCGCACAAGAGGCATCTTTGGCCAATTTATGGGAGGAATAGAATCGATGATTGGAGGCGAAGTTACGGCTTTTTCTTCTGAAATGGAGAAGGCCCGATGGGAAGCCATCGACCGTGCCAAAGCCCGAGCGATAGCCTTGGGTGCAAACGCCGTTATCGGCTTAGATATGGAGACATCAAGCATAGGACAATCTAACATTGTGTTGTTCTCAGCAACGGGAACCGCTGTTCTGATTGAACCGGAAAATCCAAGTGAAACAAACTCCGTTTGAGGAACCAAACAGCAGAAAAACCATGTTGGAGGCGCATAGGAAAACAAGTGCCTGATAACTGAGGGCAACTTTCCAAGGCAAAGGGCAAATGAGAGAAAATAGGGTGTTTAGGCGGTCATTGATCGGGTGAGACAGAAAATAGGAAGAGAGGGGATGGCTGGGCATATAGAGTATCCAAAGATTCCGCTTCAGGGACTGCTTGAGGTAAATGCACAAAAGGTTTCCGGTGATTGCGCCATTATTTTTGGTAACAGACGCATCCCTTATTTGGAATTAGATAAAGTGTGTAATCGATTTGCAAATGCTCTGCAGGGTTTGGGGGCAACAAAGGGAGATCGGGTGGTCCTCTATTTGCCCAATAGTCCCCAGTTTGTCATTGCATATTTTGGTGTGCTCAAAGCTGGTATGGTTGTGACTGCGATAAGCCCTCTACAGCACAAACGAGAAATCCAGCATCAGCTCGGTGAGTCAGAAGCCAAAATTATAGTGACAGTGGACACACTCTATCCCATTGTAGAAACGGTATGGGAAAAAACTCAGCTAAGACATGCAATAGTCATAGCAGAAGAATCGGAGACGATGCGAGTTGGTAGAGAGTCTGTGGAGACAGTCGATTTTGGAGTTTTTATGAATTCCGCTGCGGATTCTGTTCCAGATATAGATGTTGATCCAGAGACAGATTTAGCGGCGCTTCAGTTTACAGGCAACACGACCAGTGCCGCTAAAGCAGTCATGTTAACCCACCACAATCTTGTTTCCAATGCGCTGGCCTTTGCGGCAGCCATTGAAGCAACAGGTCAAGACGTTTTCCTCTCAGCACTACCACTTTTTCACATCTATGGTATGACCACCAGCCTTACTGTACCGATTAGTTTGGGAGCTAAAATCGTGTTGTTGCCCAAGTTCGAGTCCACTAAAGCCTGTGAAGCCATCCAGCAACATCGGGTTACAGTTTTCTGCGGCGTTCCAGCTATGTATCAGATGCTCCTAGCAGATTGTACCTTTGCCGATTATGATTTAGCCTCGATGCGGGTGTGCATTTCAGGGGCTTCTTCGTTGCCGCTACAGGTGCAGAAACGCTTCATGGAAGTTACAGGCGGGGTTTTGGTGCAGGGTTATGGGTTAACGGAGGCCTCACCTGTGACACACTGTATGCCCATTGACCGAACAGGGGTTTTGCGGGCGGGTTCAATTGGACAGCCTCTGGCTGATACTGAGGCTAAAATAGTGGATTTGGAAACTGGAAAAAAACCACTTGCCAAAGGAGAAATTGGAGAACTATCTGTGAGAGGCCCCCAAGTTATGGCGGGATACTGGCACCGCCCCGATGAAACCGCTTGTGTGCTTTGCGACGGCTGGCTTCTCACAGGCGACATCGCCTACGTAGACAAAGACGGCTACTTCTATATCGTAGACCGCAAAAAAGATCTCATCAAACACAAAGGCTACAGCATCTATCCCCGTGAACTCGAAGACATTTTACATGAACATCCAGCCGTGAAGCTCTGTGCCGTAGCAGGAGTAGCTGATGCCGCCTTGGGTGAAGTTCCAAAGGCCTATGTTGTGCTCAAGGATGCCGTTTATGTGTCTAAACTAGAGTTAAAAGAGTTTGTTAACCACCAAGTCGCCGGCTACAAAGCCATAAAAGAAATCGAGTTTTTGGAGTATCTACCGCTAAGTTCAACAGGAAAAGTGCTTAAACGGTTCTTAAACTTAAGCACTAACATTTAGTTTCAGTAAGGTGTTATTGTAATTCCTAAGTATATTTTTACATTGGTTTGCCAAGGTACTTCCAAAATACGATTGTTTCGAATACTCCACTACATGCAAACTCTGCGGAGAGTACTGCACTTAACAAAGGTCTATTTTTGCGGGAGCTGATATATACAAGATAAAACAGAGAGTGTTGTGGCGGATAGAAATACGACCTTCGATTCATTCTATGGGCGTTGAGTTGCTTGTAATTTTGCTGTCTGAGATTATGTTTGGATTGGTTTGGGTTTGGCCCTAAATTGCAGGGTATAGTTAGCGATGTGACAAAGTGGGCAGACGGGGATGTTTTGTTCATATATATGCTCTTGGCCGGTGGGATCGGTAACTATGGTTTTTTTATGCCACGCCGTTTCATCGCTAAATTCACTGGCGCACTTTTGGCAGATATAGATGCGGATAGCATTACTCATATAGTTCCCTAAATAGACAGCTAATTATAGGCATTAAAACCCTATGGCAAGCAAGCCCTAACCTGCGAACAAATCAGGGAAGGATGTATTATTGCATAATACATATTTTGGTGTTGAAGTTTATAACTTTCGGCCTTCCTATCGCTAATTCAAAGAGAGTTTTCATCGATAGAGAGATAAGGAAGGTTGGGATAACTGCGGACTAACCACCATTACCGGCGTCATCTTTAGCCTGCTTAATCTCTACAAGTTGGCCAATTTTTACCAAGCCAAAAGCATCTTCACCAAGCAGAAATTGGGGCTATAGTAGCAATAATCAGCATAGCGAAATAGTTTTAGGAAACGATACTGTTGGGTGTGACGTGTGACGGTTAATATTTAAATCATAATAAAGAAAATAGTTGCATAACAAGGTGCATAAAATGAGTCATATGCAGGAATTATGTGAATGTTGCTGTAAACGTGATGTATGCCGCCATTATCCCGCTTATCCCCGGCAACCCATCAAAATTTGCCGATATTATAAACGGGGTAAAACTACAATAACTAAAAAAGAGTGCTTAAGAAAAAATGGAGAAGTGTAGTATAACATTCAAAAAATTGTTAGAGCACGTATGTATAGATAGATAATAACACCAGCCTTCAGTTTTCCAACCTTAGTTCTGCGGAATGGTTCTTGCATTTTATTCTTTTTTGTCCCTCTACTGATTTGAAGCTATTATACCAATATTCTATCTAGCGAAACAGGCTCATACAACTAACAGGGTGTTTTTGCCTGTTTTGCGTAAGTATTATATGTGCGCTTTAACTGTTCGATTGCTTTGAGGTAGAGCTATTGTCTAAACAAGGCAAAACCCGGACAGTTGAGGAGATTAATCAGAAAATTCTCAAAGGCGATGCCCAAGTCTTAACTGCCCAGGAAATGAAAAAACTTGTCGAGAGTAGCGGTGTTGAGGTTGCCTTCAAAGAAGTTGATGTTGTAACCACAGGCACCTTTGGTGCCATGTGTTCTTCAGGCGCAGTCATCAATATAGGACACTCAGATCCGCCTATCAAGATTGATCACGCATGGCTAAACGGCGTAGAAGTCTGCCATCCCGGAGCCGCTGTGGATCTCTTTATTGGCGCCACCAACATGTCAGAGAAGGATAGATGCGAATATGGCGGCGGACATGTTATCGAAGATCTGGTTGCAGGCAAAGAAGTAGAGTTACGCGCCACCGCTTATGGTACTGATTGCTACCCCCGAACGGCCCTTAAAACTATTCTGACCAAAGATGACCTCAACCAGTTCCAACTACTCAACTTCCGCAACTGCTACCAACGCTATAACTGTGCCGTCAACAGTAGTGACGAAATCATCTACACCTACATGAGCAAACTCTTACCGCACTTCCGAAACGCCACCTTCAGCGGCGCAGGCGAACTAAACCCACTCATGAACGACCCAGACTATGAAACCATGGGTATGGGCACCCGTATCTTTCTAGGCGGCGGACAAGGCTACATCATCGGCGAGGGCACACAACACAGCCCCAAAAACCAATTCGGTAACCTCATGGTCAAAGGTGACGCAAAAAAAATGTCACCCGAATTTTTACAGGGAGCCAGCTTTACCAAATACGGAACCAGTATGTATGTAGGACTGGGAGTTCCAATTCCAATATTAAACAAGGGCTTAGCCCAAAAAACCGCCATCCGCGACAACGAAATCTTTACAGACATTATCGATTACAGCGTACCCCAACGCGACCGACCCAACTTTGGCAAAGTCAGCTACAAAGAACTCAAATCCGGAAGCATAACAATCAACGACAAAAAAGTTCGGGTCAGCTCACTGTCTAGCCTCAAGATGGCAAAGAAAGTCGCTGAAACCCTCAAAACATGGATTAACGAAAGCACATTCACCCTAACATCACCGGTGGAACGATTACCCACCAACACGGTATGTAAACCAATGCGCCAAACCGAAGAAATCCCCTTTGTAGCAAACGTAATGCACCCTGCAGTAACCTGCACAGAAAAAGAAAAAATCCGCGCCATCGCCGAACGCATAGTCACCAAAGCCGTCAACCACATCGTCGTAGTAGACAACAACGGCAAACTGCGGGGTATTGTCACCTCATGGGACATCACCCGAGCCATGGCAGAAGGCAAAAAAGTACTAGCAGACATCGAATCACGCAACGTCATCACCGCCAAACCTAACGAACCCCTAGAAATCGCCTCTAAACGCATGGCCCAACACAACATTTCAGCCCTACCAGTGGTAGACATTGAACACAGAGTCGTGGGTATAGTCACCTCAGAGGACGTGTCTAAACTCCTGGGGAGGTAACAAAAATGGCAAGAATACTTATCCGAGTTAACGAAGAACAAGTAGCAGAACCCATAGCCGCCCAAATTATAATCGAATACAAAGTGCCCATGGTAATCCTCTCCGCACACATCAACAATAAAGGCGGCGAAATCCTAGTAGAGTTTCCCGACGATATGGAAACCAAAATCGCAGACGCCTTCCGCCGCCGCGGCGTTACCGTAACCATCCCCAAACTCATCCAAGTCAACACAGAAAAATGCTTCAGCTGCGGCACCTGCATAGCCCTCTGTCCCGTAGAAGCCATAAACATCGACAAAAACGACACCGTCCAGTTCAACAAAGAAAAATGCCTTGGCAACACATGCAGCATCTGCGTTGACGCCTGCCCCGCCCGCGCCATAAAATCCCTAAAAACCAACAACAACGACAGAGATCAAAATAGGAAAAAGAAAACTTGACAGATATACTCATCAAAGAAAACTTTAACCTCAAAGAATCACAATGCACCCTTATCTCAGATAGCCCAAAAGCCATAGAAGCCGCCAAAGAATCCATCCGCCGCAACCGCTTCGAACTCGAACTCTACATCCGAACAAACCCCAAATTCCTCTACACCCTAACGCCTATTGTTGCACCCAAAAAGCCTCTTGTTGCAAAAATGATGGCTGAAGCAGCAACAAAAGCAGAGGTTGGACCCATGGCAGCAGTCGCCGGAGCCATCGCAGACCTCGCTGTCACAGATATGAAACAAACAGGATGCAAAGTGGCAGTAGTAGAAAACGGCGGAGAGATCATGGCAGACTCAGACCAGCCAGTGGATGTAGCAGTCGCTGCCGGAGAAGAAGCCCTCTCTAGACGGTTTGGTTTCCGACTCAACGAATCTCCCATAGCCATCGCAACAAGCTCAGGACGATTCAGCCACGCACTAAGCTTTGGCGATGCCGAAGCAGCAATTGTCTTTACTGAAAACGCCACGTTAGCAGACGCAACAGCAACGGCAGTGGGCAATGTAATAAAAGGAGAAAATACCAAAACTGCTATCCAAGCAGGAATAAAACGGGGTTTATCGATCAAAGAAATCCAGGGCGTTATGATAATCTACAAAGGACAAGTGGGCACCGGGGGGAAAATACCCCAAATCATCAAAATAACATAACGCATAGTTTAGGTGCATATGGTCTAAAATTAGCCAAACGCTTCTCTAAAAGACGAAAGATCTACGGGAGAGTAATTATAGGGTTTTTTGGTTAGTTGCTTGAGGTTTGGGGTAGAAAATAAAAAACAACCCCAGGGCCTCAAACGCAAAAATAACCCCGTTTAGCACTGACCACTGATCCACAACCCCCATTGGCTGACTCAAGTTCTGGGTGAGCAAAAACACCAAAACACCCACCACACCTAAAACAACAATCGCCAAAAACCACCCAAGTCTAAACAGCCTAAGATGGCCAGCATCCAAACCCCGCACACCAGAGCCTCTACGACGACCCAAAACCAACACCCAAGCGCCTGCAAACAAAGTAACAATCACGCCAAGAACACAAAGAATCAAATTCACAACTGCCCACGAACCAGTGGCGACGTCAATATCAGGTGCTAAAGAAGACCAACGGGCTTCCAAAGTAACGCTCATAACTCCATCATCTTTAACCAAATCGCAGAACCTAGCGTCCTCAGTGATAGCAAAACCCTCAAAGAACCACCCCTCAAAAGTATAATTCGCTCGCACAGGAACCACCAAAGAAAGCAGGCCCAGCTCGGTCCACACAACAAATCTGGAATCCACAGCAAAATCTCCGCCATTGACATTATAATTCACCGTGTATACCTTCGCAGACCAGCTACCGCTAAAAGCAACGTTACGGTTAGGCATAACAAAGCTACCGCCATTCACTGTAACATCAGGGCTAGACCAGCCGCTAAAGGTATAGCCTGTAAGCACAGGAATTCCAGCAATCTGCCTAGCCGCACCAGCAGAAACACCAGAGACACTCGCAGGGACCAAAGGTGCACCAGAGGGAACCTGACCGGTATATCGATAAGATATAGAATACCCCACACTACTCTCAGATCTAGACCATACCGCATATAATGCGACGTCAGATGTGATTGTGAATGTTGATCCTGCCCTATAAGTGGCGCTAGTTGCACTAGCACTGGTGGCCCAGCCAAGGAAAGTGTAGCCATTCCGGCTCAGAGCACCCTGCCCTAGTACAGTCACTTGGCTTCCACTGACATAGGGATTGTTATTGTCTATGGGTACAGCACCGCTTGTGTGCCCATTCCCATTGTAGATTACAGTGTATCCAACCGCAGAGCTCTCAGCCCAATTAGCAACCAAAATGATGTTACCCGTTGCATCTTCTGGAATACTAAAGGAAAGCACTGGGCCAATAGTGCTACCATCAGCATACTCCACCATCCAACCCAAGAACTCATGACCGTCTCTTGTTGGATCAGCAATGGCAAGGGGTAAAACATCCAGGGTATAGGATGAGGGATTGTCAGCCGCATTAACCCCGCCCTCCAATGCATAAAGAATATTATAAATTTCAGATTCGGAGCGCCAAATAGCCCTCAACAAAATATCACCCACCGTACCCACAGGAATACTGTAGGAAAACTGAGACACCAACCCAGACCCATCAGCATAGGTTACAATCCAACCGGCAAAAGCATAACCCGCCCTAGAAGGATCAACAATACCAAGCGGCAAATCAT
>Ga0123356_10007673_pt1 | contig 10750 bp, 7 predicted proteins | sample TergutEmb28metaG_2_FD_92546 | JGI IMG/M metagenome (GOLD analysis project Ga0123356, IMG submission 92546) | Embiratermes neotenicus P3 segment gut microbial communities from Petit-Saut dam, French Guiana - Emb289 P3 | ecosystem: Host-associated > Arthropoda: Insects > Digestive system > Gut ... | reverse complement strand
TTGCCGGGACAAAGTTCTGCAGCAGGTGCGGAGCTAATTTTGAGCAATTAACACAACCTGCGGCATCTCAAAATCTGCCGCAGAATCAACAGCAGTATACCCCGCCACCTGTGCAGCAGCAATACAACCCGCCACCCGTGCAGCATCAGCCGATGGGTCAGCAATATGCTCCGCCGCCAATGCAGCAACCGGTGGGTCAGCAATATGCTCCACCGCCAATGCAGCAACAATATATTCAACCACCTGCAGGGCAACCTGTAGGGCAATACCCGCAATATCCTATGCAGGCACAAAGTGTAAAGAAAAGTAAAACCCCTATTTTTATAGCACTTGGCATAGCGGCAGCAGGTATTATTATCGCATTGTTTATTGTCGTGTTTGGAATTCTCGGTCAGAGAAATTCAAATCAAGGTGATATTATAGGTTCAGAGGCAGGTTCTGCTTCTCCTGCTAACAATGACATTCTTACACCGGCTCAAGTATTTGAAAGTAATATAGATGCGGTATTTCAAATATTTCTTTATATAGATGATTATCATGTAGGCTGGGGAAGCGGCTTTTTTATAAGCTCAAGCGGTGTCGCCGTGACAAATCACCATGTATTGGACGGAATGAACAGAGCGGTTGCTGTGTTATACGATGGCAGCAGTTACGAAATAACAGGATATTACTCATATGATACGGGAAATGATTTAGCGGTAATACAAGTTGACGGCAAAGGCAAAAGCTTTCAGCCGGTAACAATCGGGAAAACAGACGATATAAATGTAGGAGACAGGGTTTATGCCATAGGCGGCCCCGGAGGCGATCCTTTGACACTTACCGAAGGAATAATATCAAGATTCGCTAATGAAACCATAAACTATGATAATTACTCTGTTGCGGGAATGCTACAGACAACAGCTTTTATTTACGGAGGAAACAGCGGCGGTCCTTTATTTAACGACAAAGGACATGTAATAGGTATAAATTCTGCCGGAAGGATTGACAGAGAGAGTACACAATGGGCAGTCCCGGTTGACAGGCTCGTAAACCCGGCTTCCGGAGCTTCAATCAGTTCGTTACCGGTAGGAGGTCTTTTACCCTCCCATTTCACCGGACAGATTTTCTATTTTGAAAGATTCCCCAATATCCCGGATTTTCTGTCTGTCAGCAGCAATGCATATTTAATACTTGGCGGTACAGCGGCGGATGTGGGTTTTGATTTGTTTCTTGACATCGACAGTGCGGGGATTTTCAATTTCAATTATGTATATTACTACTCGCTTGACGGATGGTATTTTGTAGATGATACAGATTTATATGACGATGTTTTGATGGAACACGGATTTACTTTCCAAGGTGTTGAAAGCACATCTGATGACGATTCCGATGTTACATATGTTTTTCTTCATCATCCGCAGCAAAATATCAGCCTGGTGTACAGTTATTATTGGGAATATGAAATGATGTTTTTGCTCATTGGCAGCGGAAATGCTTATGAAGTGCTGAGTAATCAAGACTTCGGCAGATATCACGGACAACAGACAATGTCCGCTACAGAGGAGCTTTACAATGCTGCACTATATGCGGAAAATGTTTTGTTGTATATATATTGGTATGATGGAGCAATGACAACCTTTTACACAAACAATTACGGCGGTTGGAGTATGGAAAGCCGAAACGGCGGCACAAGTGATGTTGAACCGACCTTTTCATACTGGGGCGGCGTATTATATATAGGCTTCCCGACAACCTCAAGAATATACAACCTGTTTGACGACTACTCAGGCTTCTTCGGCGACGAACTCCTCGCATGGGGCTATGAATACCACGGGTAGATATTGTTAATAAATGTCAGGGGGACGGTTCTCCTGACATTTTTTCTTAAAATATTTTAAACTGTGAAAAATCACACTAATATGATGAAAAGCGATATGATGAAAAGGTATATTTTCATCATATCACTTTGATTTTTTCACAATTTTTTGTGCTAAAGTGTTAACCAAATGTGTAATGACAATAGAAATATTAACTGTTACAATTGTTGCAGCAGTTGATATTTTTCTTGTAAAACACAGATAATCGTCATATAATCAGAAAGGAAGAACCTATCATGTTAGACACGACAAATCAAAAATCCAACCACAAATACAAAGACACATTATTTCGAACTCTTTTTGGAGAAAGCAAGAATTTTCTTGAGTTATATAATGCAGTCGCAAACGAGAACTATCCCCTTGATACTCCGGTCACATCGTACCCATCGAATGAGTTGCTTGCCAGATTCAACGATATTGCGGCATGTATAGGAAATCAATTAATTGTTTTCTTTGAACACCAAAGCACACGCTCATTTAACATGCCTTTAAGGTTATTATCCTATGTTACCGATATTCTTAACTTACATATAGTTGATAAAGATACGTTATATAGAGCTAAACAAGTAAAGATACCAACGCCAAAATTTTATGTTGTTTATAACGGTGAACAACGCTTTGGAACAAAAGAGTTAAGGTTATCAGATTCTTTTATAGCCAGGGAAACAGAACCTTCACTTGAACTGATTGCAAAAGTCATTGATATAAATTATAGAAACGGTGATACCGCTCTTACACGTAGTACAACACTGCAAGGATACTCACACCTTATTAGCGAGATTCGTAACAACCAACAAGCAGGAATGACAAGGGACAATGCGATTTCTACAGCAGTTGATATATGTATAAAAAAAGATATATTGACAGAGTTTCTAACAGAGCATTATACGGAGGTGTCAAGGATGTTAAACTGGGAATATGATGCGGATGCGGAAAAACGTGTAATAAGGCAGGAAGCTCGTGAAGAGGGGCTTGAAGAAGGACTTAAAAGGGGACACAAGGAGGGACACAAGGAGGGACACAAGGAGGGACACAAAGAGGGACACAGGGAAGCTAATATAAACACTGCTAAGAAATTAAAACAAGCTGGCATTCTGTCAGATATACAAATCTCAGAAGTAACTGAATTACCTGTATCGGAAGTTGAGCAGATGAAAACAACTGAACATGAATAATAAAAGGGTGTAATTTTATGAAATACCGGATACTTGGGAAAACTGATATTAAGGTCAGTGAAATTGGGTTGGGATGTGAACATATTGACAGGAAGCCGTATGAGCAGGTAAAAGAAACTATTGATGAAGCGCTTGAAAACGGTGTTAATATTTTTGATGTGTTCATGCCGGGAGAGGTAATTAGAGAAGATATTATTAAGGCTCTCGGAAACAAGCGGAATGATGTTGTTATACAAGGTGCCGTAGGTTCAACAGATGTCAGGCAGCAATACGATATCAGCCGTGACTTGCCGGTTGTAAAGAAATACTTTGATGATATGCTGCGAATATTCGGATATGTGGATATTGCAATGATGTTTAATGTCGATTCCGATAAGGATTATCAGGCAGTTTTTTCCGATGACTATCTGGGATATGTAGAGTCGCTTAAGCAAAAAGGAGATGTCCGGCATATCGGATTTTCAACACATCATCCTTCAATTGCAATAAAAGCAATAGAAACAGGTATCATTGAGGTATTATTTTTCAGCTTAAATCCGGCATTTGATATGTTGCCTCCGGATGAAAATGCTGTTGAGTTGATGTTCGATGGGTTTGACCCTGCGCTTATGCATGGAATTGACCCGGTTCGTGCAGAGCTATACAGGCTGTGTCAGCAAAAGAATATTGGAATCACAGTTATGAAGGCTCTTGGCGGCGGTAAGTTTATATCACCGGAGTTGACACCGTTTTCAGAGCCTCTTACAATACCGCAATGTATTCACTATGCTCTTACACGTCCGGCTGTGGCAAGCACACTTCTTGGCTGTCAAACCGCAGCCGAAGTAAAAGAAGCAATGAAATATTATGACGTTAGTGACGGTGAACGTGATTATACACCGTTTTTGGGAGCAGTCCGCAGTGATTACAGGGGGCAATGCGTTTACTGCAGTCATTGTCAACCATGCCCTGTTAATATTGATATTGCTGTTATCATGAAGCATCTTGACATTGCAAGGCTCACACCGGATGCTGTGCCGTTATCTCTGCAATCGGACTATTCAAGCCTGTCCGCATCGGGCAGTGATTGCACAAGCTGCGGAGCATGTGAAGAGAGATGTCCGTTTGGCGTAAGTATTATGGAGAATATGAAAGAAGCGGGCAGTATTTTCCGTAAGAAGTGAGAATATGCTATTCCTGTAACGGCTCTATATGGATTGTTGCGTCCATTTCGAATTTTTCTTTTATCATTTTTTCTATTGATGTAGCTATTTTATGACCCTCTTCTACGGACATGTTACCGTTAAGTCTTATGTGGAGGGTTAACTCCTTATGTGATATGTAATTGTGAAGATGCAGATGGTGGAGCTTCATGTCTTTGTCGTATATTTTGCTTAGCTCGTTATCGAGTTCTTCAATAAACTCCGCACCCGGTTCTTCACCGAGCATTCGGGTTATCGATTCTCTCATAATTTCAAAGGCGGCATAAAATATTGCAAGCGCACAGAAGATACCAAGCACACTGTCCATCCACCAAAAACCGGGAACAAATCTTGCTACGATAATGCCTATCAGAACCACTACCGAAGAAAGTGCATCGGAGCGGCTATGCCAGCCATCTGCGGTTACAACAGGATTGTTTGTTTTTCTTCCTATATAGAAGCCGTATTGTGCCAGAAGTTCTTTTATTATTATTGAAATTACCGTGACAACGATTGCTATTGTACCGTATTCAACGGACTGTCTGTTTTGAAATCTTTCTATAGAACCTGTAAGAAATTCGTACCCTATGAAAACAAGGATAAAAGCAATCATAATTGCAGAAATCAATTCCCATCGTCCATGCCCGAACGGATGCTCCTTGTCGGGTTTTTTTGATGCAAGCTTGGCTGCAACCACTACAAAAATCGACGTTAGTGAATCTGTCATCGTGTGCCATGCATCTGCTACGAGTGCAATAGAGCCTGTCATCATACCTACCCAAAATTTAACACCGAATAGAACTGCATTTACAACAACAGATACAATACCTTCAACAATTTGCGCTTTTTTTCTGTCCATAATTTCTTCTCTTTCTAAATAAATAACATCTGTGGAACATTTTACTGTCCCACAGATGTTTATAATCATCTGCTGTCGCTGTCTGCGACCCGGCACCACAAACCTTTTTCCGGTTAATAAAGGTTTATCGCCTGCTCAGTTTTGTTAATCAATTTCGGATAATGTATCATACAGGAAATTTCCTGTCAATAATATTTTGTATATTTAACATGTTACCATGCAAAACCATACCACTTGATGGTTAATAATGACCTGATGCTTTTTATTTATTGTGTGACGTTATGGCGTGTGCTAGAATGTGGAAACATAAGAAGAAAGCGAAAAATATGCAAAATATGGAAGAAATATATGAATTTGAAGCAGTAATTCAAAAAGTACCCGATCAGGACGGTGCTTATATTGCCGTGCCGTTTGATATCAAGGAAAAATTCGGAAAAGGGCGTCTGTCTGTTCGTGCAACCTTTGACGGAGAACCCTACGACGGCAGTATAGTAAATATGGGTGTCAAAAACCCTGACGGTACAATATGTTATATAATAGGCATCCGTAAGGATATAAGAGCGAAAATCGGAAAACAACCGGGTGATACAGTGAAAGTAACGTTTAAGGAGCGGTGAGATTGAATTCCAAAGAACAAAAAATCAACCTGACAGATAAGCAATTCAAGACCTTTGATGCAATACGGTTTGCGTTTCAAGCATCACCGGTTTGTACGGTTTTGCATTTTATATTATCAATAATTCATGCCATAATGCCGACAGCGGCAATGGCTCTTGCGACTGCGAATTTTGTTGATACAGCGACTGCAATATTGCAAGGAGAACGGCTGCATGATGATATCTATATACCGCTAATAATATTGCTTCTTGTGATGGGAGTATTTACCACCATTGGTTCTGTTACTCAGTTAATCAGTGCAAGAATAAGATTAAAACTGCAACGCACTCTTAAACCCGCAGTTGTAAAAATACATTCTGCGCTGGACTTTAAACATATAGAAAATGCCGAGAGTTGGGAGCTTATTTCACGTGTTTCCCGTGACCCTGTTAATTCCGTCGTGGAAGGCTTCGGCGCTATGATGTCTTTTATGCAAATCATAGTTTGCATTATATCGGTGTTAGTTCTGATTGTGACACAGGTCTGGTGGGCTGCACTCATTATTATTGCTTTTTCTACGCCTATGATTTGGCTGTCAATAAGAGCAGGAAAGAAGAACTATCAGGCAGGGCGTGATGCAGAGAAATTTAACCGCCGTCATGAATATCTCAATGAAGTCTTGACAGGACGGGATGCAGTTGATGAGCGTACTTTATTCGGTTATGGAAATGAAATAAGCGGTAAATGGTATGAGCAATATGAGGCGGGCCGTAAGCTTCAGCTAAAGGTAACGCTTAAAATGTTTTTCATTACCAAAGGTTCCAGTATGATTTTAGTGTTGATTGCTTTATTAATTGCACTAACATTAATAGGTTCGGTGGTTTCGGGTGAGTTAAGCGCGGGAATGTTCATGGGAATAATAAGCGCTGTTTTCGGTATGGTTCAGCAGCTTGGCTGGCAATTATCAGGTTCGCTTGAGAATATTTCAAAAGTAAGAGAGTTTATGAAGGATTTAACCGGGTTTATTAAACTAAGCTCATCAGAGAAAACATTGACCGAACCGGACAATGAGCCGATAGAATTTAAAACTCTTGAATTTCGCAATGTTTCGTTTCAATATCCAAGCGGTGACCGCCTTATACTAGAGGACTTATCTTTTTCAATTGATGCGGGTAAACATTATGCTTTTGTTGGTAAAAACGGAGCGGGAAAAACTACTATAACAAAGCTGATCACAGGGCTTTATACAGAGTATGAAGGTGAAATCTTAATAAACGGCAAGGAGCTTCGCAAATATACCGCAGGCGCAATCAAAGCAATGTTTTCTGTGGTATATCAGGACTTTGCAAGATATTATATTTCTCTTAAAGAAAATATCTTGCTGGGTGATGTTGCAAACAAAACGCTGACCGAATCGGTCATTACAAATATAGCTACAAAAGCGGGTCTTGATGAAATAATCGCAGAGCTTAAAAACGGCATGGATACTCCGCTTGGTAAAATTATTGAAAGCGGTCAGGATGTATCGGGTGGTGAGTGGCAACGAATTGCAATTGCCCGCTCCCTTATCAGCCGTGCTCCCGTTAAAATGCTCGATGAACCGACTGCTGCTCTTGACCCTATCAGCGAAAGCCGTGTGTACAGTGAGTTTGAAAAACTGATGCAGGATAAAACAACTGTTTTCATAAGCCATCGCCTCGGTTCTACAAAGCTTGCCGATGAAATTCTTGTAATAGACGACGGCAAGATAATTGAGAGAGGTAAACATGACGAGCTGATGGATGAAGAAGGGCAATATGCTGAAATGTTTGAAGCGCAAAGGGGGTGGTATCAGTGAGAGCAGATGAAAACACAAAGGTAAAGGAAAAATCTAAGGTATCATTTTTTAAGATATTGATACGGATATTACCTATTTCATATAAAGCTACACCCTGGCATAATACCTGCAGTAATTTACTTGGAATTATACATGGACTGAGCTTCACTTTGTCTATAATTGCAACACAGTATTTATTTGATGCCATCACGGATGCTGCTGCCGGAAAAGCAGATTTTATGGATTGTTTTATTCCTTTGCTGGTTTTAGCCGGTGTAACATTCGGTGTTCAAATAATAAATGGTGTTCATAATTTTCATGCGCATATATTATTTACAAAAACAACGGGTAAGATAACGACAATATTTCAAAAAAAGCTGATGCGAATTGACCCGTCACGGTTTGAAGACACAGATTTTCTGGACGATATCAACAAAGCGCGGGAAGGTCTTGGTACATTACCGTATGTCAGTATGTCAATGTCGATTTTTGTGCTGTTTTACGGAACATATTTCGCAACCATCGGTTCATACTTATTCAGCTTAAAACCAATATTACTGATTACACTGCTGCTTGCATTTATTCCGGCAATGTGTGCGCAAATTGTCCGTGTAAAAGTGTTTACAAAGCTTGAAGAGCAAAACGCTCCGCTGAGGCGTGAATTTGAATATTACCAAAAAACGATGTGTGACAGAGAATACTTTAAGGAAACGCGGATTTTGGGAGCATATAAGTTCTTTCATAAACTGTTTTCCGAAACAATGACTCTTTTAACCCGTAAAACGTGGCAAGCAGAACGAAAAACTGCATTACTGCAGCTTACATTAAACATAACATCATTTGCGGGGATGGCATTTGCTTCTTATCTGTTGTTTGCCGCAACAATGACGGGAGAAATTACAGTCGGTGCATTTGCGGCGGTATTTACTGCACTTGGAATGATTTTCTATATAATGCAGGAAATATTTGACATGCACTTAAGTAATATCAACAGAGAAATGGGTAAGCTCGCAAACTTTGTACGAATGATGGATTTACCTGAAAGAACAGGCAGATTTGAGTCGCCGGATTTTGCGAAAGGCATCATTGCAGAGAGTGTCACTTTTTCATACCCCGGAAGAGATGAGCCTGCTGTGAAAAATGTTTCGTTGTCTATAGCAAACGGTGAAAGCATTGCTATAGTCGGGGAAAACGGTGCGGGAAAAAGCACATTGGTACGCCTGCTGACAGGAGTTTATCGACCGTTGGAAGGAAAGGTATCCGTGGGCGGGTTGGATACAAAGGAAACAGTTCCGTCGGCAGTATTTGAAAGCATATCGGGTGTTTTCCAAAAATATCAGCGTTACAAGATGACACTGAGCGAAAATGTGGGTATAAGCGATATTGCTGCCTGTGATTTGGAAAATAAGGCAAAAAGCGGGATTGATACAGCTTTGGATGAAGCGCATTTTGAAATGGATGAAATCAAACATGACACAATGCTTTCTCCCGAATTTGACGGTATTGATTTATCCGGAGGACAGTGGCAACGTCTTGCAATAGCACGGGGATTATACCGCAGGAACAAGTTTATTGTTCTGGATGAACCTACGGCAGCAATTGACCCGATAGAAGAAACAAGAGTTTATTCACAATTCCAAAAACTTGCGAAAGGCAAATGTGCGGTAATAGTAACCCACCGCCTCGGCTCGGCAAAGCTTGCAAGCCGTATAATTGTAATGGATGCAGGAGAGATAATCGATACGGGAACCCATGATGAGCTTATCGCAAGAAAAGGGAAATACGCCGACATGTGGTCGGCGCAAGCAAGCTGGTACGAACGCGAAGCAACAGAGTAATGAAAGGCCGATTGTAATATGCTATAATCAAAGATGAGTTTTAAGGAAACGTAATATAAATTATCAGGCAGGAGGTATGGTAGTGGAATATATTAAACTTGGGAACACCGGTCTGGACATATCCCGTATTTGCCTTGGGTGTATGGGATTCGGCGAAGACAGGACGGATACGAAGCTTGCAGGCTCACATGATTGGGTTATAAGCGAAGAGGAAAGCACAAAGGTTATTAAATGTGCGATTGATTTGGGTATAAACTTTTTTGATACCGCCAACTGTTATGCAGGGGGAACGAGTGAAGAATTTCTTGGGCGTGCGCTTAAGGATTATAATCGGGACGAGCTGGTGGTGGCAACAAAAGTATACATACGCATGCGAGAAGGGCAAAATAGTGCGGGTCTGTCCCGTAAGCATATCATGGCTGAAATCGACAACAGCTTAAGGCGCTTGAATATGGACTATGTGGATCTCTATATCATCCATCGCTGGGATTACGACACTCCCATAGAAGAAACCATGTGTGCGCTCAATGATGTGGTGAAATCGGGCAAAGCGAGATATATCGGAGCTTCCGCCATGTTTGCGTGGCAATTCCAAAAAGCACTCAATACAGCAGAAAAGCATGGTTGGACAAAATTTATATCGATGCAAAACCATTGGAATTTAATTTACCGCGAAGAAGAACGTGAAATGGTTCCGCTGTGCAAGGATGCGAAAATCGCAACCACACCTTACAGCCCGCTTGCGTCCGGCAAACTGGCAAGGGATTGGTCGATAGTCACAAAACGCTCGACCGATAAAATTATTGAAATGAAATATGGCTCTTCAGAAGACATTGATAAACCCATCATTGACCGTGTATCGGAACTGGCGGCAAAGCACGGTGTTCCGATGCCGAATATTGCTACGGCATGGCTATTACAAAAAGAAACAGTTGCCGCTCCGATAATAGGAGCGACAAAAGTATCGCATATCGAACAAGCAGTCGCAGCACTGTTGGTAAAGCTGACGGCAGAGGAAGTTAACTACCTGGAAGAACTATACATACCCCATAGAATAACAGGTCCTATAACACCTGAACCAAACTGGATTCACGGCGTACAAGTGGGAAAACGAAATTAATAATTAGATAAGGAAAAACAAAGAGACTGTAGCAAAATAAATTTCATAAACACCCGCATAAAGGGAGAATCATATGAAGAAACAGGTTTTTAACCCTTATTTACCGTCATGGGAGTATATTCCGGATGGAGAACCTCATGTTTTCGGGGATAGAGTATATGTCTACGGCTCGCATGATAAATTTAACGGCTTTGCGTATTGCTTAAATGATTATGTTTGCTGGTCTGCTCCTGTTGATGATTTGAGTGACTGGCGCTATGAGGGGGTTATATTTAAGAAAACCGATGACCCTGTAAACAAAGAAG
>Ga0123356_10007672_pt1 | contig 10750 bp, 9 predicted proteins | sample TergutEmb28metaG_2_FD_92546 | JGI IMG/M metagenome (GOLD analysis project Ga0123356, IMG submission 92546) | Embiratermes neotenicus P3 segment gut microbial communities from Petit-Saut dam, French Guiana - Emb289 P3 | ecosystem: Host-associated > Arthropoda: Insects > Digestive system > Gut ... | reverse complement strand
CTGGTGGCGATCAGTGGCTGCGCTACCTATCCCGCTGGCGGGTACGGCGGCGTGGGATATGCCAGGCCTGATTACGGTTACTCACCGGGGTTTGGCTACAGCAATTTTGGGTTGATCGGGTTGGGTTTTGGCGGTGAGCACCACCTTCATCATTTTGATCACCGGCATTTTCGCCACGATTTTGACCACGATCACGATTTTCACCACGATCACGATGTTGACCACGGGTTCCACGCGCATCGTCACTAGTTTACGGACGAGCAATGACCGGTGAACCGGGGCGTCCGGGTGCTTTCCACCGCCCACCGGGGGATCCCGTCGCCCAGGGCTTCATCCTGGATTTGGCGACGGTGGGGGGTAGGGGTGTCGTGTTGCCGCCAATTATGAGAAACGTGCTGGTTGGCAAATTAGCTGCCGACTAAGGCGAGAATTTGCGCGGGCCTCAGCATAATGACACACCCGACTAAGGGACGCGTTGGAAAAGGAGCAGAGGCACATTGCGGAGGATTTGGCGTTTGGGACGCGTGACGGGTAGCGAGCTTCGCGAGAGATTTTCCACCTTCGCAGAACCAGCCAGTATGGCAAGGATTGGAACTGGCGGAACGATTCGCTGCATCACCTCACGCCCTCGCGTTTGTTCCGGAACAATGCCAGGCCGGTGCATCAGTCCTTCGGTTTGTGCCGGCGGTCGAATTACCCTCGTCTGGCGGTTTGCTCGGCACAGTCGGTGCGCAGCACGCAGCGCATAGCTACGATTGCGCCAAGTCGTGGATGCCGGAGCGTGGGCACCGGTCAGTTACTTCTCTGGCGTGCTCCACGCATCTAAGGGTGCAGCTTTGGCTGAGGCAGCGCGGCGGGTGCCGGGGTTGGCGCTGCAAAATCTTGATTCATGCAACAGAGGGTGGGCGCCCGCTGGCGCACGAAGTTGGGCCCGGTTTCGCGCCACACTCGACGTCTTGCGCAGCGACGGTTGACTGACTGTTCTTTTCGCGGGGAAAAGAAAATCGGCGTGCGTACAAGCAATGTTGAGTGTCTCACGACGGTCCGCTCGGCGAATCTTATGCAATTCACTCCAACGTAGGTCGCTTAACCGAGCGCACAGCAGAGGCACCGCCTCAAGGGCACGGACTACTTGTCGTCCTCCGGTAGCTTCCGCAGTCAGGCACCAGGTGTCGTCGCGACCGGCACCCCCACCGGGGCGTTGGGTTCAGCGTCCTGCGGCACCACTTTGCCATGGGTCTCGCGAGCAAGGAAGGTGAAGGCCAGCCCAATCGCCAAGCCACAGCACGCGAGGAACAGAAACGCCGGAAATACCGCGGCCTCGGTTGCCGCCGGCTTCAGCACGTTGCTGGTACCCGCGATCACCGCCAGGCTCAACGGTCCGATGATCTTACCGGCGCCATTGGCGCCCTGGCCAAGGCCGGAAGCTCGCCCTCCCATGCGCACGCCATAGGCCTCCGGCGTGTACGGGGCGAGGTTCGCGAAGCCGCCTGAATTGAAGAAGTCGGTGACCGCCAGCGCGACGACAAAGATCGATATGCCGCCGATCAGCACTGAGTGGAAATAGGCTGCGGCGGCCAGCGCGAGAAATGTGCCGAAACCGTGGATCTGGCCGAGGCGACGCCGGCCGAACAGCGGCGCGGCAAACGAGAACAGAATTTTGCCGAGAATGCCGGCGGCGCTGACATAGACGAACACGTGCGCCGCCTGTTTGACCGGGACGTGCATCAGCTGGGCGATGATGGTCGGTCCCCACAGCGCCATGCCGTAGGCAGCGGTGGCCGCACCGCCCCAAGCGAGGAGGGTCATCCAGAACAACGCCGGCTGACCGTAAAGTTCGGCGAGGCTGGCCCGCGGCGGAACCGCTGGTGCTGCAGCCGGCGCTGGCACCTCGGAAAGCGGCAAATGCGATAGCGTCGCCACTGCCGCCCGAGCCTGTTCGAACCGCCCTTTGGCGATCAGCCAGCGCACCGATTCCGGGACAACCAACAGCACACCGATGCCGACCAGCACCGGCACCACCCCGAGAGCGGCGATGCCGCGCCAGCCGATCAGCTCGAGCAGCGCGGCGACTGTGGCCGAAGCGAGAAAGCCGCCCACGCTCGCAGAGAGGACAAAAAGGCTGGCGACCACCGTGCGATGCCGCGTCGGCGTCACCTCAACCACCATCGTCGTCGCCGGCGCGAACGACGCGCCGAGGCCGAATCCAACGAAGAACCGCAGCACCGCAAACAGAACCCAGGCGCCATCGGGAATTATCGCGATTGCCGCTGCTCCGACCGCGCAGATGAAGGTGCCGCCTACGACCATCGCTTTGCGGCCCCAAAGGTCACCAAGCGCCCCACCGACCAACGAGCCGACGATCGCCCCGATGCCGCCGCCTAACAGAATGGCACCTGCGGCACCGTAGGTCAGATGCCATTGCGGACCAATCACAGCGACAAGAAATCCGACACTGAAAAAGTCGAAGAAATCGACCACCCCCACTGCCGAGAGCAAGCCGAATGCTGTCCAGTACCTCCGGTTTAGCGGACACTGATCGAGCACTGACAAGAAATCCTCAGACGTTGTTGCCGCCATCTGTTGTTCCTCCCGTTGGTCCGTAGCGGGCATTGAGAGGGGCGCTCAGCGGCACCGCGTACCCGCAACTTGGTTCATGGCCTTTTTGCTTTTCGAGAAAGGCTGCCGCAGAAGTGGACCGGCACTCACGCTTACGGAATTGCGCCGCTGGAAGTGCCGCGGTCGAATTGGGCGAATGATTGCATTGCAGGAAGGCAGCTATCGACGCGTCTCGCCCGGTTTCGCGTCTTCTGCCGGACGCTTAACTCTTATGATAGCGCAGGCTCTGCGCTGGGTCAAAAGTGGCAGCGGCTGCGGACACCTTCGAGATGCCAAGAGCACCGTCGCGTCAGACAAATGAGATCGCAGACGCGCGTGATTTTGCATTAAGCGAAAGAAGCGCACCGTTATGCGGACTACATTGGCGCCGGCCTCGGCCTACAAAAGAGCCGACCAAGCAGGGAGTGAAACGGATGCGACCAGCAGCGCTCCGGGCCGCCCGCCTGGGCGCTGTCTCGGCGTTGTCGGCGCCGACAATCGCTGCCGAGGCGCCAAAATACGGCGGAACCCTCACCTTCATGATTCCGGCGGATTCGCTGCCGAGCTTCGACGCCCACCGTGAGCAAACCTGCGCGACGATCCACTCCGCCGCGCCGTTTTACAGCGCGTTGGCCCGGACCAATCCAATGAGTCCTGGATCGACGACGGACGTTGTCTGCGATCTGTGTACCGTGATGCCAAGACCGAAGCGCTCGGTCGGTGGCAACAAGCCATTTACCAGCGTCGGGTGTTTGGACGTGAGTCCGAGACAAACGAGACGTGGCCGCTCCGCTTCCGGACAGCAATGCGTCAGGATCCGACGCTCAAGGTCAGATCTAGGCGGACCGCAACACTGCCAACCTCCCCTGCGCGGGCATGCGAACGCTGACGGAATGCGAGCCGGACTGAATTTCATATCAAGGGCCTTCTGAACCGCATCGAACACCGCGAGATGAGACGCCATTCGTCTGTCTAGACTGTGGCGGACGCGATGGCCCGGTAGCCCGTCAGTGCGGCACGCATGTGTCGACCGCCGATACTACAAACGGTCAAACCGACGCCGAGTACAAGTCGGTATTACCCCGACGGCCATTGAGTTCCGGAAGATTGGTCGCGAGGCTTGTGCATCCCCGCATTGGCCCGTCAATTCGAAGCTACTAAATTTGCATAATATCATGAAAGGATCGCTGTCGAAGGTGATCATAATTGGAGACCGGGTCACACTCTTGCGAACACGGGTCGAAGAAACATCCATGTTCGGGGTATGATTCCACTGGAGTCCGCTCACTGATCAGCTTAAGTTAGTCACGAATACGCGCAGAAGTTGGCGGATCTCGGCGACGCCGCGACGGCGGAGCTCTACCCAGCCAACCTATTTAAACAGGGAGCAGTCGTCGATGAAACAACCGACGAGACGGCTAGTGCTGTCCGCGTCTTTGGGCACGGCTGCAGCGGGTGTACTGGCGCGCCCCTACGCCGCCACCGGGCAAACCAAGGAAGCCGCCAAACCCCGTCACGGCGGGATTGTTCCCATGCAATCCTATGCGTTCCCGCCGCCCAACTGGCATCCCCACTGTACGAACACCACCCAAGTCATCACCTATTCGGGGATCTACAATCAGCTCGTCGAATACAATCCTGAGACCGCGGATCAGGCGGACATACGAGGCGATCTGGCGACAGCTTGGGAGCTCAGCAAGGACGGCAAGGCCTACACGTTCCACCTCAATCCGAAGGCCAAGTGGCACGACGGCAAGCAAGTGACCGCGGAGGACGTGGTCTACAGCCTGGACAGCATGGTCGATGCGAACGCCAAGCCGCCGCGGGTTGTGACGTTGCCCGCAATCAGCCCCTATTACGCGAAGGGTACCGCCCGCGCGATCGATACCCACACTGTCGAGGTGCCGCTGAAGATCCCGTACGCACCCGACTTCATCCCGATGCTTGCGCTCGACTTCTGCAAGATCATCGCCAAGCATTGGGGCGAGGCGGACATCGATCACCAGAAATGGGAGAACGCGATGGGTTCCGGGCCGTTCATGCCCGGCAAGTTCGTCAAGGACGTCTCGATCGCACTGGTTAAGAACAAGGACTACTGGAAGCCGGAGCTGCCGTACATCGATGGCATGGTGCATTACACGATCAAGGACAAAGGTACCGCCATTGCCGCATACAAGACCGGCCGGGTCCTGACATCGAACTGGGCGGTCAACAACCTGAGCAGCAAGGAATTGGAGCAACTCAACAAGGAAGCGGGAGACAAGCTCAGGATCGAATATATCAAAAACTCCGGTGTATTTTTCTTCTACATGAATACGAGTGTGGCACCGTTCGACAACCCGAAGGTACGGCGCGCCGTGAACTTGGCCATTGACCGCCAACCTCTGGTCGAAACCTTCGGAGTGCCAGGGCTGGACACCCTTGGCCCGCCTCTCGGCGTGGGGATGTGGTTTAGCCGCTCGGCGGAGGAGATCGCCAAATTGCCTGGTTGGCGGCAGCTCAACGGCAAGAAGCACCCCGATGATATCGCCAAGGCCAAGGCACTGCTCGCCGAGGCGGGTCATGCCGACGGCTTCAAGGCCGAGATAATGGTCAGACAGGTGGTGCAATATCCCGACCAGGCCCAGATCTATAAGGAGCAGTTGAAGCAGATCGGTATCGATCTCGACATCAAGCTCGTCGACAGCGCGACCGGGTTCCAGCGCTATTTGCGGGGCGACTGGGTCTGCGCCGCTCAGGGGAGCGCTAATTTCCTGGTCCAGCCTGATGCCCTGTTCGGACGTATGTGGATGCCGACGGGAACCTGGGCACGTTTCGCCAGATCGGTGCCCCCAAAATGGTGGCAGGAGGCCTACGTCGAACAGGCGAGCGAGAAAGATCGCGCAAAGCGCATCGCGATCCTCCGCAAGATGGAAGACTTCCTCATCTTCGAAGATCCAGGCGGCAGCGCGATGTCGTATTGGAGCTCCCAAGGTTGGATCTTCAACAAGAAGCTCCAGGGGATCCACGCCAGCGCCTCCCAATGGGGCGGCTTCAAGCACGAGACCGACTGGCTGTCGGAAGAAGCGTAGGGACACTGTCCCGGAGATTCCGGCCGCGCGAGGGCGTCAATGCAAGCGTATATGGCGAAACGGTTCCTGCTGTTTATCCCCACGTTGCTGATGGCGAGCCTCGTGGCCTTCCTCCTGCTGCGCGTCATCCCCGGTGACCCGGCATTGGTAAAGCTCGCGGGCGAGACCGGCGATTCTAACTTCACGCCGGCGGAGCTTCACGCGCTACGGGTCAAGCTCGGAACCGACCAGCCGCTCTACGTGCAGTACGGGAAATGGGTCTGGGGCATGACCCACCTGGACTTCGGCCAATCCATGTTCTTCGACGAACCTGTCGCCAATGATCTCGCCGAGAAGTTCCCGATCACACTCGAGCTGACGGTGCTGGCGATGGTCATCGCCACAGTCATCGCCGTGCCGCTGGGCATGATCTCCGCGATCAAACAGGATACCACCGCCGACTATGTCGCCAGGATCGTCTCGATCGCCGGGGTGGCCCTGCCGAACTTCTGGGTTGGTATTCTGATCATCTATTTCCTCGTCCTCGTGTTCTCCTGGATGCCGCCGCTTGGCTATGCCACTCTGTGGGACGATCCGCTCACCAACCTGCAGCAATTCTTCTTTCCGGCGCTCGCGCTCGGCTTCTATCAGATGGCGTTCACGGCGAGGGTTACCCGCTCCTCCATGCTGGAGGTGTACCGCGAAGACTATACGCGAACGGCACGGGGAAAGGGGCTCGCGGAGCGGACCGTGATTTTGCGGCACGCGCTGAAGAATGCGCTCCTCCCCGTCGTCACAATCTCCGGCTACCAGTTCGGCCGCCTGCTGGCAGGCACCGTGGTGATCGAGAATATCTTCATGATCCCAGGCATGGGCAAGTTACTCGTCGATAGTGTGTTCCACCGAGATTATACCGAGGTCCAGGCGATTGTTATGGTGATCACCGTCACCGTGCTGATCCTGAATCTGATGCTAGATTTCGTCTACGGCTGGTTGAACCCACGGATCCGATACCGCTAGCCGCCATTATCACAGAGGACAGGGAATGCCGCAGGACAGTTCGGCCATTGCAGCGCCGCCGCAGTTGCAGCCGGTGCGCGGCGTCCCGCCGATGGGTGCCATCTGGCGGCACATCATCTGGTTTGCCAGGAAGAAGCCGTTGGGCGCCTTCGGAGCGGTGGTTGCGGTCCTGCTGATCATCGTCGCTGTGTTTGCCCCGTTGATCGCCACGTACGACCCGAATGCGACCAACGCGGCCCTGGTCTATGCGCCTCCTGGCCCGGACTACTGGCTGGGCGGCGATCAGGTAGGCCGTGACGTGTTCAGCAGGCTCGTATACGGCGCGAGGATCTCGCTCTATGCCGGGCTGCTCAGCGCGTTCATCGGCGCCAGCATCGGGATGATGATTGGCGTGACCAGTGTCCATTTCGGTGGCGTGACGGACCTGATCGTCCAACGCGTCATCGATGCCATGATGGCCTTTCCGCCGCTCATTCTGGCGATCTCGATCATGGCTGCGCTAGGCGCTTCATTGAACAACGTCGTCATCGCCCTTAGCATCGCGTTCATCCCTAGCACCGCACGGGTCCTGCGTTCCCAGGCGCTCGCCGTCAAAGAGATGAATTATGTCCTGGCGGCCAAAGCGATCGGCGCCAGCCACGCGCGCGTCATCTTCCGCTACATGATCCCTAACTGCCTGGCTCTCTACATCGTACTGGTCACAACGTATCTGGGCATCGCGATTGTCGCCGAGGCGACATTGAGTTTCCTGGGTATCGGTGTGCCGCCCGATGTGCCGTCCTGGGGCGGCATGTTGAACGGGGCGGCACAGACGTACGTACACGTTGCTCCTTGGCTCGGCGTGTTTCCTGGCTTCGCCATCGCCATCGTCGTGTTTGCCTGGAACCTCCTAGGCGATTCCTTGCGCGACGTGCTGGATCCTCGGCTTAGGGGAGCCGGGTAGCCCCGCATGGCTACGCTGCTGGAGGTTCGCAATCTAAGGACCCATTTCTTCACCGAGGCCGGCGTGGTGAAGGCGGTCGATGGCGTCTCTTATGAGATCGAAGAGGGAGAGACGCTGGCCCTTGTCGGCGAGAGCGGCTGCGGTAAGAGCGTCAGCGCCCTGTCGATCATGCGCCTGGTTCCAGACCCGCCCGGCAAGACCATCGGCGGCGAGGTCATTTTCGATGGTCAGGATTTGCTGAAGTTGTCCAACGCCGAGATCCGCCACATCCGTGGTATGCAGATCGCGATGGTCTATCAGGAGCCGATGACGTCGCTGAACCCGGTCCTCACGATCCGGCGCCAGTTGACCGAGTCGCTGGAGTTGCACCTTGGCATGAACCGCGCGGAGGCGCGCCACGAAGCAGTGCGGCGTCTCGAGCAGGTCGGCATCCCGGACCCGCGGCGCAGGATCAGACAATATCCACACCAGTTCAGTGGCGGCATGCTGCAGCGTGTGATGATCGCCATGGCGCTGAGCTGCAATCCCAGACTGATCATCGCCGACGAGCCGACAACCGCGCTCGACGTGACGATTCAGGCACAAATCCTGGATCTGATGAAGCGGCTCAGCCGGGAGTACGGCGTTTCGCTGCTCATCATAACGCATAACCTCGGCGTGGTCGCCCGCTACGCCGATCGGGTCAACATCATGTATGCCGGCAAGATCGTTGAACGAGGCACCGCGAGGGATATCTATCGCAACCCTCGACACCCTTATACGCTGGGCCTGCTCAATTCCGTGCCGCGGCTCGACCTGCCGAAGAAGGAGAAGCTGGACCCGATAGAAGGACAGCCGCCCGACCTGACGCACTTGCCGACAGGATGCGCCTTCAGGGAGCGGTGCCGATTCGCGGTCGCGCGATGTGAGGAGGAGACGCCGCCGCTGCGTGCGGTCGGGGTGGACCATCTGTCAGCCTGTTTCGTCGCCGATACCCTGTTGTCGAACGCGAAGGAATACGCCGCATGACGACGATAGAGTGCGCCCCGCACGCGGCGGACGGTGATCAGGTGCTTCTCGATGTGAAGCACCTGAAGATGTATTTCCCGGTGACCTCGGGTGTCTTGATCCAACGCACGGTCGGAGAGGTCAAGGCGGTCGACGACGTCAGCTTCGCAGTGCGGCGAGGCGAGACGCTGGGGCTGGTCGGAGAAAGCGGCTGCGGTAAGACAACCACGGGCCGCTGCATCCTGCAGCTCTATCGGCCGACATCCGGTACGGTCCTGTTCGACGGCCAGGACCTGTGCGCCCTGGATGAACGCGAAATGCGCGCCATCCGCCGCCACATGCAGGTGATCTTCCAGGACCCGTACAGCTCGCTAAACCCACGCATGACCGCGGGCAGCATCGTCGGCGAGCCGCTTCGGGTGCAGGGTCTTGCGCCGGAGCAGGGGGCATATCGCGCGAGAGTCGCCGAGCTGTTCTCGCTTGTGGGTCTCCGCGCCTCAATGGTCGACAGGTATCCGCATGAATTCAGCGGTGGTCAGCGGCAACGGATCGGCGTTGCGCGTGCGCTAGCCGCCAACCCGAAATTCATCGTCTGCGATGAGCCCGTGTCGGCACTGGACGTTTCAATCCAGGCGCAAATCGTCAACCTGCTAGAGGAGTTGCAAGAGAAGCTCGACCTGACCTACCTGTTCATCGCCCACGATCTGTCGGTGGTGCGGCATATCAGCGACAGGGTGGCGGTGATGTACCTTGGCCACATCATGGAAATCGCCGAACGCGATGCAATCTACGCCGACCCGCTTCACCCCTATACCGAGGCGCTGCTCTCCGCAGTGCCAATCCCCGATCCCGATGTGGACAGTCAGCGCAGCCGCATCCCCCTCGCGGGAGAGGTGCCCAGCCCACTCAACCCGCCGACTGGATGTGTTTTCCATCCGAGATGCCACAGGGCGACTGCGGGATGTCGCGAGGTAGTGCCGGAGTTGCGAGAGATACACGCCGGCCACTGGACGTCGTGCATTCGTGCACCAGGTTACGACGCGTCATAGGGTGTGGCAGTAGGTCGCTCAAGGCAGTTGTCACTTGCATCGGGCGAAAAGTCGCGTCGGGGGCAGTCGTTGGTGTTACGCAGGCCCCGGGGACTTTGGTAGGAATTGCCACGAGTTGCGGAGTGACTGGCGGCGGGTCGTCCGCTCAGGCGTCCGCCGGCAGCTCCGCTGCCGCGGCGTCGTCGGCGACGACCGACGCCAGATTGTCCCTGACCAGCACCAGAGACTCGATCAGCGAGTCGCGCGCGCTGTCTGGCAGACCGACAAACGCCTCGGCACGGATCATCTGGTTGATCTCAAGGATACGCTCCAACACCGGCTGGGCTGCCGCGGTCAACCACAGCGTGCGCACGCGGCGATCGGTGGGATGGCCACGCCGTACTACCAACCCTTCCTCGCATAGTTTGTCGAGCAACCGCACGAGGGCGATCGGCTCGATGTTGAGCCATGCGGCGACTTCCGCCTGGCTCACACCTTCATGCCGCGAGATGTAGATGATCACGGTGGCCTGCCACCGCGTAATCGGCAGGCCGTTCTGGCGCGCGCGACGCTCGAAATGCCGCTTCATGAGGCGCGCCACGTCCTGCACCAGGGAGCCGAAGGTGCGGCCGGACGCGGAGTTTTCTGCAGCAAGGCGCAGGGCGTCGTTCATTCGCCCGCTCCGTGCTGGTCGTGGGCGACCGGAACGCGGACCCGCTCCATTACCATGCCGGGTTCGGTCAGCATGTCGGCGACCCGTGACGAACGATGCGAGCGGCCGAGCCAGCGGCTGAATCGCTCGAGGTACAGATAGATCACCGGCGTGGTGTACAGCGTCAGCCACTGCGACACGAGCAATCCGCCGATGATCGCGATGCCAAGCGGGCGGCGCAGTTCGGACCCCGCACCGTGGCCGAGGGCGATCGGCATGGCGCCGAACAGCGCCGCGAACGTCGTCATCATGATCGGGCGAAAGCGCAGCAGGCAGGCTTCAAAGATCGCGTCCTGCGGGCTCTTGCCATCGAGGCGCTCGGCCTGCAACGCGAAGTCGATCATCATGATCGCGTTCTTCTTCACGATGCCGATCAGGAGGATCATGCCGATGATGGCGATCACCGTCAGGT
>Ga0123356_10007671_pt1 | contig 10751 bp, 20 predicted proteins | sample TergutEmb28metaG_2_FD_92546 | JGI IMG/M metagenome (GOLD analysis project Ga0123356, IMG submission 92546) | Embiratermes neotenicus P3 segment gut microbial communities from Petit-Saut dam, French Guiana - Emb289 P3 | ecosystem: Host-associated > Arthropoda: Insects > Digestive system > Gut ... | reverse complement strand
GAACTGACCAAGCATCCCGGTTTTGCGGTAACCTGGCAATCGTTTAGCCGTTTGAAAAACTTTTGCCCTTTGGGGTCAGACACCAACTGAGACATTACCCTATCCCCTCACGACCTCATGTACTCATGTACTCATGACCTCATGTACTCGTATACTCATAGTTTTGTCAATATTTCCGGCATTGAATCTGTTATTGCTACAGTGTGTTCAAAATGAGCTGAAAGTTTTTCGTCTAATGTCACAACCGTCCAGTTATTTTCAAGAGTCTTTACGTCATAGACACCCATATTAATCATCGGTTCAATAGCCAGGGTCATTCCTGCTCTGAGCCTTGGACCTCTGCCGGGTTTGCCGACATTAGGTATTTGCGGCTCTTCGTGCATTTTGCTGCCAATACCGTGACCGACAAAATCACGCACTACCGAGTATCCATCTTTCTCCGCCCATGTTTGCACTGCATTGGATATGTCTGATAGCCTTGCGCCGGGTCTGGCTTCGGCAATACCCTTATAAAGAGCTTCTTCAGTCACTTTTATAAGCCGCATCGCCTCGCTGGTCACATTACCTACCGGTACTGTAACGGCACTGTCTCCATAATATCCGTTTATACCTACTCCAATATCAATGCTAACAATATCTCCATCTTTGAGTTTCCTTGAACCGGGTATCCCATGTACTACTTCTTCATTTATTGAAGCGCAGATACTACTGGGGAAACCGTATAGTCCTTTAAACGCCGGCTCGGCACCTGCCTTAACAATATAATTCTCAGCCGTTTTGTCTAACTCTTTTGTCGTAACCCCTACCTTGATTGTGTTGGTCACTTCTTTTATTGTTTTTGCTACAATCCGTCCGGCGTCTCTCATATAGGTTAGTTCTTTTTCCGATTTACAGGAAATCACATGTTCACCTACTTAATAAATCCTTGGTAGCTACGCATTAACATATGAGATTCCAGTTGCTTCATGGTATCCAGGGCTACACCTACCACAATCAGCAAAGCTGTACCACCGAAATACACATTCGGAATCTTTGTTGCCATCAACACGAAGTTCGGCAATATGGCTACCGACGCTAAAAATACCGCGCCTGCCAGGGTAATTCTACTCATTACCCGGCTAATGTATTCCGCCGTTGGTCTACCCGGTCGCAAGCCGGGAATAAACCCGCCGTACTTCTTTATATTATCCGCAACGTCCACCGGATTCATTACTATAGATGCATAGAAAAAGGTAAACGCTATAATCAAAAGAGCATATAAAACAGTGTTACCTGCCGTACCCCAGCCTAACCAGGTTTCGTAAAATGTTGAAAACCTGCTTCCGGCTGTAAATTGTACAATAGTCTGCGGAAACATCAGCATTGAAGAAGCGAAAATGACCGGGATAACGCCGGCTTGGTTTATCTTCAATGGCAGGTGTGTGGTCTGACCACCATATACCCGCCTGCCGACTACCCGTTTTGCATATTGCACCGGTATTCGCCGCTGTCCTTCGTTAACCAATACAATTCCCGCGATAACCAAAACCCCGATAACAACCAGTATTGCCACATTCAAAACATCAATGGTTCCGGCTCTCAGATACTCAAACACACTGGCAATACCATGGGGAACCCGGGAAACAATACCAGAGAAAATTATTATCGAAATACCGTTACCTATTCCTTTTTCGGTAATCTGTTCACCCATCCACATAAGAAGGGTCGTTCCCGCCGTAATAGTTACTGCTGTCATTAAATATGCCAATGCGCCGGGATGATGCAGTGAGCCGCTTACGCCCACAACCATACCTAAACCTTGAATAAATGCCAGTACCACGGTTAGATAGCGGGTGTACTGCGTGATCTTTTTACGTCCTTCTTCGCCTTCTTTTTTCAGCTGTTCCAGTTGCGGTATCGCTACCGTTAATAGATTCATAATGATTGAGGCGTTAATATACGGCATGATCCCCATAGCAAAAATGGAAAAGTTCTTTAATGCACCGCCGGAGATAACATCAAAAAAGCCAAATATTACACCGCTGTTGACTAAGTTGGCGAAAGCCTCCGGATTAACACCCTGCACAGGAACGTGCGCACCTAATCGAAAGACAAATATAAGTCCTAACGTATATAATACCTTTGTCCGCAGCTCACCTGCTTTAAAAGCATTTATAAAAGTGCCCAGCAATTAAATCACCTCAGCCTTGCCGCCTGCAGCGGCAATTTTTTCTTTCGCCGACTCACTGAATGCTTGCGCACACACCGTTAACGATTTTTCTAAATTCCCTTTTCCAAGTACTTTAATCCCATCGCCCATTTTCTTGATCACGCGGGCTTCCTTTAATGAATCCGGCGTAACTGTCGAACCGTTTTCAAACCTGTTCAGGTCAGAAACATTGATCGCGATTATTTCCTTAGAAAACTTATTAAAAAAGCCTCTTTTGGGCAAGCGGCGCTGTAACGGCATCTGCCCGCCCTCAAAACCTGCCCGGACGCCACCGCCTGAACGAGCATTCTGTCCTTTATGACCGCGTCCCGCAGTTTTTCCCAAACCGGAACCAATGCCTTGCCCCTTGCGGGTTGGCTTGGGTCTGGCACCTGGCGAGGGCTTTAATTCATGCAGTTTCAAATCGACACCTCCTTAAACCCCAACTTCCTCTACCTTTAACATATGTGAAACCTTATTAATCATACCTCTGACTTGTGGCGTGTCTTCATGTATCCTTGAGTGGTTCATTTTTTTCAAGCCAAGGGTACGAACAGTCACCCGTTGTGTCTCAGGATAACCAATCATGCTCTTAACCAGAGTCACCTTTAATTTGGACACCGCATTTCCCCCCTAACTATACTATTTCTTATTAAAAACCAACTATCGTTTAAGTACATAGCATTATGCTTTTAATACGAAATAGTACCTACTCTATCCAAGCAGTTCTTCTACTGTTTTATTCCGTAACCGTGCCACTTCTTTCGGCGTTTTCAGGTTTGTCAGCGCATCCATCGTTGCACGCACCACGTTATTAGCGTTATTTGAGCCTAATGACTTGGTTAAGATGTCCCTCACCCCGGCTAATTCCAAGATAGCCCTTACCGGACCGCCGGCGATAACGCCGGTACCCGGTGCCGCAGGTTTTAGTAATACTCTGCCGGCTCCAAAGTGTCCGATTATCTCGTGAGGTATTGTGGTTCCGGCAAGAGGCACGGTAATCAAGGATTTTTTCGCGTCTTCTATACCTTTGCGAATAGCTTCCGGCACTTCGCCTGCCTTGCCTAAACCGGCACCTACTTGTCCTTCGCCATCGCCTACAACCATCAGCGCTGAAAAGCTAAATCTCCGTCCGCCTTTCACAACTTTTGCCACCCGGTTTATAAAAACTACTTTTTCAGTTAGTTCTACGCTATTGGTTTCATTGTTTGTCACTTAGTAACCTCCTTTCCCAATTAGACTAAAGAAGATTTTCTAAAACTCCAGACCTCCGGCTCTGGCAGCCTCCGCCAAGGCTTTGACCCGGCCATGATATATATATCCGGCCCTATCAAAAACCACCCTTTTTATACCCGCATCTATGGCTTTTTTAGCCACTAGATCACCAACCGCCGTAGCAGCGGCTATGTTACCACCCTTGCCATCAGCCAGTTTTTCCTTTAGCTCAGGCGTTAGGGTAGACGCGGCAACCAGGGTTATACCCCGTTCATCGTCAACAATTTGGGCGTATACATTTTGGATACTGCGAAAAACATTCAGTCTCGGCCGTTCGGTAGTACCTGTTATTTTCTTGCGCACCCTGTTGCGCTTTTTAGCCCGCACAACATTGCGGTCCGGTTTCTTCAGCACTTAAGACGTCACTGCCTTTCTAATGTTCTAATTATTTTTTACCTTTTGCGCCAGCCTTACCAGCCTTACGACGGACTACCTCTCCCTCGTATCTGACGCCTTTACCTTTATACGGTTCCGGTTCGCGTACAGCACGGATCACCGCAGCTAACGCGCCAACTCTCTCTTTGCTGATACCTAGTACGCTGATCCGGGTAGGAGTCGGCACTTCGACAACCAACCCTTCCTCGGGTTCGATTTCTACAGGATGTGAATAACCCATGGACATAACCAGCTTCTTACCTTGTAACGAAGCACGATAACCAACGCCCACCAGCTCCAGGTTTTTCTGGAAACCAGCAGTGACGCCAACCACCATGTTGTTCACCAGAGTACGGGTCAAACCATGCAAGGACCTATGTTGTTTATTATCGGAAGGACGTTCTATCAGTAAATGACCTTCCTCGTATTTCACAATCATGTCCCGGTGCAGCTCTCTTTCCAGTTGCCCTTTGGGGCCTTTCAGCCACAACCGGTTGCCGTCGATTTTTATCTCCACCCCTGCCGGTACCGGAACCGGCTGTCTACCAATTCTGGACATTCTATTACACCTGCCATCTCAATTGTATTCAAACGCACACGGATAATCGAATTACCAGATGTAACAGATTACCTCGCCGCCCAGTCCTTCTTTACGCGCCATTTTATCAGACATAAACCCCTTGGAAGTAGAAATAATGGCTATTCCCAAACCGCCTAATACTTTGGGGACATTATCCTTTCTGGCATAAACCCTTAAACCAGGCTTTGATATGCGCTTGAGGCCAGTGATAACCCTGACTTTGTTAGAGCCGTATTTTAAATACACCCGGATTACACCTTGTTTCCCATCTTCCACGAATTCAAAATCCTTAACAAATCCTTCGTCCTTTAAAATATTGGCAATAGCTTTTTTCACTTTGGAAGCAGGCGCTTCTACTTTATCATGATAAAACGTATTGGCATTCCTGATTCTTGTCAAAAAATCTGCAATAGGATCGTTAACAACCATGCTTAAGCAACCTCCTTCCTGATCACCAACTGGCTTTACGGACGCCTGGAATTTCTCCTTTATAGGAAAGCTCCCGGAAGCAAATCCGGCAAATCTCAAATTTTCTCATGTAACCGTGGGGCCGTCCGCAGATTTTACATCTATTATGCTTGCGAACAGAAAACTTTGGTGTACGCATAGCTTTCAAAACCATTGACTTTTTAGCCACCAACCTGCCTCCTTTTTGACTGGGTTATTATGCCGCCCGGAAAGGCATGCCCATCAATGATAACAATTCTCTGGCTTCTTCATCGGTTTTAGCCGAAGTCACAAAAATTATATCCATACCGCGAATTTTATCTATTTTGTCGTACTCTATTTCGGGGAAAATTAGCTGTTCCCGGACGCCCATACTATAATTGCCCCGTCCATCAAAAGACTTTGGGGAAATTCCCCGGAAGTCCCGAATCCGTGGTATAGCAATGCTAACAAGCCGATCCACAAACTCATACATTCTCTCACCGCGTAACGTTACTTTTGCACCAACGGTCATCCCTGCCCGTAGCTTGAAAGCGGCTATGGATTTTTTTGCTTTTGTTGTAATGGGCTTCTGACCTGTTATGATAATCATGTCGCCAATAGCTGCATCCAGTACTTTTGAGTTCTGAATAGCTTCACCTACGCCCATACTCACTACTACTTTTTCCAGTTTTGGTACTTGCATAACGTTTTTATAGTTAAATTTCTTTAACATTGCTGCCACTATTTCTTCTCTATACTTATCCTTCAACCTGGACAACTTGCTGCCTCCCTTCCCGGCTCATGCTCAGAGGACCTCTCCGCAATGCCTGCAAACTCGTTCTTTTACGCCGTTATCCCGGGTCTCTTTTTTAATCCTGCTGGGCTTATTACATTTATTGCAATATAGCATGGCGTTGGAGGCGTGTATGGGAGCTTCTTTCTCCAATATACCACCTTGAGGCAAGCTCCGGGTAGGCCGGGAGTGGCGTTTTACCACATTTACACCCTCTACTACGATCCGGCTCCTAGCTGGAATTACTTCCAGCACCTTACCTTTTTTCCCTTCGTTCTTACCGCTAACCACCACAACAGTGTCACCCTTACGGACGTGAACTTTCGTACTATTCATTTAGGCCAGTGTCACCTCCGGACCAATCAATTGTATTTACTAAAGTACTTCCGGCGCCAGCGAAACAATTTTCATAAACTCACGATCTCTTAGTTCCCGCGCCACCGGTCCGAAAATACGCGTTCCCCGCGGACTCTTATCTTCTTTGATTATTACAGCCGCGTTTTCATCAAATTTGATATAAGAACCGTCCGGGCGGCGCACTTCCTTCTTTGTGCGGACCACTACTGCTCTCACAACATCGCCTTTCTTGACCACGCCGCCGGGTGTAGCCTCTTTTACGGAAGAAACAATAATATCTCCCACCCCGGCATACCGGCGCAATGAGCCGCCCAGCACACGTATACACATAAGCTTGCGGGCTCCGGTGTTGTCAGCTACGGTGAGTAAAGACTGTACCTGAATCAAAGCTGCAACCTCCTCATACTCCTCAGTTAACGAAACTAGCACTATAGCTGTACCGATCTCTCCAGAATCTCTATTACCCGCCAACGTTTTTCTTTGGATAGCGGTCTGGTCTCCATCAGTTTTACTTTATCACCAATACGGCAGGAGTTCTCAACGTCATGCGCCTTAAACTTCCGGGTACGCCTGATAATACGCTGATACCTTGGATGTTTAACCCTGCTTTCAACGGCAACAACTACGGTTTTATCCATCTTGTTGCTTACCACCTTGCCGGTGATGACCTTGCGTGCAACCTGCTGCTCCATCTAATATACTCCTTCCAATAGCTCTCTATGCCCTTTGAATACCCAGCTCACGCTCGCGGATTACCGTCTTCACTCTGGCAATACCACGTCGTACTTCTTGTAGTTTCATCGGGTTATCCAATTGACCGGTTGCCATTTGAAACCTTAGTTTAAATAATTCGTCTTTCGAATCGCCCAGTTTTTTATTAAGTTCAGCATCGGACAATTCTCTGATATCTTTAGTTTTCAGCGAGCTCACCTACTTCCGCACGCTTAACAAATTTTGTTTTCACCGGTAACTTATGAGATGCTAAGCGCATTGCTTCCCGGGCAATTTCTTCAGGTACGCCCGCCAATTCGAACATAATCCTGCCCGGTTTTACCACGGCTACCCAAAACTCAGGGGTGCCCTTGCCCGAACCCATACGGGTCTCTGCAGGCTTCGTTGTAATCGGTTTGTCTGGAAATATACGAATCCAAACTTTACCACCACGCTTAATATGACGAGTCATGGCAATACGTGCCGCTTCAATTTGCCTGTTGGTAATCCATGCTGAATCTGCTGCCTGCAAACCAAATTCACCAAAATCTATATTCGTTCCGCCTTTAGCCCGTCCGCTTGCATCGGGACGGTGTTGTTTGCGGTATTTGACCCTTTTCGGTATTAGCATCCCTATACGCCTCCTTCACCAGGTGCGGTCTTCCCTCCCCTTGACAGGGTTTTTTCCTCTCCTTTTGGTGCCGGCAATACTTCGCCCTTGTATATCCAAACTTTGATACCGATCTTTCCGTAAGTAGTGTTGGCCTCGGCAAAACCATAATCAATGTCAGCACGCAAGGTATGGAGAGGAACCTTGCCTTCGCTGTACCATTCGGTACGGGCTATCTCGGCACCGGCAAGCCGGCCACCGGAAGCTATTCTGATACCCTTAGCCCCCATTTTCATCGAGCGGTTCACCACTTGCTTCATTGCCCGCCGGAAAGCTACGCGTTTTTCCAATTGGGCGGCAACGCCTTCCGCTACTAATTGAGCGTCTATCTCAGGAACTTTTATTTCAACAATATTAACGCTAACCTGTTTGCCGGATATTTGCTCAAGTTGTTTGCGTAGGTTTTCAACTTCCGCACCGCCGCGACCGATAACGATACCCGGCTTGGCAGTGTGAATGAATACCTTGACCCGGTTTGCCGCTCGTTCAATTTGAACTTGGGAAACACCGGCGGCAAACAGTTTTTTCTTGATAAACTCACGAATCTTCAAATCTTCGTGTAGGAGAGCGGCATAGTTTTTCTTATCTGCAAACCATTTTCCTTCCCAGTCACGAATGATTCCAATCCGTAATCCCTTAGGATTGACCTTCTGCCCCACTGGATCTACCCTCCTTTTGATCACTAACCACGACTGTTATATGGCTGGTGCGCTTACGAATTAAATCGGCGCGACCCTGAGCACGTGGCTTAAACCGTTTTAATGTTGGTCCTTGATCAACGTATATAGCGGAAATATATAGCTCTTCTTTATCCGCTTGAAGATTATGTTCGGCATTTGCGGCGGCAGATTTAACCACTTTGACAATTGCTTCAGTAGCTCGCTTTGGCGTATATCTTAATATTGCCAAAGCCTCTGCAAATTTCTTGCCCCGGATCAGGTCCACTACCGTGCGCACCTTCCGCGGGGAAACTCTTATAAATTTGGCTGTGGCTTTTGTCTCCACAGGTTATTTACCCCCTTTGTAATGTCAGTACATGCACGGCTCCTATTATTTGAGCGATGTGGACCTTTCCGTATGGTGGCCATGACCGCGAAAAAGTCTGGTAACTGCAAACTCTCCAAACTTGTGTCCAATCATATCTTCAGTAATGTAAACCGGGATATGCTTGCGTCCGTCATGAACGGCCACAGTATGACCCACCATTAGAGGATAGATGGTCGAGCGTCTGGACCAGGTCTTGATGACTTTTTTCTCGCCCTTTTCGTTCATAGCCTCTATTCTCTGCAGCAGCCGTTCTTCACAGTACGGCCCTTTTTTTAGTGACCGGCCCAATATGAAGCCTCCTTTCTGACTATAACTAAATCTACTTCTTCCTGCGTTTGACGATTAATCTGTCGCTGGCTTTGCGTTTTCTGGTTCTGGCGCCTAGTGCCGGTTTGCCCCACGGTGTTACCGGATTTCTGCCGATTGGTGCGCGGCCTTCGCCGCCGCCGTGCGGGTGGTCAACCGGATTCATTACGCTGCCCCGTACTGTTGGGCGAATCCCCATCCAACGCTTCCTGCCGGCTTTGCCGACTGTAAGGTTTTCATGATCTACGTTGCCAAGTTGCCCTATTGTCGCCCGGCAATCCTGTAATACCAACCGCATTTCCCCTGATGGTAGTCTTATGTTGGCGTATTTACCTTCTTTCGCCATTAACTGGGCGGAACCACCTGCCGAACGAACAAACTTGCCGCCGCCGCCGGGATACAATTCTATGTTATGCACCATGGTACCCAATGGTATATTTCGCAAAGGTAAACAGTTTCCGACTTTTATATCTGCCTCCGGTCCGGAAATCAAAACTTGACCAATGGTTAACCCGACCGGCGCAAGTATATATCTCTTTTCGCCATCTGCATAATGTAACAAAGCGATTCTTGCGGAACGGTTGGGATCGTACTCAACGCTGGCAACTTTTGCCGGAATCTCGTCTTTTTTCCGCTTGAAATCAATTATTCTAAACATGCGCTTGTGTCCGCCGCCACGGTGACGCACTGTAATGCTGCCGCTCACGTTACGGCCGGCTTTTTTCTTCAACGGTTCCAACAATGACTTCTCAGGCTTGGAACAGGTAATCTCTTTGAAGTCCGAAACGGTTACAAACCGGCGACCTGGTGACGTTGGCTTATAGCTTTTATTAGCCACAGGAACTCACCCCCAATAATAATTCACGCATAATTAAACACCTTCAAATATTTCAATGCGGTCCCCTTCTTTAAGGGTGACAATAGCCTTTTTTCTTTCAGGGGTTCTGCCTGGAATCCTGCGGACCCGCTTTATCTTCCCCTTAACGCGCATCGTATTAACCTTTTCCACTTTTACCTTAAACAAATCCTCTACTGCTTGCCTGATCTCAATTTTATTGGCATTCAAATCTACAATAAATGTATACTTATTCTGCACCAGCAAGGAGGTACTCTTTTCGGTAACTAGCGGCTTTTTTAAAATATCCCGCGGATTTTTCACGGTGCCAGCACCTCCTCCACTTTGGCTACAGCATCTTTGGTAATAACCAGCTTAGTATGAGCCAGAATGTCGTACACATTGATCCCGTTTACCTCTAATGGTTTTATTCCGGGAATATTGCGAGCTGACTTGACCACTGCCTCGTTATCACCGGTAGTAACCAGTAACGCTTCGCCAACTTTGAGTTTGCCTAGTATTTTAACCATTTCCTTGGTTTTTGGTTGTTCCATCTGCAATTCGTCAACAACCAAAAAGTCATCAGATATCACTTTCGATGACAACGCTGATTTTAAAGCCAGACGACGCACCTTCTTAGGCAAGCTGTATCTGTAGTCTCTTGGATGCGGTCCGAATACAATTCCGCCGGTTCGCCAAATCGGTGAACGGGAAGTACCGTGCCGCGCCCGTCCTGTACCTTTTTGGCGCCACGGTCTGCGACCGCCGCCACGTACTTCTCCTCTTGTTTTAGTGCTATGTGTACCTAAACGGCGACCGGCAAGCTGCATTACAACCGCATCGTGTAAAACGGATGTGTTGACCTGAACGCCAAATACTTGCTCATTCAAGTCCATTTCGCCAACCTGTTCGCCCTTGATATTGTATATCACTACAGTAGGCATGAGTTTCCCCTTTCTGACTGGTCTTTTTTGCTCCTGGCGACGCCCGCTTCCTCCTTCAGCTCAGTCACATACCCCAGTATGCTTCCTTCGCTTCTATCGTCGCTTGGCTTGCCAGAACCAAAAAATCCTGCCTCAGTCTCTGACTGGTCTTTTTTGCTCCTGGCTGCGCCCGCTTCCTCCTTCAGCTCAGTCACATACCCCAGTATGCTTCCTTCGCTTCTATCGTCGCTTGCCTTGCCAG
>Ga0123356_10007670_pt1 | contig 10751 bp, 10 predicted proteins | sample TergutEmb28metaG_2_FD_92546 | JGI IMG/M metagenome (GOLD analysis project Ga0123356, IMG submission 92546) | Embiratermes neotenicus P3 segment gut microbial communities from Petit-Saut dam, French Guiana - Emb289 P3 | ecosystem: Host-associated > Arthropoda: Insects > Digestive system > Gut ... | reverse complement strand
TTTTTTGCCGGATGCACGGACGACAACTCTGTTGCCTTCTATTTCTATGACCTCGACTGCCGTGCCTTTTTCTATGAACTCGCCTTGTGTGACAACTTCCAGCTTTACTCCGTCAAAATCTACGTTTCCCACGGGACGGCATATTGTGATCACTTTGCCGGTTTTTCCAAGAAACTCACTTAAATCTCTTGTTCCCGAATAGCCGTCACTTCTGGATTCAGAATCCTTCAATACAAGCTTACCCGGAAGTTTTCCTTTTGATACAAGGAAAAGGAAAATACCCAACATAATGAGTAAAATAACAAAGAAAAAAGCTGTCAGTACTATACCTTCTGCGACAGTACTTGCTGTTACAAAAATACATCCGATAAGACTGATGACTCCAAAGATTCCGAAAAAACCAAATCCCGGTTCAAACATTTCCACTACAAGAAGACCTATCCCAATTATAAAAAGCGTCAGGGATATCCATGAGACATTTGCCAGTAAATCTATAAATGAAATATCAATCACCCCCATATCACTATATAACATCGGACAAAAAAACACAATTGTTTTGTAATGTAGAAAAGTTCAAAGATTTTAGTTGACAATGTGGAAAATTTTTGCTAAAATTGATGAACAAAAGGTAAGCAATAGAATAGCATATAATCATTTTAGGAGTGAGCTTATATCAATAAAGAATTGATACTGACGGAGCTGAAAAAAACACGCGAAGCTCTTAACAATGCCATTGCTTATGTTGAAGCAGAAACGCTATATCCGTCAGCGCCCGTCCGGACGAAAACGATCAGGATCGGTGAAGGGCGGGCTGTTGCCATTCTTGCATGTCTGCGGGATGCGGGAGGTAAGATGGTGCAGCTCGATTTCGAAGAAACCTGCCTTCGTAACTCAAGAACTCTTGTTGGTGCGGGAGGTTTTATTGCCAGGGGCAGTATCGTCAGGAATGTAACGGAAAACGGTGATGTCGTATATGAACTGACGGAAAAAGGGATGGACACGGTTGCCAGGTGGGAGGCAAGATACGGTGCAGGCTGGGAGAGCTCGCTGGAAAACCCCGATATACTGGGTAATACAAGCATCCATGACCAGCAAAAGATAAGGCTGCTACCCCGTATTTAGTGTTGAAATGATAAAAAAGAAACTAAATGTAGAAAAAGCTTGACAAAATAACAGAAGTAGTGTAAGGTTCTGTTATATAAGAAAGATAAGCAAAAGGTAATCAAAAGATAAGCATAAAACATTTGTCCTGAATCCTGAAAACATAAAAAGGAGACAGAGAGTGGAAGAAAATAATGGCACACTAGAATTTGAAGAAGTTCTTGACAAAGAAATCAATGAAATATGGGATATATTTTTTCCGTATATGGCAGAAAAAAAAGAAACCTTGCAAAAGCTTGACGAAACCGAAAAACCCAAACCCCGCAGGCATCTAAGATTTATTGCGATGTAAATATATCAGTAGTAACAAGCAAACTGATAATTACAAAATAAAGTGAGTGTTTATTTCACACAAAGGGATTTTGTAGATGCAAATAAATACTCAAAGGAAGTTCGTGGGCGCTAATAAGCGCTCACGAACTCGTCACCGGCAATAATGATATGATCATCGAGCCGGATACCCAAAAGATCTCCGGCTTGCCGGATTCTCCGTGTAACTTCACGGTCTTGTTCGGATATATCGAGCATCCCGCTTGGATGATTATGAGCAATGATAATGGAAGCGGCTCTGTCTTCAATTGCAAAGGCAAACACCTCACGGGGATGGACAAGGGAACTCATCAAAGTACCGATTGTTACAACTCTGTTGTTAATGAGTCTTCTTGCTCCGTCAAGTGTCAGCAGGACAAAGTACTCCTGCTTTTTATTTTTTATGCTGCCAAGCTGCTCAGCGGCTTTTTCGGCAGAATCAATAAGCGGAGCGGTTTGTTTTGTAAACTTTCTGCGCCAGAACTCAAGAGCTGCAAAAATAACAGTGGCTTTGGCATCACCGATCCCCTTGATCGACTTTACAATTTCGTATGTAAAACCGTCTGCTCCCGCTTTGTTGATTTCGGCGTAAAGATTTTTTGCGATTTGCTTAAAGTCGTTATTTTTACCGCCGCTTCCTATAACAGCCTGGAGCAGTTCGATATCACTTAATGCCGATGCGCCTTTTCTGCACAGTTTCTCGCGCGGCAGTTCAACATAAACAGACATAGAAAAACCTCCCGAAAGTGTATTAAACTTACTGATATGATACACCTGAACGGAGGTATTTCTCAATATGATTATAATGTTGAAAACAGGAGCAGATAGTGTGAAAAATTACACAAATTGAACTATACACGATTATGTAGCTTCCGATAAAAACCGGTATTATGAGGGACCGCACCAGCGTAAGGCGTTTTCAAGAACGGTTTGAAACTGCGGATTGAGCCAGACTGCCAGATGATGCCCCGGAGTAAGAACGCAAATGCGTCCGTTTTTCTGTGTACGCACATATCCGGCTGCACCTATCCAGGCTTGTGTATTGTGGTACGGTTCGTCCGTGTACTTGCTTTCTTCACCTTGCGGCGGGGAGTATGAAGCCATTATGATATCAATATCATCGGTTATGATTTCAAGCCGGTAATGTTCATCAAGCTCACAGAAAAGCTCCACTCCGTCTACAACGGGATGCGGCTTGATAGGCTGGACCGTTACGGGGCAGTCCATAGGATGAAAAGTAAATCTGGAACCGATCAAACGGTCGAGAGCTTCGGTATCTTTTCCGGCAACAAGAGCTGTATGGATAACGATCAACCCTCCGCCGTTTTCCACGTAATCTATAAAGGCTTGCTGAACGGCTTGCGTTTTCCAACTTGTTTTATCGGTCGGAGAAACCTCATCACATTTACAAAGAATCACAACACGGTAATTTGAAAGCATCTCCGGTTTAAAATCATTAGCATCGGTTATGATGTCAAAATGGAATCCGCTATTCTTGAGCGGTGCGATCCCGTCTATGGGAACTTGGCCCGGATGCCAGTAATCGTCACAAATTAATAATACATGCATTGATTTCACCTCTTAATATTTTTGAATGAAGTATTGTGCAGCAGACATAAATCTAAATCCAATGATGAATCCGGGAAAGATATTACTTCTTTTTAACCATTGAAACGATGACCCAAATTACCAGCACTATAGCCGCGAGAAATCCGACAGCACCCAATGCAGGGATTCCGAATAATTGCGGGTGCATGTTGGTTGTGCTGATTACGCTTGATCCGATAAGTAATGCACTGGCGATAAGAGCAAGAACAACTCTATCGACCAAAGTGTCTATATTTTTTGTCATTTGATCGGACATATTTAAATCAAGATTCACTTTGGAAAATCCTTTTGACAATACTCGCAGCGCATCTGAAATCTGTGCCGGGATATCAAGAGATTTTTGGATCGACGTAACGACTCTTTTTCCTATAGAAGTCAGTTCTTCTTTCAGATTGAAGTGTTTTCGTGAATAACCGGACATATACTCGGCTATCACTTCAAAAGCATTCATTCCCGGGTTTAAAGTTTGCAGCGTACCGTGTATTGTGGACATAGCCCTGGGCAGCATGGAAACACCTTTTGGTATGCCGATTTTATACTTTCTCATGATGGCAAACAGTTCTTCCGTCAACTGAACAATGTCGAGGGTACCGAAATCTGCAGTTGCATACCTGTTCATGACGGTTTCTATGTCACCTTCCAGTTCGATATAGTCGACTTTTTTATTGTGAACACCCATATTCATGACAAAATCGGTCAATCTCATACAATCACGGGTCGCCATCGCCATAACGGCATCTGCAAACAGATTTTTATCACGCGGACTTAGCCGGCCCATCATTCCGAGGTCTATCCAGACGATCTTACCGCCCTGCACTTTGATGTTGCCGCAATGCGGGTCGGCATGGAAAAAGCCGTCGTCTATTACCTGTTTTATGAAATTGAGAGCGAGTTTCTCCGATACTTCTTCAAGATCATAGCCGTGTTCCTGAAGTGCATCAAGCTCATCGACAAAAAAGCCGCCGACCTGTTCCTCCACAAGTGCTTTTGACGTTGAATGTTCAAAGTACGGTTTCGGACACGTGACATATGTTACATCTTTATTGTTTGCCAGAAATTCTCTTGCATGATCGGCTTCAAGAGAAAAGTCCATTTCCTGCTGTGCGACTGCCCAAACTTCGTCTATCACCATACCAATGTCAATTTCGTCTCCTATATGGGTAACAAAATTAACTATTCCGACCGCTTTTTTTATCAGCTGGATGTCATGATCCATCGTATCATAGATACCCGGCCTTTGAATTTTTACAACTACTTTCGTACCATCATGCAGTGTTGCGGAGTGGACTTGCCCGATCGATGCTGCTCCAAGCGGAGTCGGATCAATGTGTGCAAATACGGTATCGGGCGAAGCACCGTATTCTTCATGCAGGACAGACTTAACCGTATCAAAACTCATAGGAGCTACATCGGATCTGAGTTTTTCGAGTTCTTTACAGTATTCCGGCGGCAGGATATTGGGTTGCATGGAAAGGATCTGACCTGCTTTGATAAAAGTGGGTCCAAGGTCTTCAAATATCGATTTTAGGCTTTCTGGTGTCACTCCGGATAAAATATTATGTTTGCCGAGAATAGCGACTATTTCCTTCAGCCTTTTTGTGTTTTCTCCCTTACTCATGTTTTAATTCGCCCTCTTCTTTTGTATTTTCTATGTCGTCTATTTTAGAATTTTCCAGTTCTTCGATTTTTTCGCGGATCTTAACGAGCTCCTCAGCCGTCAAGCGGTCCAATTTTTCAATTAGACTTGATACAACAGATGATTGAACTGCCTGCTTTTTTTCTTCGATATGCTCTTTTATACCATGTTTTAGTTCTTCATTGATAGCTTTACCCTGTTCAAATGAAAGCTCTCCCTTTTTTACAAGCTCTTCAAGCAATTCTCCGGCGTTTTCTGCGGTTTTGGTTAGTGCACCTATTCCTGCTAAAATAATCGTTTCAAGACTGTTGTTTTCTTTTTCCAACATATTATGACCTCCAGTGAATCATCTTTGTATCAGTATACCAAACCACGGTATACACTGCAAGTTAAGAAGGATCGCGTTTTTATTTGCTCACGTAAACAAGGCTGCAGCCATTGCGGCCACAGCCTTGTTTGATACGCCGTTTGCGTCATTACTGGCAGCGGGGGAAGGTTTCGAACCCTCTCAGACGGAGTCAGAGTCCGTAGTGCTACCGTTACACCACCCCGCTGTGTTATGACTTAATTATATCAAGTATGTATTGTAAGTCAATACTATCCAAACCGGATTTTTGATACATATTCAATTCCGTGTAGTTTACGGGACTCTTAGTATTATCATGGGTGTATAGCCGGGTACATTTTGGAATGGTCTTCCGCAGCCTGTGGAGTAAGTGATAAATTCACCGCTTGTTGTTCCCACACATATGTCGGCTGCATTGTATGTACAGTAGCCCGGTGTTTCGTGTTGTGTATACCCGCAGACACAGTTTATATATCTGTCGTGGATATGCATAAACTGGTAGCTGCCATTTGTATGATATCCGGCATAAAATGCAGTATAACCAAGACTATTGCTGTGTGTTCCACTTTCACTTCTTCCACAAACCGTGCAATTTCTCGAATGAGTAGTACTATTTATATTTGCCCATGCCGTAAATGAATGTGCGACGGATTCATTACCGGGACGGCTGCATGTGGTACATGATCTGTTACGTTCATGATTTGTGGCGTTTGAGTTGATCCAGGCACTCCAACCGCCCCATGTATGTGCTGCGGAGTTGCTGCCTCCCGGGCGGGCACACGTGGTACACGAACCCGTTCGTGTATGGTTTATGGTATCACCTTGAGTCCATGCACCCCAGTTACCCCATGTATGCGCAGCAGTATCGGCAAGCGCACAGATCGCACATGTACGCGAATGATTATCCACAGTTCCGTGAACCCATGCCGTCCACGACGGATCGTGCGAACTGGGCCCTTTGCAAATTGTACAGGAACGTGAATGACTGATCCAGGAACTGTAGTTGCAACTGCCGCTTGAGTAATATTTACAACCTATACACGAATGGTCATGGAAACCGCCTCTATACTCAAGTGTCGAGAAATTGTGATCGACCTTAACACTAAGAGGAATTGAATGATCGGCTATATTTTCACCCGTTATATCTATATAAGCATTAAATGTGTACCCTGACAACCCGGGTGGCGATGAACCAAGGTCTATACTTATATCAAGTTCGTATGAGGAACCGACATCAATATTTGGAATATTTTGTGTACTGATGCCATACTCATATGGATAATCACCGCTTTTTTTTATATAAATAGAACCGGTCGGTGCATTCCCCAACTGGGAAATCGTTACAGTATGTGTTTGCGCCGAATCAATGCCGCATTCAACAGGGTCAAAAGCAAATGATCCGCCCGGACTTACGGAAACACCTATGTGATAAGCTGCTGCTTTTAATACAATCACTCCGTTGACTGCATCATCCGGGTCGGCGAAGTACCTGGATTTTCCCGCTCCTGCACTTGACACACCCGAAACAGTACCGCCTGTGAATTCAAAACTGTCTGTTCCGAAACCGGAATCCTGTAAAATGTAATCAACATCTACAAAACCCCCGTTTTTACTTGCCGCGTACGCAGTATAGTTACCGTGTGTACCGAAAAAGACATGGTCATTTGCCATTGGAGTAACAGTGTCGCTAAGAAAAACCATTATTGTATACGGTATATATGATGTAGGAGGAGATACACCTTCATAGTTACGACATGGTGAAACCAGGGCGACAGTGATCTTTTTGTCTGCATCACAAGGCTGAATGACATAAGTTATATCGTCGGCACCATCAATTTCCTCATCATCAATAAGCCATTGCACAAGATAATCGGCGGGATCACAGGAAGCGGAAAAGGTAAGCTCGGTTCCGATCCGAAGCGGGTCATCATTGATTACGACAGATATGTCTCCTTCATATTGTGCACGTTTTATATCTGCGCTTTGGTTTTCCGGTTGTATAAGCTGATAGTTCCACGCGTGGATACCACTTATCTTAAAATCAGAAAAAATGACTGCGATATCACAACCTGCATCGGGTGATATATACGAAGGTATTCCCTGTTCCGATATTTCTACAATATCATCACCAAAAATTCCCGATAACTCTGCTGTCATTCCGTCAACAACGGTGGTCCCGTCATATATCTTACTGTCTCTTTCGAGTGTTACGATTATATTGACAGGTGCAGGTGTTACGGTCAGTGTGGAAGTCTTACTGTCAACGAATATACCGTTGTCATATGTTCCCGTTACTGAGTATCGCCCTACCCTCAAAGGCAGTCCGCTTTCATCAAGCAAAGCCCCTGTACCGCCGACGGGGGTATATGAATATACCCAAAAACCCTCGTTTGTGGCACCCTTATTGATCACACCGCCCCTAAAGTCCAGTAACCCCGAACCGGTGTACTGCAGCTTGCCGTCTTCCATACCGATATCGAATGTACAATTGATACATTCATCACACCAGCGATCTTCATCACAGCAGTCCGGGCAAGGATCATTACCGCAATCTATACAATCACCGCACTCCGGGCATCTGTTTGAATGGTCGCAATCGTTTTTGCCGTCATTACCATCATCACCTGTACCATCGTCACCCGTACCATCATCATTCGAATCGTTGTTATCACCGGTACCGGTATCATTGTCGGAATCAAAATCACTGTCATTTCTCCCGCCGTCTCTTCTCCTGCCGTCATTTCTCCCGTCACCGGTGTCTTCGGGAATTGTATCTTCTTCAGACGGCGGCGGGCATGGACAAACCAACTCACCGGTATCACGTGTTCCCGACACCGAATCACCTGTAACAGGCAATGACAAAAGTGCAAAAGTTGAAACCCCGGTAATCGGGATCATCAACAGGCAAGTTAATCCTAAAAGTTTCAGCTTGATCATAACGACACCTCCCAAGGCAAAGATGATGCATTTAGGGCTTCGTTTGCGTCTTCATGTTTTTTATAGACAAGTTTGTTGCAAATCAATATACCCGCAAATAAAAACAAGTGTACAATACTCCACCAGTCAAACAGAGCTGTAACGCCAGTAAAATCCTGAATCAAAACAAGAAGCAGCACCGCACCGGTACTTAGTGCATACATTGTTATAAAAGCTCCAAGCCTGCGCCGTTTATCGTATCGTTCATTCTCGTTAAGAATGACGATCGTTTGCGTATCTACATATGAATCAACATTAAACAATGCGACATATTTCTCGACTTCATGATTTTCACTTCTTTTACGTCGGACTGAGCGCATGATTGCAACAAATGTCAGAAGAACCCCAGTGACCGTGAGTATGACATTAAAGATCGCCCAGGCGGACATACCAAACGGAGCAAATAAAAGTATTTCAAAACCGCTGTCATTAGGCGGTATAACAAAACGATCGTACGATGTCGGAGCATCATGGATATCGGTGAGAATATATACAACATCACCGCACCCGGGACATTCGGGGTCACGGTTAAACCCGCAGTCCAGGCAACCGTTACAGGTGTCGCACAGATTGGAACTGCCGCATTTATAACATGTGTCACGGCAGACAGGGCATGGGCTTGTCCCGCAAAGGGGGCAATTCCCGCAATTATCGCACAAGTCGCTGCCGCAGTCATCGCAGATTCCGCCGGGGTCACCGCGCCCCTCACAATTGGGGCATGAACATTCACTCATGATACAGCATTCACCGCCTTCGCAATGACGTGATGGAGTGACGGCCGTATTATTAAGCGGTTCTGTGAGGTTTACAGATGCAGCTTCAAATATTGTCATTTGTGAAAGCAACACCATAAGTAAGATAATAAAAATAGAAAAAAACACATATTTGGCGGAATTCGGTTTTGATAATGATCCCCTTCTGTTCATAAATATGCCCTCCATAAAAACGGTTGGAAAATTAATGTAGCACCGATTTCAAAGCCTGTCTATACACGTTTGATTCCAACATTTTGCACAGAAATGTGTAAGAAAAAGTAGATATCGTGAACGTTGTTTTTGCTGGGAGGTCATGATATAATTTATGAAACAAAGATGCCATGGCAGGTGAGTTTTTTGAGAATTGAAGAACACCCGGTTTTAAATTTTGAGCGTTGGGATAAGATATCGTTTTTTTATAACGGGCGGGAAATTGAAGCTTACCCGACAGAAACGATCGCAGCTGCACTGCATGCCGCCGGCGTCCGCAAGCTTGGTGAAAGTCCGCAGCTGCACAGGCCGCGAGGGTTGTTTTGTGCTATAGGCAATTGCTCATCATGTTTTATGATCGTGGATGATCGCCCGAACATGCGGGTATGTGTGATGAAAGTAAAGCAGGGAATGCGTGTGGAAGAGCAAAAAGGAAAAGGCGATGTTTATAGAGTGTGAAATTATAATTATCGGCGGCGGTCCGGCGGGTCTGTGTGCAGCACTTTCCGCATCATCTCTGGGGGCTAAAGTGCTTTTAGCCGAACGTGATGAAATACCTGGCGGACAGCTTGTCAAACAGACGCATAAGTTCTTTGGTTCGGAAAACCAGTACGCCGGGGACAGAGGTTTTAGAATAGGCGAAATGCTGGTTGAAAAAGTACAGAGTGACCCCAACATAAAGGTATGGACAAACAGTACCGTGCTTGCGATTTATGAAGATGGTGTAATTACTGTCGAACATGATGAAAAACACACAAAAATCATGCCGAAACGTGTAATTATATCTACAGGCGCTTCTGAAAAATTTTTAGCTTTTCCCGGAAACGATCTGCCGGGTGTTTATGGGGCGGGTGCTGTTCAAACATTGATGAATGTTGCCGGAGTAAAACCGGCAAAGCGGGTCCTGATGGTCGGGGCAGGAAATATCGGACTTATCGTTTCATATCAGTTAAAGCAGGCCGGAGTCGAAGTCGCTGCTGTTATAGAAGGTCAGCCGGTCATAGGCGGTTACCTTGTACATGCTTCAAAAATCAGGCGTGCCGGAGTCCCTGTTCTTACCCGTCATACGATTCTGGAAGCATATGGAAACGGATTGGTAGAAGGTGCGGTAATAGCGGAGATCGACGATAAGTGGTTACCCGTAAAGGGTACCGAGAGGAAAATCCCTTGCGATGCGATATGTCTTGCTGTGGGGCTGTCACCGCTGACAGAGCTTGTCTGGCAGGCAGGGTGTGAGATGGTTTATATCCGTGAACTTTCGGGTCATGTACCGGTCGTTGATGAAAATCTTGAAACAACACGCCGGGGTATATACTGCGCGGGAGATGCAGGCGGGATCGAGGAAGCATCATCGGCAATGGTTGAAGGAAGGCTTGCCGGAATTTCCGCTGCCGCAAGCCTTGGATATTGCACAAAAAAAGCAAAGCAGCTAAAAAGAGCTGCTATTGAAGAACTCCGTGAACTCCGGGCAGGACCAACGGGCAGGCATATCCTTGAAGGATTGGCAAAGATGGAAGTGCATAGTTTTCTCGGAGAAGGTGTCTATCAACTAAACGACTTTGAAACAGGCGTGTATGAATTTACGCAAAAGTATAAGTGAGGAAAAGTACAATGCTGATCAATGACGGTATACCGGAAAAAGAGGATCTTGCAAGTGTTACACCTTCGGAAGAACGGTTTGCCAAAGGCCCTGTTGCCATTGTAGAGTGTTTTCAGGAAATACCGTGTAATCCGTGCGTAAAGGCATGCA
>Ga0123356_10007669_pt1 | contig 10754 bp, 7 predicted proteins | sample TergutEmb28metaG_2_FD_92546 | JGI IMG/M metagenome (GOLD analysis project Ga0123356, IMG submission 92546) | Embiratermes neotenicus P3 segment gut microbial communities from Petit-Saut dam, French Guiana - Emb289 P3 | ecosystem: Host-associated > Arthropoda: Insects > Digestive system > Gut ... | reverse complement strand
GCCGACGCGCGTCGTTCAGCACCTCGTCCGGGCATCCACCGACCGTGATGTCCTCGTCTGCCATGGGCAAGGGCTCCTCTCTCGTCACGCTGATCCGAACCTGCTCCGACACCAGCAGCGACCTGCCCCACAGGCCGCATCACTCCCGGTAACTCTGCTCGAGCCTAGCTCGTGAACCCGGACAAGGAGGGAAGTTTCAGGAGGTCTCGGAAAATTGTGGACAAGACCCGAGTATTTCACCCGCACGAGAGTCTGACCAGAGCCCTGACAGGAATGACTTCAGCAACGACTCCGAGCATGCTCGACAGGGCAGAGCCCAAGAGGCTGCCAGCAGGACGAGGCCCCACCCCATGGGGTTCGCGCCTCTCCCGCACGCGCTGCTTGCTCCAGGTCGAGCCGACCGACCCAGGCTTCACCCTGCCTGAGAAGTCGGCGCTGGTCAAGGAAGCCCCCGTTCCACGATAGGAGCCGAGCAGCAGAGGTCCTGTGAGTGTCACATCGCATGTGCGGATTCCGTCACCAAGCCCGGCTCAGACGACGGAATCCGTCATCTTGAGGCGCTCTTGAGCACCGAATCCGCAACCTGCGGCCTCAAGGAGCGATGAGGCACGTGCGGTGCGCACCTCGCCACCAGACGGTGCCCACCGAGGACCGCCGCCGAGAGGCACAGCGAGCGTCTGCGTGCCCAGGCCGGTCAGCCGGGGAGGCCTCCGACCTGACCGGGGGGCAGGGTGCCGGCGGCGATGGCGGCCCAGAACGCCGGGGAGGCGTCTGGGTCGAGGAGCACGGCTGAGCCGACCCTGCCGGGGCGGTAGTCGATCGAGGCGATCGGGGGAGTGCCGGTGATGCCGTCGGGGCCGTTCGCCGTCCTGAAGGCCAGGGCGAGGCGGGCCAGGTCGAAGATGTTCGAGCCCTGGTCGACGGTGAGGGCGCTGGTGCCGGTGTCGACCAGGGCGACCTGCCGGCCCGGGTTCCACACCAGCGAGGCCGGGTCGACCTCAGCCATCACCGCGCCGACCAGCTGACGCTGACGCAGGGCCCGGCCGATGTCTCCGGTCGGGTCAGACTTGCGCATCCGGGCGAACGCGAGCGCCTGGGTGCCGTCTACGTCGTGGCACCCAGGGGTCCACACCATGCCCGAGTCCTTGTCGTCCACGGCCGCGTCCCAGCACAGGTTGACCCCGCCCACCGCGTCCACGACGTTCTTGACCCCGCCCATGCCGATCTCCACGTAGTGGTCGACGGTCAGACCGGTGATCTGCTGCACGGTCGCCACGAGCAGCGGAGCACCGCCCAGGACGAACGCCGCGTTGAGCTTGTGCGGGCCGTGCCCGGGGATGTCGACGTAGGTGTCGCGCGGCAGCGAGATCAGCGCCGTCGGGCCGCTGGTCGGCACGTGCAGCAGCAAGATCGTGTCGGTGCGTGTGCCCTCCGTGCCGTCGGCGGGGATGCCGTCGTCGTCACGGGCGTCCGAGCCCGCGAGGAGGTAGGTGGTCCCCGGCGTGCCCGCCCCGGAGGTGAGCGCGGCGTCGGTGCGCTGGATCTTGCCGTTCGCCCACACCGCGAGCCCCACAGGCCACGCCAGGGCCGCGACCAGCACGACGACCAGCCCGGCGAGGACCCAGCGGCGCACGTGACGCCGACGTGCGGGCGCGGTGCCGGTGGTGCGAGTGCCGGGAACCTCTCGCGCCGACCGACCAGGCTGTGAGGGCGAGGAGACCGGCTGCGAGGAAGCAGGCCGTGGGGCGCCCGACCGTACGCTCCGGGCCGAGCCTGTCGCCCGGCTCGAGGGTGCCGACGACACGCTGCGAGGCGGGGACGCTTCGGTCGGGGGAGACGGTGCGGCCGGGGAAGACGATGCGGGCAGGGAAGATGATGCGTCGTGAGGAGCGGACGAGGCTCTGCGCGGGACGAAGGACGGTGGTGCCTCACCGGAGCCCGCCGTGACCTCTCGGGGCTCAGGTGCGGAGCCGGGCGTCCTGGCCGCGGGGTCGGTGTCTCGTCGGCCCCGGGGCGCGAAGCTGGGGGGAGGCGCGCCGGGAGCGTGCCGGTCAGCCATGGCTCAAGGTCTGCACGCCTGAGCGTCCTGCTGTACCTGGTCGACGCTGGTCATCCCTGGGGGCAGCGGTGTCGCCTCGGGCGGGGCAGGTGCGGCCGGGTCGTCCGACGGGACGGCCACCGGCGAGGGCGTCGGGTTCAGGACGTCCATGATCGGGGTGTCGGCCGCCATCGCGTCCCAGACCGCGTTCGCCTGGGACGTCCAGCGCACCCTGTTGCGGTTCTGGGGATCGGGCCCCCACGGGATCGTCGTGAAGACGATGTCGGCGCTGCTGATGTTGCGCATGGCGAAGGCGAGACCGGTGATCTCCGGCATCCGCATGCCGGAGTCCATGGTGAGCGACTCGGTCACCGCCGAGGTGAAGCGCAGCAGCTCCGCGGCATCGGCCAGGTTGTTGGACGAGAGCACCTCTTGCGCCAGCGCGCCCATCAGCTGTTGCTGGCGCTTGATCCGGTCGGTGTCCGACCCGTTGTCGACGTTGGTGTAGCGGGAGCGGACGTAGTCGAGAGCCTGGACCCCGTCGAGACGGTGCATGCCCGCCGTCAGGTTGAGGTCGGTGTAGTTCTTCGTGTCACGGATGTCCTGCTCGACGCAGATGTCGACACCACCCACCGCGTCGACCATCTTCTGGAACCCGGCGAAGTCGACCACGACGAAGTGGTCGATCCTCAGCCCGGTGTTCTCCTCCACCGTCCGCCACGCGCACGCCGCCGCCGAGGCCACGTCCTTGCCGTGGATCGCCCCGATGGCGAACGCGGAGTTGAACATCGCGTCAGACTGCGCCTTGGTGGTCTTCCCGTTGGTCATCTGGCACTGGGGGATCCGCACCATGGAGTCGCGGGGGATCGAGACCATCTCGACCCGGGAGCGGTCGGCGGAGATGTGCATGACGATCGCGGTGTCCGCCCGCATGCCGTCCTCCTCGCCCCCGATCACCGCGTTCTCCCCCTCGCGGTCGTCCGAACCCATCAGCAAGATGTTCAGGTCACGCCCGGCGTTCGGGTCGTCCGGGTTCGCCACCGCCGGCCGTGGGCCCACGAGAGCGCTGACGTCGACACGGGTGACGTTCGCGTTCAGCCGGTGGGTCACGGCCGCCGACGCTGAGGCACCGAGCACCAGGACCCCCACCATCGCCAGCCCGGCACCACGCCAGAACGGGTGAGAGCGGTGGGTACGGGAATGACGAGGGGCTCGGGCGTGAGCCGCTGTCTGGTGCCGTGGAGTCACCTGACGATGGTAAGCAGCAAGATCGATCGAGGCTGTTCGGGCGCGGCAGACGTTCGGCAGACGTGCTGTGGAGATCCGGTGGAGGAGGAGGTCAGCGGCCGAGGGAGGCGTACTTGGCCTCGGTCGCGTCCTTCTGCGGACGCCACCAGTCCTCGTTGGCGCGGTACCAGGCGACCGTCGCGGCCAGCCCGTCGCGGAAGCTCGTGTAGCGCGGTTCCCAGCCCAGCTCCTCACGCAGCCTGGTCGCGTCGATCGCGTAGCGCAGGTCGTGGCCCGGCCTGTCGGAGACCAGGTCGTAGGCGTCAGCAGGCTGGCCCATGAGCTCCAGCAGCGTCTCGACCACCGTCTTGTTGTCGACCTCGCCGTCGGCGCCGATCAGATACGTCTCACCGATCCGGCCCTGGGCGAGGATCTGCCACACCGCGGCGTTGTGGTCGTCCACGTGGATCCAGTCGCGCACGTTCTGGCCCGTGCCGTAGAGCTTGGGCCGCACCCCGTCGATCAGGTTGGTGATCTGACGTGGGATGAACTTCTCTACGTGCTGGTACGGCCCGTAGTTGTTGGAGCAGTTGGAGATGGTCGCGGCCACCCCGAAGCTGCGCACCCAGGCCCGCACCAGCATGTCGCTGCCCGCCTTGGTCGCGGAGTACGGGCTCGACGGGTTGTACGGGGTCTCCGGCGTGAACTTGGCCGGATCGTCCAGCTCCAGGTCGCCGTACACCTCGTCGGTCGAGATGTGGTGATACCTCGTGCCGTGGCGGCGCACCGCCTCCAGCAGCGTGTAGGTGCCGACGATGTTGGTCCGCACGAACGGCCAGGGCTCGGCCAAGGAGTTGTCGTTGTGCGACTCCGCGGCGAAGTGGACCACCGCGTCGGCGTCGGCCACCAGCGGGTCGACCGTGTCGGCGTCAGCGACGTCACCCTTGACGAACGTGATCGCGTCGGCCACCGGGTCCAGGCTGTGCTCGTCGCCGGCATAGGTGAGGGCATCGAGCACGGTGACCTTCGTGCCAGGGTGCTCGCGCACGACCTGCTGGACGAAGTTGGCGCCGATGAACCCGGCCCCACCGGTGACGAGGATGTGCATGGTTGGTCCCTCCGACGACGATCGACCCGGCAAGCCTAGCCGCGAGAAGCGCGCAGGTTCCGGTAGGCGGCGTGCGCTCGGGCGGCTCCAGGCACGCGTCGCGCCCATGTCCGGATCACAGACGACTGCAGCACGGGTGGTGGCATGTCGTGGAGCGTGCGTTCCCTGGCGTCGAGCGACAGCAGCAGGTCCTCGCGCTCCTCTCGGACCGCGTGCAGGAGGACGGTGGCTGCTTGGGCCTGCTCTGAGTCGGCGATGATGTCGTCGATGGTGCGACGCACCGGGATCGTGACGCTGAGGGTCTGGTCGAGACTGCGCTGGGGAGAGGTTCCGGTGGCTGCGACCTGGAAGTCGTGCTCGGTCTGCCAGTGGTGCTTCAGCGTGGTCGGGCCGAGTGTGACGCCGCAGGTCGCTGCCAAGGCGGTGATGAGAGCGCCGACAGTGGTCGGTGTGTCTTCGGCAGCCGTCGCACCCCACCGGATCGGGACCAGGGTATAGAGGAGTGCCCGGAAGGTGAGGAAGCCGAAGGTCAGAGGCTGACGAGCGCTCCATTCCAGGTCGATGAACTGACCAGAGCCTTGATCGACGATGAGATTACGTGGGATCGCGTCGAGGAGCTCTGGTGACAAGACGGTCTGCGCATCGAGGTGCTCGTGCTCGCTGAGCTCGCTGATGCATCGTACCCAGAAGGCGAGCCAGTCTTTCAGGTCGTCAAGCCGCCACCCAGGTGTGGCGACGATCCGGCGTGCGGTCTCCGACCACTGGCGTCCTTTGACGTACGGGTGGCTGACGTCGGTCGAGCCCTTCTCGTGACGGCGCGTCTGGACATCGATCCCGTCGTCGTTCGCGACGAACGCCACGTGCTTGGCGTTCGCGGTGGACGTGACCGGGCCGAAGTACCACCCGAGCTCCGCGCGCTCGGACATCGGTGCGGCGCTCGCCCGGACCAGGAAAGAGTTCGACAGCGCGGGCATCAGCCCGTTGCGCAGCACCGCGTCATAGGCGAGCTCCGGGTCGAACGTGGTGATCTCGGGCTCCTGGGCATCGCCGTGGGCTGTCCCGACGATAAGAGAGGCGGGGTCGAAACCGCTGTCAGGGTCGAAGGCCCGGTCCGTCAGCACGACACGGGGGAGCTTGTAGTCGGGGAACGGGTAGTACCACTGCTGGTTCACCAGCCCAGCCGTGTCCAGGCGCTGTGTCAGCTCCGTCTGGCCGAACGTCACCGGGGTCGTGGCATCGTAGGTGTCCTCGATGCCGACCATCCGCTGGTTGAGGTGGTCCTCAGGGAAACCAGCGAGGTACTTCAGCCCGAGCTGGTTCTCGATCGCGAGCACCAGCTGTCCTTGCTCGCCGGCGAGCGCGGTGACATGCTGCAACAGCGTGTCGACAGGGTCGGTACCCTCTCCGTCGTCCAGCCCGAACATCCGAGCGTACTCCAGGACCCCGATGAGCAAGACCGTGCGGAACTGGGCAGGTCGACCGAAACCCTGAATGGTGTCGGCGACGACGGAGACGTTCGGCAGATCCCGCGTGCGCTGCGCGCAGATCTCGGCCCGTCGCCGAGAGCCCTCGACAGCGACGACCTCGAGCCCGGCTTCCCCGAGAGTCCGGGTGATCGCGCCCATCCCGGCACCGAGCTCGAGCACAGGGCCCTCGAGCATCGGCAGGAGAGGCCGCAGGAGGTTTCCTCGAACCTGGCTCAGGTGGTAGAGGGACGGCCAGTCACGGATCCGGTCGGCGAGCTCGGCGGAGCCTGTGCTGACGTCCGACACCGAGGCGATCACCCGGGCGAGCCGGTTCTCCGTCGCGTCGCCGTCGCTGTACCCGAACTCGGCCGTGCCCTCGCGTGCCCAGACCCTGGTCGAGGTCAGGTTGTATCCCAGAGACTCGAGGTCGACGCTCAAGAAGGCCTCCTTGGTCCTCGACGCGTGTCCTGCGTCGCTTCTGGTGGCAGCACGGGCGTCGTCACAGCGGCCGCCATGCGAGGTCTCTGTCAGACGGCAGAAGGACGGCGCGACGCGAGTCGAGCCACGGCATGTCGAGCATCCGCTGGAGACGATCTGGTTCGTCGCCGGCGAGGCGGACGAGCCGGTGGGCTCGCACGTCGTTCAGGTAGAGCCGCCAGCTCTGAGCGATCCGCAGGAACGACTCCGGGTCTTCGCGCGCTGGGTTGATCACCACGACCAGCCGAGGCAGACGACCGAGGTAGTCGGCGCCGCTGGCCAGTGCGGATGCGGCTCCACCGTCGGCGTCGACCCACAGGCAGGCGGCCTTGTGCTCGCGGCGCGTGAAGTAGCTGTCCAGCGCGACGGTGGTCAGGTCGTTGGTGTCGGTGACGACCGCGGCCTCGAAGCGGGCGAGCATGCCCAGCTCGCGCAGCCGACGTGCCAGGGTGTCGCGAGCATGGCGATCAGGATCGAAGACCACCGTCTCGGCCTCAGGTGGGATCGAGGGTGAGGCAAAGCCGACGTCAGGCGCACCGACGCCGATCACCGCGTCCCACGGGTGGGCACGGAGAACGGCGTCCCACGTCGATGACGGCGTGCGGTCCGCGGGCGCTCCATGACCCGTGGCACCGTGGGGAGGTCTGAAGCGACGGGGTGCCACCACCACTCCTTCGTCATCATTCGCAGCGGATAACGCGCCAACCCTAGCCGACTCGCGACGTCCGTCGTGCTGTCAGGCGCGGTATCCGCCGATCGTGCGTGTCGGCACAGGCACCAGGAGCCGTGCCACGTCCCGACGAGGTACCGCAGAGCCGCGCCTGGTCCGACGTCGTTCCCGGAGCGCGCGGGGGAGGACAACCAGGTACGAGGCAAAGGCTCGCACCCGCAGTCGCACGCTGCTCCAGGGCTGAGATCGTCGCACGGCGATGGACGCGGTCGTCAGGCAGTAGCGCGCCACGACCCGGGCCACCATGGGCGCCGGTGCGTTCTTCGTCACGGTCAGCAGGCGGTTGCGCAGGTCGTGGAACCTGAAGAAGGCGCTGCCCTCGCCGGACGAGGCGGAGTGCTCGTGCTCGACCACGGCCTCGGCGCAGTACCGCGTGGTCCAGCCGGCCAGGCGCAGGCGCCATGACAGGTCGGTGTCCTCGTAGTACATGAAGAACGTCTCGTCGAAGAGGCCGACCTCCTCCAGCGCCTCGGTGCGCAGGCACGCCGCGGCGCCGCAGAAGCCGAAGACGTCGCGAGGCGGCTGATGCCCGGTCGCCTCGGCCAACCAGCCGCGGTCGGTCCCGAACCCGTCCTGACGCACCTGGTTGCCGGTCGAGTTCACCAGCCGCACTGTGCTGTCGGGGGCGACACCGTCGGGAGCGGGGAGCCACCATCCGTCAGGTCCGTGCACGGCTCCGGGGGTGCCCGGCGACGTCGGGACGAAGCGTTCGGCGAGAAGAATCCGTGCGGTGAGCGCGCCGACGTCCGGCGGAGACTGCTCGAGGTCGCGGAGCAGGGCAGACAAGAACGTCGGCGCGGCGACGGCGTCGTCGTTGAGCAGCACGACGTAGGGCGAGCGCGCTGAACCGGGTTCCAGGTTCGCGCGGAGCGCCAGGTTGTTGCCTCCGGCGAAGCCACGGTTGGTCGCAGACCTGAGCAGGTCCACCCACGGGTAGTCGGTCTCGACCATCTCGGCGGTGCCGTCGTCGGAGGCGTTGTCGACCACCACCACGCGGCGATGCTCGGCAGGTAGGTCCTGGGCGGCGAGCGCGTCGAGACAGCGCCCCAGGCGTCCGTGCGCCCGGTACGCCACGACCACCACCGTGACTCGGGGGCTCATCGCTGCGTCGCCGTGCGATATGCCTCGGCTGTCGCCTCGGCGCACCGTGCCCAGGTGAACGTGCGTGCGTACGCCCGGCGAGCCTCCCGCTGCTCGGCGGTGTCCTGAGCGCGGGAGACGGTGCTCAGACCGGCGGCGATGGCGTCCACGTCGGTCGGGTCGACGTAGGTCGCCCAGGGGCCGCCGACCTCGCGCAGCGTGTCGATCCCTGAGGCGAGGAGGGGGCGCCCCGCCGCGAGGGCCTCGAGGACGGGGAGCCCGAACCCTTCGTCCAGCGACGGCAGCAGCACCGCTCGGGCCCCGGCGACCAGAGCGTGCAGGTCGCCGTCGTCGAGCCACCCCGTCGTGACCACGCCCTCGCGTGGTTCGAGCGTGGCCGCGCCGGCCGGGCCGGCGAGGACGAGCGGGGGAGTCCCAGGGTCCGCCGAGCGGGCCTCGCGGTGTGCCAGCAGAAGCCGGTCGAGGTTCTTGCGAGGGCCGGTCGCCCCCACGAAGAGCAGGTAGTCGTCGGGCAGGCCGAGCTGGTCGCGGCGTGCGGCAGGCAGCGGGAGAGCCGAGAACCACGGGTCGTCGACCCCGAGAGGCGTCACGGCGACCCTGTCGGCGCCGAGACGGTACTCGTCCCGCACCTGGGCGGCGACCGCCTCGCTGGGCGTCAGCACGAGAGCCCCTCGGCGCAGGGCGCGCGGCACCAGGTCGCGGTAGGCCAGCGACGCGGCGTCCACCGTCTCGGCCCAGCGCAGGTAGGTCAGGTCGTGGACCGTGACCACCTCGGCGGCGTGGCGGGTCGGCGGGCTGACGAAGTTGGTCCCGTGGAACAGGTCCGTCCGTCCGACGAGCAGCTCGATGGGGGGCAGGTCCGCACGAGCCCAGGCCGAGCGCAGCACCCGCGCCGGGGCGCGCGGCCCCACCTGGGCCACCCCTGGTGGCAGGTCGGGCACCGTGCGCGCGCGCCACGACCAGGTGCAGACGTCGACGGTCGCGTCGCCGAGCTCGGCCGCGACAGCGCCTGGCAACGCGGTGAGCAGCTGTGCGACGTAACGGCCGATCCCGGTGCGCCGCCCGAGCAGCGGTGTCGCGTCGAGGGTGATTCGCACGCCCAGATGCTCTCACGACGTCCACCGCGGGCGGGGGTTCTCTCAACTTGGCACCCCTGACGCCCGATGACCTACCTATGGTCGGCCGGCTGATGATGGTGCTCGCGCTCGTGGTGTCCCTCGGGGTTTCCCAGGTGCCGGCTGCTCTCTTGCAGAACCCCTCCGGCCAGGACGTGGTGACGGTCAGCGGCAGCCTCGTGCAGGTGATGCCGGAGGAGACCGCCCCGCACGACGACGGCACCGAGATCATCAGCATGATCGAGGTCGACGGTGAGCTGAGGGCGCTCCCAGACGAGGTCACCGTCGAGGGGAGCACCGGCGATCAGGTCACGCTCGAGATCGCCGGGACGGCAGGGGCCTCGGGTGCCGACGCCGTGGCCGCGACGACAGACGGAGACGCGGAGATCGTCTCGGTCGAGGTCGAGAGCGTTCCCGTCGCGCAGGCCTCGGCGACCCGGACGCTGACGGTGCTGCCCGTCACCTGGCCTGGTGGGCCCGGTGCGTCGACGACGGTGAGCGCACTGGGGGACGTCGCCCAGAGGTCGGTCGCGTTCTGGCAGAGCCAGAGCGGTGGCGCTGCGGCGATGCCCTGGTCGGTGTCGGTGCGGTCGTGGACGACGGTCGCCGCGCCAGGGTCGTGCTCCTCGGCTGCCATGGCGACGCTCATGACTGCCGCGCTCGCCGCGAACGGCATGTCTTCGCCCTCTTCGCCGCGCGACCACGTGATGGTGTACTTCCCGTACTCGAGCCTGTGCGGCTGGGCAGGGCTCGCGGCGGTCGGCGGCTCCTACAGCTGGATCAACGGCTACAACAACACCGAGATCGTCGCGCACGAGCTCGGGCACAACCTCGGGCTCGGCCACGCCAACACGCTGCGCTGCCCCGGGGTGGCGCTGGTGATGAACCTGTCGGCCTGCGCTGACATCGAGTACGGCGACGTGGTGGACGTCATGGGTTCTGGGGTCCTCACCGGGGTGCCGGGCAACCTGAACACGGCCCTGGCCGACTCGATCGGGCTGGGGCGGGTCTCGCGCATCGCCCCGGGGACGACGACGACCGCCACGCTGGCCCCGCTGAGCCAGGTCTCGGGCACTCGAGCCATCGTGATGTCCACGGCCGTCGGTGACGTCTACATCAGCTACCGGCCGCACGTGAGCCCCGACGTGCGTCGGGCCGCGTGGGCTGGGGTCCAGGTGCACCTGAGGGTCGTCAACCCCGTGTTCGGCTACTCGACGTCGTATCTCCTCGATACCCACCCGTCGCGCGGCTCCTTCGTCAACCCGGCGCTGGCTGTCGGCGAGACCTGGTCGGTGCCCGGTGCAGGGATGGCAGTGACCGTCCTCTCGGCCGACCCGGTCCATGGCGCGACTGTGGCCGTGGCGCCGGAGAACCGGTTGCCGTTCGGTGTGTGGGACTCGTTGTCGGTCTCGAACGGGCAGGTGACGGTGTCGGGGTGGGCGATCGACCCTGACACCTCGGACCCGATCTGGGTGCACGCGTACGTCGGCGG
>Ga0123356_10007668_pt1 | contig 10755 bp, 8 predicted proteins | sample TergutEmb28metaG_2_FD_92546 | JGI IMG/M metagenome (GOLD analysis project Ga0123356, IMG submission 92546) | Embiratermes neotenicus P3 segment gut microbial communities from Petit-Saut dam, French Guiana - Emb289 P3 | ecosystem: Host-associated > Arthropoda: Insects > Digestive system > Gut ... | reverse complement strand
TCTACATTATAATGCTACGCTATCTCTTCAGGTTCACGAGTTCTTCCAGCAGCGTATCCGAAACCGTGATGACGCGGGAGTTGGCCTGGAAGCCGCGCTGGGTCGTGATCATGTCGGTGAACTGCACCGACAGGTCGACGTTGGACATTTCGACGGCGCCCGGGATGACCTTGGCGTTGCGGCCTTCGCCCGGGGCCCCGACGGCGGCTTCGCCCGAGTTGGCGGTCATGACGTAGTGGTTGTCGCCCCGGCGCTCCAGGCCTTCGGGGTTCAAGAAGGTGGCCGTGGCGATGCGGGCGAAGTTGGGAACAAAGACCACCGTCGTGCCGGCCAGACGTGCGGGGTAGGAAGGATCGTTTGGTTCATAATCCGGGTTGGCGATCACGTTGCCGGTAGCGTCGTCGACGATCGTGGGCGGGTTGACGGCGTCGCGCGCCGATATGGGCACGATAAAATTGCCCGAAATAAAGCCGTTGCTGTCGATGCGGAGTTCGCGCACGTTCGAGGGAATGCGCAGCGGGACCAGCGCCTGCGCCGTCAGCTGCGCGCTGTCGGAAATGTACCGCCCCGCCTCGCCGCCGAAGGCTTGCTGGCCGTCGGAATTGATCCAGCGCTGCCCGATGGGAATATAGTAACTCTCCAAGCTCGGAATCGGCAAGCCGTCCGCGTCGACCAGGGTGGGGTGATCGAATCTCTCCGGAAAGTTGGCGAAATCATAAACCATGTTCAGCAGCGCGTCCTCGTCGATATTGCTGTCGAACGGCAATGACCAGCCCATGACGTGCAGGCCCGTGGCACTGACCAAGTTGATGTACTTGAGTTCCTCATCGCGCCAGGGGTTGTTTAATTCAGGATCAAGGATTTCATCCGGGGCATTGGGGTCGGAGAATATGAAGTTATTGAAATCCGGGACGATGCCGCCGTCGAGATACAGGTTGCCGGCGCGGGAGAAGAAGGCCGACGAAACGTCGTAGTTGCCCGCCAGGGGCGGCGTGACGGGGTTGTGGAAGATGAAGAAGCCGTCGCCCTCGATCATGAGGTCGAGCAGGCGGTCGGTGCGCTGGGGCGCGCCCACGCCCATGAGCATGTCGATGGTGCCGACCTTGGCGCCCAGCCCGATCTGCTGGGAGTTGGTGCCGCCGCGGCCCCAGCCCGCCCCCGTGGACGGCATCAGCGTCTGCGCCAGCGATTCCTGGAAGGTCAGGCGGCTGGCGGCAAAGCCGAAGGTGTTGACGTTGGAAATGTTATTACCGATGACGTCCATGCGCATCTGGTGGGAGCGCAGGCCGGAGATGGCGGAAAACATGGAACGCAGCATAATGGGTAGCCTCCTAATGTATGAATGAGTATTTAGTTATTCGCCGTCTACGCCGTCTCCGGACGGAGGCGCTTGGGTGACCGGGGGCACTTCGCCGTCGTCGTCGTCGTCGAGCGGGTCGGATTCGTCGGGCGGGGTAGCGGGTGGGAGGATGACGTTGACGATGGGGGGTTTTTGGGCTTCGATGGCGTCGATGATGGCCTGTACCCAGTCCGGGAGTTTCCCGTTGACGATGGCTTCCAGCTCTTCGGCCGTCTTGCCCACCTGTACGACATGCTCCAGCGGGATCCGTAAGTACGTGATGACGCCTTGTTCCTTGGATGTATTGATGAGCAGGCTCACCCCGGCTCCCGGGTCGAAAATGGCGTCGAGTACCGTGCCTTCTACCTTCTGGTTCACCCCGCCGGGTCCGGGCATCATCGCCACGACGTGCTTCCCGATCAGCGTGGAGGCTTGGAGCAGCTGGCCTTGGTCCGGCATGAGCTTGCTGGCGTCGAAGACCTGCTGGACGTCGTCCATGAAGATCCTCTTGTCGTTGTCAATGACGACGTACGCCCTGCCTTCTTTGTCAATCCCGGCGCTTTCGACGACGCCGACGAACTCCCGCGTGACCCCGCCTTCGGTGACGATGGCGTATATGCCCTTCCCGATCAGCGAGAACGCCTGGTTCTGCGAGAAGGAGTTTTGCAGGTTGGACATGGTCTCGAGTGTCGAAAACTGCGCCAGCTGGGAAATGAACTCGGTGTCGTTCTTGGGTTCCAGCGGGTCCTGGTTCTGCAGCTGGGCCATCAGGAGTCTAAAGAACGCGTCCTTGCCCAGGTTGTTGTCGGGGCGCCTGACGACTTCCTGCTTGAAAAAGTCCTCCATGCCGGGAATGGCGTTGGTGATGTTTTTGTTCATCACGTTGGTGTTGTAAACCGGGGTTGCAACCGTGATGTTGCTGTTGGTTACACCGGGCGTAGACATGTCCGTTCCTCCTTACGATACGTATTCGACGGCCCCGTTCGCGGTGCCGGCGACGGCCATGACGACCGGCCGCGGCGCGGCGGGGATCACAGCGGCGGTCACCGACCGGTCCCACCGGGGCGCTTGGGCGCCGGATTCCGGTTCCTCCCGGTTCAGGAAGACCGACAGGGGGATGCGCCCGTCGCGCTCCTGCTGCTGTTCCCGGTTGCCGTCGCGGGATTCATCCTGGGTAAAGTCTTGTCTCAGGTGCCCGTCGTCGATTTCAATGCGGGTGATGTCGAACCCCTGGCTCCGCAGCGCGGTGCCGAGTTCCTGCAGCCCCTGCGCCAGGAGCGCCCGGGTGGCGTCGCTCTCGAACCGCAGCTTGGCCATCATGGCACCGTCGGGCGCGGCGGTCAGGATGATCTGCATCTTCCCGAGGTTTTCGGGGTTGAGCTGCACCTCAAGCTGGGTGAGCCCGCCCGCCGCCGTCAGCTTGGCGGCTTGAACGACCTGTTGGATGACCTCGGCAGGATTCACGGGAGGCGGAGGGGGCGGGGCTTCGGCGCGCATGGACTGTTCGGCCCTGTGGGCGGCGTAGTTCATGGTCATCGCGCCCGACAGCGGCAAACTGTCCTCGTCGGCTGTTTCGCGGACTTGGGCAGTGCGTTCACCGGCGGCTGCGTTTTGGCCCTTGTCTTGGGAATCCATTTCATCTTGGCCTTCCCCGGGCGCGTAAAATGCCGCCGTCCCGTCCGGGGCGGCGATGGGCGCTTGATCCGCGGTGTCCGCGGCGGCGGTTTCCGTGGATGTTTCATTCAAGGGCGCGGCAGGGCGGGCCGTGTTCAGCACGGCGGGCGCACTGACTTCGACGGCAGTTTCCGCTGCTTCAACCGGGTTTTGGGTTTGTATCCCGTCGGTTTGAGGGAGGAGCGCGCCATCGGTTTCCGTTTCTGTAAGCGCAGCGTCAATCGCCGGTGTGCCTGTGTCTTGGGTTACTGCTTCAATCATGCCGCTATCAGCCGCCGCAATGCCCGCTTCGGGCGTCTCGACTGTTTTTTCAAGGGTTTGTGCAAGTGTTTGCTCAAACGATCCGGTCACGGTGTCCTGGGCGTATGTATCCGGTTCCCCGGCCATCCAATCCCATGCCGCGAAGGGGGGCGCGTCGGCCTCATCCGAAGCCGGCACAAAGACCAACATGGGTAACGCTTGGTCAGCGTCATTCAATACCGCGGTCTCGTACGGATTTACATCAACATTCACCGGGGCCGCCATGGCGGAATAATCCTTGGGCGGGGCGGCGGGATCCGGCTCCTTGGTTATAACGTCTTTCATCCTTGATTTCGATGCAAACTCATTTCTGCCGCGCTCGGTCTCCGCTGTTCTTACGTCGAGGATTTTCGAAAAATCCGATCCTTGGGGGACTATGGCGCGTCTGTCGGTATCCCTTGACGCCGCTATATCCCGGAGGCCCGGTACGAAATCCGTTGTCAGCGGTGACAACGCGTTAGGGCGCATAGGCAGGGCTCCTTTCGCAATGGACTCGGGAGCCGTCCGGCTCCTCACTACCGGGTTTATCGTAATAAAGCGCGGAACCTTTAGCGGCAAAACGCCGCTTTTCCTGCAAACGCAAGAAAAGCGGCGCTTGTTCGTTACGGCTAATACTTTGCGGCTTCCACCAGCTCTAACCCATATCGTAAGTACAGCATAAGATTGTTAATGTAATGCTCTGTCGGATACACATATTCCATGTACCCTGCCGAGGGGCACAGGATGAACCGCCCCGACGGGGCTCCGGCGTCCACACATTCCTTCATGAGGAAGCGGACTTCCTCAGGGGTTGACAGCAGCAGGTCCTGGATTTCGATGTTGCCCTCCCACCCGATGCGGCGGCCATACTTGCGTATGGCGCCGGCCATGTCAATGTCGCCGTTCTTGGGCGGTTCCAGCGGGTTCAGCACGTCGACGCCGATTTCGATCAAATCGTCCAGCAGGTTGGCCACCTTGCCGTGGCAGTGCATCCAGATGTATCCGCCCGACTCCTTGATGCGCGCATATAGCGCCCGGTTGGGTTCGACGACGGTGCGGCGGAACCATTCCATATTGAGCAGAGGCGGCGTCAGCATTTCGGGCCCGATGATGCCGTACACCGGTTTCAGCCCGTGGCCGATGATGTCCTCGAGCAGGGCGGCCACGCGCCCTCGGTACAGTTCGACGGCTTCCTCGATGAGCTCCGGTTCGTCCATGCACAGCAGCGCCAGCGTTTCGGAACCGCAGGCCGGGGCGAACTGCGTGGCCGGGTGCGGCAGCCCCAGGATGGCGACGCCCCGGTCGCCCACCAGGGCGTCCAGGTCATTATATTCCTTGGGGTCGAACGGGTACGGTTCGTATGGTGTAGACAGCAGTTTGCGCAGGTCGTCGGCGTCCTTGATTAAATATTCCAGCGTGTACCCCGGCTCCCCGACCTCGGAAACGCGCCTCAGCGACGTCAGGTCGCCCAGCGGCGTACGCACCGTACGCCGCAGGTTGTACCAATTGTCAATGCCGCACGGCTCCCGTACTTCGTGTATGTATTCGTTCTCCAGACGTCCGAACCATGGGTTGAATTCGGCGCCCATCTGCCCAAAGACATCGGTGGTTTCAAGCGCCAGTTGTGTCACGGGGCCATATAAGGAAGACTGCGCCGCCCCCGGCGAATACACCTGATCGAAAGCGCGCCGCGCCGGAACCGCGCCCCACAGTTTTAGCGCGGGGCGGTCGATGTCCTTGTTTTGGTGGATGCGCATGATGCGCTCGCGCCGGGTAAGGGTCGGTGGCATGGCGTGGCCTCCTTTGTTGTATCAATACTCCGCCATTTCGTTGGCCGTGTCGTACATGGCTACGATGTTCTCGGGCGGCACGTTGCCCTGGATGTTGTGAACCGGCGCAAATACATACCCGCCGCCCGGCTTGAAGACATTGATATTGTCGCGTACATGCGCCCGGACTTCCTCCGGTGTGGCCGAATCGAGGAAGTGCTGGGGGTTCGCGCCGCCGCCCCACAACGCGAGCTTCCCGGATGCCGCCGTTTTTAAGTCCCCCGGCGCCATGTTGCCCGCCGAAATCTGTATGGGGTCGATGATGTCGATGCCGCAGTCAATGAGCATGGGAATCAGATCCAGGATGGAACCGCAGCAGTGCAGGTGAACCTTGTAGGGGCTGTTTTGGTGGACGAAGGCGCAGAACTCCTTATAAAAAGGCGCGATCTCGCGCTCCATGATTTCGGGGCGGCACATCGGGCCCTGCTGGGAGCCCATGTCGTCGGAAATGCGGATGTCCTGGACGGCGTCCCCGCAAGCCTTGACGACCTGAAGCAATTTGTCCTTGGCGTGTTCCAGCCCGGCGCGGTTGCGTGCGGCGATGGTTTCAGGGTCGAGCATCAGTTCACAGAGCCAGTCGGGATCAGTGCTGAAATAACTGGGGAACCCGCCCCAGCCCACATAATAATCGGTTTCACTGTACAGCCGCCTGGCTTCGGCGGCCATGGCCTGAAAATACGCGTCGGGATCGCGTTCGTCGACGCGCCCCCAGGAACCGTCAAAAAAGAAACCGCCCTCGGGCATGCGCGACTTGCCGCCCCCCGGGTTTTCCAATTCCCAGCCGCCCAGGGGGTGGGGCGACAGTTTGGCGGAAGCCGGCACCATGAAATCGAACCCGGGGCGCGGCGACCAGGGTTTGAGCGCCGTCCAAGCCGGGTACAGCAAAATGGCGTCGGCGCGGAACCGCTGCCGCACCGCCTCGCTGACATCAGGCAGGAACTGAATCATGTCGGCGATGGCGACGGGTTTTGCCGGATGCCCTAAATGTTCCAACAGGCGCGCATACGCAAAAGCCGACACGCTGGTCGAAGTCGTCGACCCGATGTCAATGGGCATGCGGTCGGGTACACGGTGATTGACGGCGCACAGCGTCCGTTCGCGGGAAGTCATCGGCGGCACCACCTTTCCTTATATAACTATAGTAACAATCGCGCATGTCCCTGTCAAGGAAGATTGGACGGGGCTTGATCAAAATTGTAATAAAACTGTAATAAATTTTGGAAAAAGGCTTGACGGATGGGTTTGCCTGGCTTATAATGGCGCTGTCACCGTTTTGTAACCGTTTGATTTTTCCTGTATCCTTTTTGTTTCTACCCGGTGCGGCATAAGCCGCCGACTGCCTCTCACTAGGGGTGTTATCGTGACCGAAGGCATATTACGCGAACCGGCGTACGCGGGCAGCCCCCGCGCCATGAATACCGCGGCAGCCCTGCGCCCCGCCCGCTTTGCGGCCGGGCACCTGGCTCTGCTGCGTTATTTGCCGTATCTGCGTGCCCGCCGGTTTGAACTGTCCTATCAGGCATGGTTCTTGCTTCAAGCGATGTGGCGCTCCCTTTGCGGCACCCTCCCGCTGTATGATTACCTCATCCGCCCGACCGGCCTGTTGTTTGCCTTGGTGGGCGGGATTGTTTTGCGTTCGGTCCGCGCCCTGGACGGGTTCCTGGACGACCGCGCCGCCCTGATCCGCAACCGCAGGCGTTCGGTATCGCGCCCCGTGGCCGCTTTGGCCTTCTTTACAGCCGTCGTGCTTCTGCTGTCCTTTACTTTGTTCGGCACCGGGCTGGAAGTATTCATTGGCGGCGAGTCGATCGGTTTCGTCGGCAGCGAGGCCGAATTCGACGCCGCCCTGCGTGAGGTTGAAACCCGCGTTTCGGGGATCCTGGGCCGCCCCTTCTCGGTCGCACCCGACGTTCGGTACCGTTTCGGCACGGTCAACCGGCACCGGATCTTTGACCACGACGAAGTCGTTAACCAATTGTTCGGGCAGGTGTCCGACGTCCGCCGCCTCTTCGCGCTGTCGATCAACGGCGTGGTTGTGGCTGCCCTCGAAAACCCCGCCGACATCGAAACCGTCCTTGAAACGGTCGAAGAAGCCCTGATCCCCATCGTGCCCGGGCTCATGCAACACAACATTGTCGAACAGCTGCACATTGACCGCCGCTGGGTCGACGCCAACCTGCTGACCACGGCCGCCGGCCTGGAATCCATGCTGCTCGGCCAACGCCGCACCGCCCAGGTCACCGCCCAGGCCGCGGGCGAAACCGTAGCCGTTGTGGCCGCCCGTCACGGCATGAGCGAACAAGGGCTGCTGGCGCTCAACCAAACCGGCACCATCGAAGCCGGACAGCAAATCGTCCTCAGCGAAGCCATCTCGCTGCTGACCGTCATGGCCACCGCCTACAGAATCACCAACGAGGTCATTGACTTCGATTATGAATTCCTCGACGACAATACCATGTACAAAGGGCAAACCAGAACCGTGACCGCCGGGGTGCCCGGCATCATGCGCGTCACCGAAGAAGTCACCTACCGCAACGGTACGGAAACCGGTTCGGTCGTCATTGACACGCAGGAAATCGAAGCGCCCATCCAGCACGTTTACCTAATCGGCACAAGGCAGCCGCCTTCCGACGCCCCGACCGGCGTGTTCGCAAGGCCGCTTGCCCGCGGCACCGGTTCGTTTAACTCACCCTTCGGCTGGCGCACGCTAAACGGCGCGCGGGATAACCACACCGGCGTCGACTGGTCCGCCCCCTCCGGGACCCCCATCCTCGCGGCCGACAGCGGCACCATCGTTACGGTCAAGCGCCTGGCGGGGAGTTACGGCCTGCACGTGATCATCGACCACGGCGTGAACGCCAGGGGTCAGCGCGTAACGACCCTGTATGCCCACTGCAGCAGCATCAGCGTACGCGAAGGGGAACGGGTCATGAAGGGGCAGGTCATCGCCCGGGTCGGCAACACGGGCCGCTCTTACGGGAGCCACCTCCACTTCGAGGTCCGCCTGAACGGTTCCCCCGTGAACCCACTCAGCAACGTACACAGCAACGTACCGAGATAATAATCAGTAAGTACGCGGGCGGGGGAGTCATCCCCCGCCCGTTCTGCGTCCCAGCAGCATGGTCATCAAATTCAAGCCATCTATGGGCTCGCAATGCGCGACGGATGTTTCATCAAAGCAACCCTCTACCCTCTTTCGCAAAAGAGGGTGCCCCCGCAGGGGCGGGTGTTTTTCCCGGCTGTCGTACAGCAGGAACGGCACCGGGTGCCGGGAGTGCGTCCGCAGCGACAGCGGCGTGGCGTGGTCGGGCAGGATCAGGATCCGGTGGCCGCCCAATTTGGGCAGTTCCCGGCGCAGAATTGCCAGGCAACGCGCATCGATGAGTTCGATGGCCTGCACCTTGCCCTCGGCTTCGCCCCGATGGGCGCATTCGTCGGGGGCTTCGAAATGCAGGTACGCGACGCCGCACCCCCCGGCCAGCGCGTCCAGCGCGGCCTGCGTCTTGGCCTCGAAGCAGGTGTCGAGGTAACCCGTCGCGCCGGGTACGATCACGGTCTCCATGCCGGTCAGCCTGCCGATGCCGCGCAGGAGGTCGACGGCCGAGATCACGGCACCCCGCATACCATACTTGGCTTCAAAAGGTTCCAACGCGGGCTTGGTCCCCTGGCCCCAGAGCCAGATCGCGTTGCCGCTGCGGCGGCCTTTCAGGATCTCGGCGCCGCGTTCCTGCAGCGCCGCCAGATGGGCGTTAAGGTGCGGCCCGATGGCCTGCCCGCTGATGTCGTGCGGCCCGACTGTGTCCCCGGGGTCGGCGCCGTTTTTCATAATCATGCAATGGCGGTAGGCCGAACCCGGGTGGAAGGTGACCCGTCCGTCCCCGATCCCATCCTGAAGCGCGGCCATCAGCCCGGCGGCTTCCTCGGGGGTGACGTCCCCCGCACCGTAGTCGAGCATGACCCGGTCCTGGTAGCGTTCATGGTCCGACAGCGTGACCAGGTTGCAACGGTACGCCCAGTCGCCGTTTTCCAGCGTCAGACCCAGGCTGGCGGCTTCCAGGGGTGACCGTCCGGTGTAGCACCGGGACGCGTCGTACCCCAGCACCGTCAAGTTGGCGACGTCGCTCCCGGCGGGGAGACCGTCCGGAATGGTGCGCGCCCGCCCCGTCATCCCGCGCGAGGCAAAAAAGTCCATGTGCGGCTTGTACGCCTTGGCCATGACCGTCGCCCCGCCGGCGGGGTCGTCCGACATGCCGTCGCAGAGGACGATGATGTGTTTCATTGCGGCTTCACCTGCCTGGACAGTTCGGCGATCCGCCGCACCCTTTCCAGGTCGGCGTCCGGCGGCGTAGTGTCGGCGATGGCCAGGATGACGCGCTTCGCGCCGTCGGCTTGGATTTCGGTTAGCAATCCGTCGAGGTATGCATCAAAATCGTAACCGCTCATGCTGTTTGGCAGCACGGACACCGAGGGGATCAGCCCGAACAGGGTGATCTTGCCCTGGGTTTTCTCCCGTATCTCCCGGTAGCTCTGCTTGGTCAGGGGCGCGGTGCAGATCGAGTCGGCGACGTCCATGCCGCAATGTACGTAAAGGTCGAGCAGGTTTTGATTGTCGCTGTCGGTGTGGCAGGCCATGCGCTTGCCCTTGGCATGCAGCCATCCGGAATACCGGGTCAGGCTAGGGACAAAATGTTCAAGGAATAGAGGACGCCCCGTCAGGATATGGTCAAAATGGTTGCCCACCGTGACGACCTGTGCCGGGGAATCGGCGCACACGTCCACGACGCGGTCAAGGTAGGCGTCCAGGACGCCGGCCAGCGCGGCGGTTTCCCCGGGGTAGTCGGCGTCGTTGAACACGTAGGCGTCGTAGTCCATGAGCTCCATCATGAGCAAATGCCGCCCGTTGGCCCGCGGCGTGGCCATGGCGTTCAGGATGGTTCTGTCGCCGACTTCGGCGGCGTATTGCCTGTACATTTCGTAACAGGGCACGACCTGGATCCGTTGGAACAGCCAAGCCGCCGCCGGGTAATCGTCCGCCGATTTGATGAGGCGCTCTTGGATATGCGGAACCGTGACGCCCGCGCGGCGCATGGTTTCGTTGTACAGCGTCGCGGTCTGCAGCGTCCCGTGCGGGGTGCGGTACCGGCAGATTTTCAGGTCACCCTGGGTTTCGGTCTCCCTGTCGATGCTGCTGAAGTCTAAATTGTGTACCGTGGCCGTGGCCGAAAACTCATGCCCCAGCCCCCGCGAAAACTTGTTGATTTCCTCGCCGTACCGCAGGTAATCCGGGATCATGTAGTTCACGCCGACACCGAGGTCGTCGGCGATGTCCAGTAATCCGGCGTGTTTGTACTTGGCCGGGAGGGTGCCGCGTATCTGGTTGCACCGGTACCAGATTTCGAGGCGCGGCGCAAACGGCAGGAACGCGGCGGCCCTGCCCTCGATGGCGTCCATCATGCGTTGTCGGTGGTTTGTCATGGAAACGGTCACCCCCCGAAGATTTCGTCGGCTTCCTTCATGTTTTCAATGACCGGTACGCCGAAGGGGCAGCGCCCCACGCAGTGCCCGCAGGCCGTGCAGCCGGCGCCCTTGTATTCAATATTATGGTAGTGCGAACGGGCCGACGGCGGGATGTTC
>Ga0123356_10007667_pt1 | contig 10756 bp, 9 predicted proteins | sample TergutEmb28metaG_2_FD_92546 | JGI IMG/M metagenome (GOLD analysis project Ga0123356, IMG submission 92546) | Embiratermes neotenicus P3 segment gut microbial communities from Petit-Saut dam, French Guiana - Emb289 P3 | ecosystem: Host-associated > Arthropoda: Insects > Digestive system > Gut ... | reverse complement strand
CGATGAGCGCAGGAAGTGCCGATGCCGCGTTGCGCGCCGCCGGCGCGGCCGTCAAAGGCGTCGATGCCGTGATGGAGGGCTGGGCGCGCAGCGTGTTTGCCGCCGTCCGTCCGCCGGGCCATCACGCCGAGCCAGCCAGGCCGATGGGATTCTGTCTGTTCAATAACGTTGCGGTCGCGGCACTGCATGCGCGCGCCCGCTGGGGCGTGCAGCGGGTCGCGGTGGTCGATTTCGATGTCCACCACGGCAATGGCACCCAGGCGATGTTCGAGCAGGATGCCGATTTGTTTTACGCGTCTTCGCACCAGAGCCCATGCTACCCTGGTACGGGCGATGCGGCGGAGCGCGGCATCGCCAACAATGTGGTCAATGCGCCGTTGCGGCCGGGTGATGGGAGTTCATCGTTCCGGGCGGCCTGGGAGAATGAGATCTTGCCGGCGCTTGATCGGTTTGCCCCGGGGCTGCTGATCATTTCTGCCGGCTTCGATGCGCACCGGGCTGACCCGTTGGCGCAGATTCGGCTCGAAACCGCCGACTTCGCCTGGATTACCGACGAACTGGTCCGCCTGGCCGACCGGCATTGCGGTGGACGGGTGGTCTCGGTGCTCGAGGGCGGCTATGACCTCGACGCACTCGCAGCTTCAACCGCTGCACATGTGCGCGGATTGATGCGCGTCTGAGGAGTGGAGGCCGTGTCGGACACAAAGCGGACACTGCCGGATGTCAACACGATGACGTTCGAGGACGCGCTGGCGGAGCTGGAGCAGATTGTGCGCGGCCTGGAGACCGGCCAGCAGAAGCTGGAGGACGCGATCACCGCCTATGAGAGGGGCGTCGCGTTGCGCCGGCGCTGCGAGACAAAACTGGAGGAGGCAGAGGCGCGCGTTCAGGTCATCGTGCAGCGTGCCGACGGATCTCTTGCAACGCGGCCAAGCGAGTAGCATTGCCGGAATCGTTGTGAGTTGGTCGCTCTCCGGGTCGTTCGAGTGGTGTGTCAGATAAAACCGCCGCGGCGGCGCGCGAACGTCCCGCCCTGAGAGACGCTCCCAGGGAGTGCGTGCGTCCGTCCGTGGTCTTCCGTGGGGTGAATGCGACGCAGTCCTATCCGGCCAAACGAAAACCGGGACCGCAACCCCGAACGTGGTGCGCGACGATGATGGGACCAGGTGCACCCGGGTGCAGAAGCGATCAAGCAACTTCCCCGCTACGGCGTGCAAGGCCAGAATTAACGGAACGCACCCGTTGGTAGCATAAGCGGCCCGCGCAACAATGGCGGGGTGATCTCATTCGGTTGTTTTCATCGGCGATCCCGAGCGCACAGATCCAATCGCGCTTCGATCTTGGGCGCGGGTCAGCCTTCAAGTCGGTAGGCATCAGTCCAGGGCATCGCGGATCCACACTCGGCGACCGGCCTACGAAATGTCATCCGCTCGCATCACTGAGCCGATTTTGCGGTCAGGCTCTTAGCGCGTTACCGCATCGATGCGTCGCCGTACGCGACAGGCTCCAAGGCAGATGAAGCACCACGCCTGACAAGCATCATCGCAGTCCGGACCAGTCCGCTAGTGATCCGCCGTGTCGTCGTTCCGTCGCGGAAGCTTCATCCCAGCGTCACCAACGGTTATGCAAGACCGCTTAAGAACGCGTGCAGTAACGACTGCTACCAGGGGAAACCATCATGAAACGCCTTGCTGCCCTGCTCGGCGCGGCCCTGCTTGGGCTCATCGCAACGCCAGCCGCGTTTGCCGCCAGTGCTGCCGACTGCCCGAATGGCGGGACAGTCAGGTTCGGTGTCGAACCATACGACACCTCCGCCAAGCTGGTGCCGATCTACGGCCATATCGCCGATCTGATCAGCCAGAGGCTCGGCTGCCCGGTCCAGGTGTTCGTCACCACCAACTACAACGCCGAAATCGAAGCGATGCGCAACGGCAAGCTTGAGATCGGCGAGTTCGGACCGCTCGGCTACGTGCTCGCCCATCAGGTGGCGAAGGCGCAAGCCGTTGCCGCGTTCGGCACCAAGGAAGGCAAGCCTGACACCTATTGGGCCAGCCTGGTTACCTATCCCGGTTCCGGCATCAAGACCGCGGCCGACATCAAAGGCCATTCCTTCGCATTCTCCGACCCTGCGTCGACGTCGGGCCATCTGTTTCCGGCTTACGGCATGCGCAAGGTTGGCATCGATCCAGACAAGGACATCAAGCCGATCTATGCCGGCAGCCACACGTCGTCGTTCGAAGCGCTCTACAACCACAAGGTGGATGCCGGTGAACTGAACAGCGCGGAATTGGAATCAGCGACGCAGCGTGGCGAGTATCATGACGGCGTGTTTATCTTTCTTTGGAAGTCGAATCCGATTCCGACCGATCCGATCACCGTGCGCGGCGATCTGCCGCCGGCGTTCAAAGCACGCGTGACCGAAGTGCTGCAGCACCTCGACCTGTCGTCCCTGCCGGAGAAGGACCGCAAGATCATGGGCCTGAGCGGCATGCGCTTCGTGCCGCAGACCGACGGCTCCTATGACGGAATCCGCGAGCTGGTGAAGACGCTGAACATCGACCTGAACAAGCTGAGCTGATCCGCGGCGCTCGGAAGACCGAAGCATGCGCCGTTTGTTCAGGGTGCTCGCCGTCCTGGCATGCTGCGTTGCTGCCCGGACGGCGACGGCCGCTGCACCGGATTGCCCCAATGGTGGCACTGTCTATCTCGGCGCCATCCCCGCAGAAGACATGTCGCAGCTGCTGCCGATCTTTCAACGTCTTGGCGCGCTGCTCGAGGCGCGGCTGGACTGCAAGGTCGTGGTGCGCACCGGCACCAGCTACACCGCGGTGATCGAAGCAATGCGCGCCCATCGCGTCGACGTCGCCAGCTTCGGCGCATTCAGTTACGTGCTGGCGCATCAGGTGGCTGACGCCGAGGCCGTCGCATCCTTCGCCGATGCCAGCGGCAAGCCGGGCAGCTATTACGCCACCATCACCACCTGGCCTGGCTCCGGCATTACCACCTTGCAGCAAGTGAAGGGCAAGCCCTTCGCGTTCTCTGACCCTGCCTCCACGTCGGGCCATCTGATTCCCAGCGCTGGGCTGGTGAAGGCAGGGATCGATCCACAGAAGGACATCACGCCGTTCTACACCGGCTCGCATACTGCCAGTTTCGAAGCACTGCACAACCACAAGGTCCCGGTCGGTGAGCTGAACAGTACCGCGATTGCCGGTGCGACTTTGGCGGGACTCTACAGGCCGCAGGATTACGTGATCCTGTGGAAGTCGCCGCCAATTCCGAATGGCCCGTTTACGGTACGCGGCGATCTGCCGCCGGCATTCAAGGCGCGCCTGACCCATGTTCTGCGGACGCTGGATCTCGGCAGCATGCCAGCGAAGGACATGAAATTTCTCGGCCACAAGGACAGCCACGCCCTCGCGGCAGTCGACGACCATCGCTACGACGGTATCCGCGACGTGGTGTCGGTGCTGCACCTCGACCTCAGCAAGGTCAACGAATGACCGGGACGGGGGGCATGATCGAGGCACAGGATCTGGCCATGTGCTATCCCACCGGCCGGCTGGCGCTGGATGGCGCCAGCCTGACGGTGGCCGAAGGCGAACTGGTGGTGGTGCTGGGCCATAACGGTAGCGGCAAATCCACCATGCTGCGCTGCATCGCCGGATTGCTGCGCCCGACCGCCGGCGTGGTGCGCGTGGCGGGCGAAGAACTCACTCGGCTGAACGGTCGTAAGCTGAGCCGAGCGCGCATGGCGCTGGGCATGATCTTCCAGCACGCCCATCTGGTGCGCCGGCGCAGCGTGATGGCCAACGTGCTGTGCGGTACGCTCGGACAGCATCGCGGCCTTGGCACCGCATTCGGGATGTTGCCCTGGTCGGAAGCCGATTTCGCCATCGAGTGCCTGGACGCCGTCGGACTAACCGCCTTCGCTCGCCAGCGCGCCGATACGCTTTCCGGCGGCCAGGCACAGCGCGTGGCGGTCGCGCGTGCCCTGGCACAGCGTCCGCGCGCCATGTTGGCCGACGAACCGGTGGCCAGCCTGGACCCCGAAGCGGCGGAGGAGATCATGCGGCTGCTGCGGCGCCTCGCGTCCAAGGACGGGATGCCCGTCCTTTGCGTCCTGCACCAGCCGGAGTTGGCGCGCCGGTATGCGGACCGGATCCTGGGCCTGCGGCAGGGCCGCACGATGTTCCTCGAAGCGGCCAACGACATCACACCTGGCCAGATCACCGCTCTCTATGAAAGCCAGGCCGCATGAACCAAGTGCAATCCATCGCCCTGCAATCCGAGCAACGCGGCTCATTTGGCATGCCACGGACCGGCCGCGCGCTGCCCTTCTTCGCCGTGCTTCTGTTCATGGTGATCCTGGGCCAAGCGGCCTTGGTGGTGCAGGCACGGCCGCAGGATCTGATCTCCGGCGCGCACGGTATGGCGGATATCCTGCGGCGCTCGTTCCCGCCGGATTTCTCCAAGATCGGCGAGACGTTCCAGCCCGCGCTCGAGACACTGGACATCGCAATTTTTGGTACCACCGCCGCAGTGATCATGGCATTGCCGCTCGCTGTCCTTGCAGCGCGCAACACCACGCCGGCCCGGGTGTTCTATTACGCCGCCCGTGGCATCATCGCGCTGTGCCGCGCCGTGCCCGATCTGGTGTGGGCGCTGCTGTTCGTCACCGCGGTTGGGCTCGGGCCCTTTCCAGGCGCGCTCGCGGTGTCGGTGCACTCGGTCGGCATGCTCGGGCGCTTGTTCTCTGAAGTCGTTGAGGACATGGATATGGGCACGGTTGAGGCCCTGAGTATGAGCGGCGCCTCACGACTGCAAGTGTTCTCACACGCCGTTGTGCCAAGCGTGTTGCCGTCGCTGCTGGGCATCGCGCTGTACCGATTGGACGAGAATATCCGCTCGTCTCTGGTGCTGGGTTTCGTCGGCGCCGGCGGGCTGGGATTCCAATTGCTGACCGCGATGAATCTGTTTCAGTACCGCACAGTGTCGCTGCTGTTGATGGTGACATTCCTGATCGTCATCGCCGCCGAACGCTTCTCCGCTTTCCTTCGTGCCCGCATTGCATGATTTCAATGGCGGGCACACGGCCGGCCGTGACCAACCTTCGGCATTGGTTCTACAGAGCGAAAGCCCTGGCTTTTTCCTCAGCTGCGCCGCCACACGCCTCGACTACCGGGATAATCCGATATTTTATATGTCTGCCCGGTTCCTGGCCCCCCCATCAATAGGGAATGGCGAGACTGTTTCTGGTTCCAGCTGTATGGATCGAAGCAATCCCCCCCGCCTGCGCGCCCCAGATCGACTGAATTGCGTTGCTGCTCGATTGCTTGCGACGCGCAATGCACTTATGGCTGATCGCCGTCGTAACCCTCTATGATGACCAGATTTGCTGTGGAATTTCCCTGCCGCAAAGCACTCGCCGCGCGATATTCCGGCGAGTCATAGCAAGCCAATGCCGTTGCATAATCGTCGAATTCCAGAACGACGTTGCGCGACCGGCTGGTTCCTTCACGCAATTCGAATCGTCCACCCCGTACCATGAACTTCGCGCCGTATTTCCGAAACGCCGCGGCATTGGCCGCAACATAGGCTTTGTATCCGTCGGGATCGTTCACATCGATGCTGGCAATCCAGTAACCCTTTGGCATCGCTTTCTCTCCTAACGATGAATATTGTCGCCCATCAGCCCGGCGAGAGCGGGTTCCATTGTGGCTGCCATCAATGCCTGGCCCTGCGCCGTCGGGTGTAATGGCGCTCTCGGTGGCGTCTCTCTCGGATCCAGATACAAATCGGGATCAAGTTTACCGTTGCGGACGAACACGTGCCCAACGTCCAGAAACGTCACATCCTCCGCATGCTCGAATTGTGAAGCAAGTTCCCGGTTCACCGCAGCTGTCGTCTCTGTCGCCCAGGCCGAGCGGTCCGATGGCAGGATGCCGAGCAGCAGGATCCGGGTGTGCGGCAGCCGCGCACGCAATTGGCGGACGATCGTATCGATGCCGAGGACCGTGTCTGACGCCGACCAGTGCAGACGGCCCAGATTGTTGGCGCCGATCAGTATCACCGCGACCTTGGGGTCGATCCCCGACGCTTCGCCATGTTGGATGCGCCACAGCAGGCTGGCTGTGGTGTCTCCGATGAAACCAAGATTGACGGCGTTGCGATCGCCATAAAAGCGCTGCCAGATTGGGGCAAAGTCGACCCAGGGCGGCGGGCCGTGGCGTTCCCAGTCCTGGGTGATCGAGTCGCCGTAGAAGACCAAGGCGGGAGGGCGCGCGCGCAGCTCTGCCTGCTTTGCGTCGAAGCGGACACGCCACCAAGGCAGGTCCATGCGACTGATCGGCACGGCCGCAAGGATAGTCCGTGCGCGTGGTGTCGTGAGAGCGAAACCGGCAAGGATCGTCGCCAGGATAAAAAGTCGTGCAAATCGGCGCATGGGTCAGCCTACCGCGGCACGCAGCGAACCGCAGACGCGTTCCAGTGCGGCGTCGGTCAGATAGGGGTGAATCGGCAAGGCGAGAATGCGATCCGCCAGCTCATCTGATGACGGCAATGCCGTACCATCGTGATGGTCGCAATAAGCAGGCTGTCGGTGCAACGGACGCGGATAATAGATCGCGGTTGGCACGTCATGGTCCTTCAATGTGCGCTGTACCCGATCGCGCTCGGCAGCGTCATGCAACAAGATCGCGTAGATCGCCCAGGCACTGGTGCTGTCGGCGACCCGCGCCGGTGTCTGCACCAGGTTTCCCAAATGCGTGTCATAATAGCGGGCCACCCGTTCGCGAGCCGCGAGTTCGTCGGCAAACACGGTCAGTTTTGCCAGCAAGACCGCCGCCTGCATCGAGTCCAGCCGGCCATTCATGCCGGTGCGCAGCACCTCATAGCGCGTGGTGCCCTCACCATGGCTACGCAAGCTGCGGTAGATTGCTGCTCGCTCGCTGTTCTGGGTAAAGAGTGCGCCACCATCGCCGTAGGCGCCCAGCGGCTTCGACGGGAAGAAGCTCGTCGCGGTCGCATCCGCTGCAGTGCCGAGCATTTCGCCATGCAGCGTGCACCCGAAGCTCTGTGCGAGATCGTCGAGCGTGAACAGTCCTTGCTGCGCAGCAATGGCGGAAAGTGCCGGCCAATCGGCCGGCTGGCCGAACAGGTCGACGCCAATAAGTGCGCGCGGCCGCAGCTTGCCGAGGGTGCGTATTTCGGAAATCCGGTGCTGCAGGTGCGCCGGATCGATCTGGAACGTCCGCGGGTCGACATCGACGAACACCGGCGTGGCGCCGAGCACCAACGGCACTTCGGCGGTTGCGGTATAGGTGAAGGCGGGCAGGAAAACCGCGTCGCCCGGACCGATGTTCTCGGCCATCAGAGCGATCTGGATCGCGTCCGTGCCGGAACTCACGGCGACACAATGCCGCGCCCCACACAGCTTCGACAGCTCGTCTTCGAGCTCGGCCACCTCCGGGCCAAGGATGAAATGACAATGTGCGAGGACCCGGTCGAGCCGCGCACGCAGATCGGCGGCGATGCGCGCCTGCTGGACCTTGAGGTCGAGGAAGGGCACCGAGGGACGCGACTGATCACTCATTGCGTTGCTCGCTTTCGGCATCAGGCGCGGACTTCGTCGACAGCGTCGGCCTTGTACGCAAACTCGGGGACGAGACGGCCGAGTAAGGCCAGTGCCAGCCGCGTCTGTCCGCCCCGGCAGGCAGCGGCGATCTCGTCGATTGCCCGCCCGACGATCGCCGGGTCGGCTGTGCGCGGCGCGGCAATCAGAAGACCGGGCTGACCGGTCGGCACGGGAGGCTCCTGTCCGTGGAATAACTCTTCATGGAGCTTCTCGCCCGGCCTGAGGCCGGTGAAGCGAATTTCCACATCCACGTCCGGGTGCAGCCCGGCGAGGCGGATGATCTGGCGCGCCAAATCGACGATCTTCACCGGTTCTCCCATATCCAGGACGAAGATGCCGCCGTCTCGTACCGCCGGCAGGTCGACATCGCCGATACCCAAAACGCTCGCCTGCAGCACCAGACCGACCGCCTCTCGCACGGTCATGAAATAGCGGCGCATGTCGGGATGGGTGACGGTCAGCGGGCCGCCGCGCGCAAGCTGTCGCTGGAACAGCGGTACCACCGAACCGGTGCTGCCGAGGACATTGCCAAAGCGGACCGTGATGCAGCGCATGCCCTGGCCTGCGTTGCGCGCGACGATATCGAGAGCCTGGCAATACATCTCGGCAAGGCGCTTCGACGCGCCCATCACCGATGTCGGATTCACCGCCTTGTCCGTCGAGATCAGCACCATAGCGCGCGCGCCGGTGGCGCGTGCGGCGTCGGCAACATGGCGCGTCCCCGCGGCGTTGGTCAGCAAACCCTCCGACGGGTTGTCCTCAACCATCGGCACGTGCTTCAGGGCCGCGGCGTGGAAGACGAGCTCGGGGCGGAATTCGTCAAAAACCGCGCGCACGCGCGCTTCGTCACGGATATCGGCGAGCAGCGCGTGGCGATGGGCTTCCGGATAGGTCTCTGCCAGCTCGAGGTCGATCTGCCACAGCGCATATTCACCGCTGTCGAGCAACACTAAGAGCTCTGGCCCGAGTGCCGCGACCTGGCGGGCAAGCTCGCTGCCAATGGTCCCGCCAGCGCCGGTGACGATGACGCGGCGGCCCTGGATCAGCCGCGCCATCGCGTCCCGGTCGAGCGGCACCTGCGGACGATTGAGCAAGTCCTCAATGGCGACCGGGCGCAACTGAATCGGACGCACCGGCACACGCGGTTCGGCCGGGTCGAGCGCGGTCGGTTGCGGCGCGTGTTGGACCGTGATGCCGTAGCGTTCGGCGCAATCCACGAGGTCGGTGAGTGCCTGCCCGGACAGCTCTGGCGTGGTGATCACGAACGCGTCGGGCAGGCGGCTCTCGGCGGCGAGTTGTTCGAGGACAGCGTCGGCCTTGGCAAGCGGACCGAGAATGGGATGCTGCTGAATGCGCCGCCCGGTCTGGCGCGAATTGGTTGCAAGCAAGCCCTCGACCCTGAACGCCTGGCGGCGATCGCTGGCCAGCGCGCGCAGGAACAGATCGGCTTCTTTCCCGGCGCCGACCAGAAGAATGGAGCGTGTCGCGTTCTCCGATGATCGGGCGCCGCTACGGGTCTGCATGCGGCGGTAGACGACGCGGGGAACGCCAAGCAGTACGAGCAGTGTCAGCGCTTGAATGAATGGAAAGGCGGGGCTCGGCAGTGGGATCCGCAGCAGGGTGAGCGCCAGTGCGAACAACGCCGCACCGCCGGCCGAAGATGCCGCTAATGCCAGCAAATCTTCAATTCCGGCAAACCGCCAGTACTGGAGCGACAGACGGAATGGCAGGCCGGCCAGCAGCAGCGCGGCGGCCCCGAGGGCCGGCAGCCACGGCTCGGCCAACGTGACGGCAGCGGGATTGGCGAGCCATAACGCCGCCGGCGCCGCGGCGGCGGCCAGCACCCCGTCAATCGCGACGTTGACGGCGATCCGAATCAGCGAGCGGGCCGCAAACATGGCGCCGCTATAGCCCAGCCGGGCCGGGGCGTCATGTCCGGCCCGACGTGCGGTTCGCCTAGAACAAGCCCTCGATGTCGCCGTCCGCGTTCAGGTGGATCGCTTCGGCGGCGGGCACGCGCGGCAGGCCAGGCATGGTCATGATGTCGCCGCAGATCGCCACGACGAAGCCAGCCCCGGCCGAAAGTCGGACTTCGCGCACCGGCAGGATGTGCCCTTCCGGCGCGCCCATCACCGTTGGGTCGGCGGTGAAACTGTACTGCGTCTTGGCGACGCAGATTGGCAGATTGCCAAATCCGGCTTCCTCGTAGCCGGTGAGCCGGCGGGCCACGGCCTCCGGCATGGCGATGTCGGCGGCGTGGTATATCTCGCGCGCAATGGTGCGGATCTTCTCCGCAAGCTTCAGCTCAATCGGGTAGAGCGGTTTGCAGGCTGACTTGCCCTCGATCCGCGCCAAGACAGCGCGGCCCAGCGCCTCGGCGCCCTTGCTGCCGTCGGCCCAGTGCGTGCACGAGATCGCTTCCACGCCCCGTGAGGCCATGGCGTCGCGAATTGCCGCGAACTCCGTTTCGGTGTCGGAGTTGAAGTGGTTCACCGCCACGACGACAGGCAGGCCGAATTTGCCGAGGTTTTCGACATGACGCGCGAGATTCGCTGTGCCGCGCTTGACAGCAGCGACATCCTCTTTGCCAAGCGCCGAACGGGCGACACCGCCGTGCATTTTCAGCGCCCGAACGGTGGCAACGACCACCGCGACCGACGGATGCAGACCGGCGGCGCGGGATTTGATGTCGATGAATTTCTCGGCGCCCAAATCGGCGCCGAAACCGGATTCCGTTACGACCACCTCGGCCGTCTTAAGTGCGAGGCCGGTCGCCATGACCGAGTTGCAGCCATGCGCGATGTTGGCGAACGGGCCGCCGTGGACGAATGCCGGTGAGCCTTCCAGCGTCTGCACGAGGTTCGGCGCCAGCGCGTCTTTGAGCAGCACGGCCATGGCGCCGTCGGCTTTCAGATCCTTTGCGGTGACGTTCTTGCCGTCACGGGTCTGCGCCACGATCATGCGGCCCAGGCGGGCCTGAAGATCGTCAAGGTTGCTCGACAGGCAGAACACCGCCATCACTTCCGACGCGACGCTGATGTCGAAGCCGTCCTCGCGTGGGAAGCCGTTGGCGACGCCACCCAGGCTGCCGACGATGCTGCGCAGCGAGCGGTCGTTCAT
>Ga0123356_10007666_pt1 | contig 10757 bp, 10 predicted proteins | sample TergutEmb28metaG_2_FD_92546 | JGI IMG/M metagenome (GOLD analysis project Ga0123356, IMG submission 92546) | Embiratermes neotenicus P3 segment gut microbial communities from Petit-Saut dam, French Guiana - Emb289 P3 | ecosystem: Host-associated > Arthropoda: Insects > Digestive system > Gut ... | reverse complement strand
TTAATAATGCAAAAATGCAAATAAATACAGTTAATATATATTATACACTCAAATTTTGTTTCTTTCTAATCATATATTGCTATAATTTACGAAAATTACATATTTTCGCAATTATTGTTTGAAATTCCGAATATTACCAAAAATACCAAAAAGCAATAACCGACAAGTGCTTGACAATTTTTGCTCAGTGGTGTAATATAATAGTGAATAACGAATAAGGAATAGTGAATAATGATAAAAAAACTCGAAGGTTTGCTTGAAACAGTGGATTATGACGCGCAGTCGCTTTTTGTAATCTATCATAATACCGAAGCCGACGACTATCCGCGGCACTGGCACAGCGCGGCGGAAATTATAATGCCGCTCAAAGGCGGCTACGATGTTACGGTGAGCGACACGCTTTTTAAGCTCAGTGAGCATGATATTATTGTGATTCCCACGGGGGATATTCACGAAATCCGCGCCCCTAAAACAGCGGGGGAGCGGGTGATTTTCCAGTTTGACCTGACGCTTTTGAAGACCGTGAAAGGGCTGGCGGGGGCATCGTTTATTTTTTACAAGCCGTGGCATATAACGCCGGCTGATTCACCGGAGCTTCACGGGGTTTTGAGGCCTTTGCTGCTTGAAGCCCTGAACGAATACAGGGACAGACCGGATTATTACGAGGCGAGCATAGTCGCCAAGCTAATCAGCATAGCGGTTTTCATGGCGCGCAAGCAGCGGGTGGAGGTTCCGGGGATTTTCCCCGAGCAGCTCATAAAGAGAAAAGCGCATATTGTTAACTTCAACCGCTGTGTGGAGTACATAAATCAGCATTATAAGGACGACCTGCCGCTTGAATACGTTTCCGGAATCGCGGGTTTCAGCAAATTTCATTTCACCCGCTGGTTCAAGCAGTTCGCGGGAATGTCTTTTTACGAGTATCTGACACAGGTGAGAATCAAAGTCGCCGAATCCATGCTCGTTAATTCCGAAGTGCCGATTACGGAAATTGCGTTAGAATCGGGATTTCAGAGCATAGCGACGTTCAACAGGGTTTTTAAAAATAATAAAAATTTAACCCCGACCGAATTTAGAAACATCCAACATAAAAATAACTGACAACTGTCAACTGTACATTGTCAACTGTCAACTGTTCAAAAGCTGAGAATCGGACTCGAACCGACGACCTGCTGATTACGAATCAGCTGCTCTACCAACTGAGCTATCCCAGCAAAAATTGCTATTGCAAAAAGTAAATAAAAATGCTATAATGAAAATATTCTACTATAAAAAACTAATTTTGTCAATATAAAAAACGAAAAATGTAGGGGACGACGTCCTCGGCGTCCCGAGAGAAGGAGCGTGAAAGCCATCGAATTAAAAAGAAAACCCGTTGAACTGTTAATCCGCGGGCTGTGCGGCTTTCTTGCGCTTTTCACGCTGTTTATGCTTACGCTGTCGCTGATTTTTTCTTTCGGCGGGGACGCGCCGAGCCTTTTCGGCAGAAACGTGTATATAATTAAAACCGACGCCATAGATTTTTTGAAGCCCGGAACCGCGCTCTTCACCCAAGCCGTCCCCTACAATGAAATATATCAAGGTAATATCGTAGTTTTTAAAAGCCTTGAAACAGGCAGAGCCGGCGTGGCTGAAATAGAGTCGGTTGAGCAAGCCGATGGTGTTTATAAGTATAACGCTATAAGCGAGCGGGGCGTCGAACTCGTGCTGACGCAGGGGCAGATTGTCGGCAGAGCTACCCAGCAAAGCAACTTTCTCGGTGCGCTGTTCGGTTTTGCGAAGTCGCCTGCGGGAGTGTTGGTAATCGCGGTAATCCCCTGCATGGTTATATTGATTTACGAAAGCTCAAAGTCAATTTTTACGGTTTTCCGCAAGGAGGGCAGAATTACGCCTGTCAAAAAGCAGGACGAGGTACCGACCTATGTTCCGCGGCAGAAAAGCCGCCTGCCTGCCTACCTGACGCCCGAAGCTTCGGATGGCAGAAGCGATGATTATGAAAAAGTGCTTGATAATATATTAGCCAAGGACGACGGCTTCGCGAAAGAAGACTATCCGCTTTATTCTCCACCGGGAAACAAGCCGGTTAATCCGGAACCTCCCGCTGTAAAGAAGCCGGCGACGCGCACTGCGCCACGTACCGCGCCATTATCACAAAAGAGATTAAATCAGGCTATAGCCGAGGTTAACGCGCGCAACAAGCCCGATGGTCTTATTTTTGACACGGGAGAAGTCGTAAACAGTGTACCGGACAAAGGCGACGATAGCGCATTGCGCCACGCACTGCGCCAAGCTCCTGCGGACGTTGAAAACTCGGCGACCAGCGAGCTTAATCAGCTTAAAGAGCTGAAAACCGGCGGAAACCCCGCCGAAAAAGTGAAGCAATACAACCCCAAAAAAGGCGCGAATCAGCGTAATACGCAGACGGCGTCCACGCCGAGCCTTGACAAACTGCTCAGGGAAGATGATTCTGAAACAGAGAACGCAGGATATAACATAGAAGACATATTGTTTTCAATAGATAAAAGAAAGTAGAGGCGGATAGCAATCTGCCCGAAAAGCAATATTTGAGAAAGGGTAAAAAATGAAAAAGTACATACGGCGATTAGCGATGGCTCTGACTGTCTGCCTGACGCTTGCGTTTGCGCCGGGCGGCGTGGCTTCGGGGCGCACGGTTGATGACATCAACGAGGAAATACGGCAGGCTGAAATCCGTCAAGCCGCCCTTGCTGAGGAAAACAAAAAACGTGAGGCTGAAATAAGGGAAACACAGGGCGATGTGAATCAGCTTGAGCGCCTGAAAAACTTGGTTGAACAGCAAATCGCGGGGGTTCAGGCGCGAATAAACGAGCTCAACGGCATTATTGACCTCCAGTGGGAAGCCATAAACAGCAAGCAGGCGCAAATAAAGGGGCTTGAGGAGGATATTGCCGACGCGGAAGCGGAAGTGCTTCTGCGCGAGGATAAAATCAGCCGCCTTGAAGCCGAGAACGAGGAAAACTTAGAGAAATTCGGTCAGCTCCTGAAAAACAACTACATGACCGGTACATACGGGCATCTTGATATTCTTATGCAGTCGGGTGATTTTTACGACATGGTTGTCCGCACTGATGTTCTGCGGAAAGCCGCCGAGCGTAATAACGAGTTTATGAACGACCTGCTGAACGCGATTCACCAACAGGAAGTTGAAATAAAGGAACTCGAAGACCTGAAGGAACGCCTTGACGAGAGCAGAATCCGCTGTGAACAGGAAAAAGCCCAGCTTGAAATCGAGCTTGCCGAGCTTTATGAGCGTATGGACGAGTTGGATTCCGAGATGGCGGCAGAGCAGAATAAGCTGTGGGGTTATGCTTCCGAAATAAAAGACCTTCAGGATTCAATCAACAGCATGTATCGCCGCTACAGCGCCACTAACGCCGAAATCGCGGCGCTCGAGGAACTCACGACAGAACTAATCAGGCAAAAACAGAACCTTCAAGGGCACAGATACGCGGACGACGGCTTCATCTGGCCTTTGGACAGCCGGTTTCAGTTAATCACCTGCGGCTTCGGCTGGGACGCGTGGCGCAACGGCCCGCACAACGCCATAGACATAGGCAACGCGGGTATTAACGGCGCGAACATCTATGCCATACAAAGCGGGACGGTTCTGCGCGCTGTTGAGAGTAACGCAAAAAGCGGCTACGGCTCGAACGTAATAATTGACCACGGCGGCGGGGTGACTTCGCTCTACGCCCACATGGTTTACGGCTCTGTGACTGTCAGCGAGGGTCAGACTGTCCAGGTCGGGGATGTAATCGGAAAGGTTGGTTCGACCGGATTCTCTACCGGCCCGCATCTGCATTTTGAAGTTCTTGAAAACGGCGTAAGAGTAAACCCGCTTAATTACGCATATACATATTATTATTAAGAGTGTTAATCAGGGGACGCCGGGGACGGCGTCCCCTACGTTTTTATGTCGACAATTGTTATATTGGTATAATAGTATTTTAAAATATCATCGCTGTCATGTCCTCTGCGCGCCATATAGTCTGCGCCGAACTGGCTCAAACCTACGCCGTGCCCGTGTCCGAGCGTAGTCGCGACGAAGACGCCGCCGGTGTAGTTAATTTCAAACGCGGCAGAGCGCAGATTCAGGATTCTCCAGAGGTCGCCGCCGGAAAGGGTGGTGTTGCGGGCGTTTACTTCCATGACGTAGCCGTTGCGGTCGGAGGTAAATTCTGCAAACCACTGCGTAAAATCAAGCGGCATGATAATATCGGGGTCGAAGCTGAGCAGTAAATCGCGCATACCTAAGGTTGAAATCTCGTTAGTGCTGACAAAATTCGCGAACTCCCTGTCCCAGGCGCTCGGAACGCTTTGCAAATAAGGGAAATCAACCCCCCAGACATAACGCGCTGTATTGGTCGCCCCCGCCGAAACGCTGTGATACACGGCGTAAATCGGTTCATTATTGTATGTAATCACGCGGGTCGCTCCGTATTCGGCAGCCTGCTTTATTTTCGGGAAATAAAGAGCATATTCCTCCCCGTAGTATTCCCGAGCCTGTGTTTCGGTGAAATAAGGCTGGCAGGTTACACTGCTGTTTGAAAAATCCGCTTCGGAACCCGCGTTGTTCAAAGCGAGGCGCAGTGCGTAGGTGTGTGCGGCGACAGCTTGCGCGTTGAGGGCTTCACTGTGATACCCGGGCGGGATTTGCGCGAAAAGACAGCCTATAAGATAATCAACCGCGCTGATTTCGGCGATTTCTCCGGTTTCCGTAAGCAAGAGCCGGAAGGTTTCAGGCGCGTGATAGTCTGAGGAAGCCGCTGTTACTTTCACGGGGAGCGCCTTTTCCCATAAAAAAGGCGTTAAAAACAACAGCGAGAAAAACAAAAGCGTGATTATAATCAGTTTTTTCATATTTTTAGTATTCCTTTCACCTAATTTTCATTTCGCTGTGCTAACATAATTCTTGACTTGTCCTCGGAAATGAGCTATAATTGTTTATATGCCTGTCCGGAGCTTTTAAGAACTATACAAAATGGAGAAAACTATCGAATGAAAAAAGCCCGTTCGTTATTAATAGTCTTTTTTATCGTTGCCGCGGCGGCAGCGATTATTGTGCGTTATACGCAGTTAATCGGAAAGGTCATTGATTTTAACACCGGGTTTTTCTATCATTACGCGGGGGGGTTAAAATATCTGCATTATATTATCCTCGGCGGGGCGTTCATCGGCTTTATAATAATAGCAATTATTGAAAAAAAGCGCAGAACCCTCTTTTTCTCAAAGCGGCTGGGGCATTTTGACGAAACTGACACGGCGATTTGCGGAATTATGCTTTTGATTGCAGGCTTTGCGGTGGTTTATTCAGCTTTTACCGAGGGTTTCGGGAAGCTCGGCTATACAGAAATACTGTCCGTCATACTCGGGACATTGGCTTACAGCTTTGCCGGAGGGATTCTGCTGTTCAAAAAGAGAGCCTATCCCGCTGTCGGGCTGGCGTTTTTGGCGCTGTCGGGCTATTATGTGGCGCGGCTTGTTATGCTTTTCGTAGAGAATTATATAATTTTAAACATGCCTGAGCACCTTATAAGGTTAGTTATAACCCTGCTTTTCTCGCTGTTTTATCTTTCGGCGGGGAGGATGTTTATGCGCGCTGAAACCAAAGGCACCCGCGTGAAAGCTTGCGTTTTCGGGTTTTTCGGGGCGGTGACTGCCGTTTCGGAAATGACGGCGAAGCTTATATTTCTGTTCGGCTCTCCCTCAGTCACGCGGGATAACCTTATGCGCTCAGCCGCTACAAAATTCATCACGCCGGATATGCTTTCGGTGGCTGAAACGATTGCGGTAGTTACGTTCTTGCTGACCATGACAAGGCTCAAAGCCGAGCGGGTAAAGGCAGGCAGAAAATGAGAAAAACCGCCGCAGTTCTGACAGTAATACTTCTGCTTACGGGATGTGCGTTCGGGGCGATTGAAGACATGCTGTCCCCTCCCCGTCTGACCGATGAACAGCAGGCGATTTATACCGCTTTAGTCGACAGCAAGGGCAGCGGGTTTAAACTAAAATACCCCAGAACCGGTGAGTATAGAAGCGCGTTTGTGGTTTACGGTGAAAACGACAGTGCGGCGCTTGTTTTTTACGAAATTTCGGGAATAAATATTGAACGGACACTTTTGGTAAACTTTCTTTATAAAGATGCGGACGGAAAATGGGAATCGCTGTATGAAATCCCCATCCGCGGGACAGACATAGAGAGCGTGGGTTTTGCCTCCTTCGGTGAAGATGAGGAGGAAAATATACTTCTTAGTTACGCAGTCGGTCAGAACGAAAAACGGTGTATGATTATAAGCGGCATCGGCAGTAAACCGGAACTACGGTTCGACGACGGTTACTCGTTTATGGCGGTTGACAGCTTCTTCGGCAGGGAGTATAAGGAACTTCTGCTTATTAAAATCGAACGCTCGGTACAGACGGCGACGGCGACTTTTTACACCTACAAAGAAGGTGAGCTTTTCAGGTCGGCGCAGAGCGAGCTTGACCCCGGTGCGGGTGAATATACCGAAATAATGCAGGGGTATATTGCACAGGGCGTCCCTGCGCTGTTTATTAACCATAGAAAGCATGACAGCGCCGATTTCGGTACAGATGTTCTTTTTCACAGGGGCGACAGGTTGGTGAATCCGATTGTTGCCAACAGTGATAATATTGAAAGAACCACTCGCAGAACGGGGCTTATTACCGAGCTTGCGAATCCGCTTGATATAGACGGAGACGGTGTAGCCCTGCTCCCGTCAAGCACAGGTGAATTTCCGGGGTATGAACATTTGTCCGCGCAGGAAAAGCTCCGCCCTGTGGTTTGGCGGACGCTGAGCGGCAACGCGCTTGTTGAAAAATACTTTTCTTACTTTTCAGAGCGGTTAGGCTTTGTGTTCCTGTTTCCGGAGAGATGGGTGGGCGCAGTAACAGTTGCGGTTAATATTGACGAAAACACCGTAAGCTTTTATGCGGCGGGTGCGCCGATTGAAGAAGCCGCAGCCGATAATCTGATTTTAAGAATCTCGGTTATTTTTGAAAACGAGCAGATGTATCACTATTTAAACCGTGAAAACCCCGAAAACCCGCTGACCTTAACCGAAGAAGAGCTTGAATTTGCGTTCAGGATTTTGAGTGAAATTGGTGCTGATTAAACTATGCTTAACAACGACATTACGAGCCTGCGCGGGATTTCAACCAAACGCGCCGCGCTTTACAAAAAACTAAACATTGATACCGTGCGGGATTTGCTCTTTCATTTCCCGCGCGGTTATATTGATTATACCCACCCTGTGAAAATCAATGACGTCGGCTTTGGCGAGATGTGCGTAATCGAAGCAACCGTAATAAAAAAACTGAGACCATATATCACAGGCGGGAGATTAAACATATACAAGGCGGTTTTAAGTGACGGCGAGAGTGAATTTTTGTGCGTGTTTTTCAATACCGAGTACAGCTTCAACAAGCTTATGACCGGTAAAAGCTATCTTTTCTACGGAAAAGCGGGCGGGAACGAATTACAGCGCGAAATCACTTCGCCTGCTTTTATAGAAGCGGGCTCCGAAACCGCATTAGTCCCGAAATACCGGCTGACGGCGGGGCTTACGCAGGTTATGGTGGCGAATAACATTAAACTCATCCTGCCGCATTTTAACGAAAAAGAGCTGCTCTCGGAGGAAATTCTGAGTGAGTTTTCTCTTCTCACCAAAAAAAGCGCAATCGAGAAAATACACTTTCCCGCGTCCTTTGAGGAAGCTGAAGCGGCAAAGCGGCGCTTGGCTTTTGAGGAGCTTTTAGTCTTACAGCTCGGCATGACTATGCTGAAAAAGCGTAACCGTAAGCTCACCGGCACACTGATGAAAAGTGCAGACTTAACCGAGTTTTACGCGGCGTTGCCCTTTGAGCCGACCGGTGCGCAAAAACGTGCGGTTGAAGACTGCGTAAAGGACATGCAGAAGCATGTACCGATGAACCGCCTGCTTCAGGGTGACGTCGGGAGCGGAAAGACGATGGTAGCGGCGGCGCTCAGCTTCTTCGCGTTTAAAAACGGCTTTCAGTCGGTGTTTATGGCTCCGACAGAACTGCTTGCTACTCAGCATTATAATACCCTGAAAGGCTTCTTAGAGCCGCTGGGAATTAACGCGGAGCTACTGACAGGCTCGCTCACGGCGGCTGAGAAAAAAGCCGCAAAGGCGCGGATTGAAAGCGGGTGCGCATCTGTTATAACCGGTACGCAGGCGCTTATTCAAAAGGGTGTGGAGTTTAACAAGCTCGGCTTTGTAGTCACCGATGAACAGCACCGCTTCGGGGTGAATCAGCGGGGTGTGCTGATTGAAAAAGGTGAGAATCCGCATACATTAGTAATGTCGGCAACGCCGATTCCGAGGACATTAGCGCTGATTATTTACGGGGATTTGGATATTTCCCTGCTTGACGAAATGCCTAAGGGCAGACTGCCGATAAATACCTATTCTGTTGATACGAGTTTTCGCGAGCGGCTGTACAAGTTTATCCTGAAGCAAGCGGCAGAGGGCGGGCAATCGTATATTGTCTGCCCCGTAATCGGTGACGAAGACAGCAACCTGAATGAAAAAGCCTATGCCGTTAATTATCACAATGAGCTTAAAAGCACCTTTTTGAAAGATATAAACATCGGGCTTCTGCACGGGAAAATGAAACAAGCCGAAAAAGACGCGGTTATGGAGGGCTTTAAAAACGGCGAGGTTACTGCGCTAATTTCCACGACGGTAATCGAAGTCGGAGTAGATGTGCCTAACGCCACTGTTATGCTTATTGAAACCTCCGAGCGCTTCGGCTTGTGGCAGTTGCATCAACTGCGCGGGCGGGTCGGGCGGGGGGAGAAGCAGTCGTATTGTATACTTGTAACCGACAGCGACAGTGTTTATACCAAGGCGCGGCTTGACACCATGACGCGGACGACCAACGGCTTTGAGGTGGCGAACGAGGACTTGAAGCTTCGTGGTCCCGGCGACTTTTTCGGGCAGAAGCAGCACGGCTTGCCTGAACTCAAAATGGCTGATATGGCGGCTGATGTTGAACTTGTGAATCAGACAAAGTTTCTTGCGGAGCGGATTTTGGGCGAAGACGCTAACTTGAAAAAACACGAGGGGCTGAAAGCGAGAATTAACGAGCTGTTTTCGGGGGTGAGCGAGTATGGATTCAATTGACAATGTACAATTAACAATTAACAATGAACAATTATATGAAAATTTGCGGTTTCCGAGATTCTTTGTAGGGCGTGTCGCCCTCGGCGCGCCGGTCATTCTGAGCGGTGATGATTTGCACCATGCGACAAAGGTTCTGCGCTTAAAAGCGGGTGAAAAAGCGGTTTTTTGCGATGATACGGGGATGGAATATATCTGTGAGTACGCCAGAGCGGACAGGTTTAAAATACTTTCCGAGCGGGAAAATGACAGCGAGCCGAAAATCTATATCAGATTATTCCAGTGTGTGCCGAAAGGCGACAAGCTTGACTTTATTGTGCAAAAAGCGACAGAACTCGGCGCTTCGGAAATAATTCCCGTGATTTCAGGCAGGTGCATTTCTCGCCCGGACAAAAAAAGCAATAAAATTCAAAGATTGCAAAAAATTGCCGAAGCGGCGGCGAAGCAGTCGGGGCGCGGAAAAATCCCGCTCGTTCGCGAATTAACAAGTTTTAACGACGCCTTAAAGCTCTGTAAAAAAGAAAATTTGGGCATAATATTTTATGAGAACGGCGGAAAAAAACTTGATGAAATCGTAGGGTGCGGCGTCACCGACGCACCGATTGATATATTCATAGGCAGTGAGGGTGGGTTTGAAACTGCGGAAATAGAGATGGCAAAGCAGGCGGGGCTTGTCCCCGCGAGCCTCGGCAAGCTTATTCTGCGGACTGAAACCGCGCCGGTTGCGGCGATTGCAATTTTGATGAACTTGACGGGTGAAATCTGAAATTTAATTTGACACGGGAAAAAATCTATGTTATAATAATGCAAATGACAAAAAATGAAAGGGACGGGTAACAGACATGAATAAAGGGTTAGGCTTTTTAGTTCTCGGCATTTTGGCTATTTTGGGCGGTGCGATTTTTGCGGCGTTGGTAATTAAAAATAAGCTTGCAGGAAAGCATGATATTGACTTTGATGACTTCGACGAATTTGAGCTTATTATTGACGATGAGGAGTTTGAGCGGATTCTTGATGAAACGGCGCAGGAAGCCGAAGTGAAGAGCGGGGAAGAAACAGAATAATGTAAAAAAGGGGCGGGGAGCACAGTGCTCACCCGCCCATTATACAGGGGAAATATGAAAAACAGGAAAGAGCTTACTCTATATATTATTTTCGGCGGACTGACGACACTGGTGTCAATTTTGACGCAGTATCTCGCCGACTTTCTCGGCGCAAATACCGTAATCGCGACTACGATTTCATGGATTTGCGCGGTTACTTTTGCGTTTGTTGTGAATAAGCTCTTTGTTTTTAAAAGCAAGGCAAAGTGGTTCAGGCAGGCGGCGGCTTTTTGCGGGGCGCGGCTGACGACGTATTTTTTAGAGCTGGGGTTTATGCTTTTGACGGTGGAAGTGTTGTTGATGAATATGCATGTTATGAAAGTAATCGCGCAGGTTTTCGTGCTCGCGGGGAATTATCTTATCAGTAAGTATTTTGTTTTCAAAAAATCTTAAAGACAGAGGATTTAATTTTGCGCCCCGCCTTCGGCGGGGCGCAAAATTAAGCTGAGTT
>Ga0123356_10007665_pt1 | contig 10757 bp, 10 predicted proteins | sample TergutEmb28metaG_2_FD_92546 | JGI IMG/M metagenome (GOLD analysis project Ga0123356, IMG submission 92546) | Embiratermes neotenicus P3 segment gut microbial communities from Petit-Saut dam, French Guiana - Emb289 P3 | ecosystem: Host-associated > Arthropoda: Insects > Digestive system > Gut ... | reverse complement strand
GTCGTGATAGTCCTCGCGGCTCCAGCCGTAGCGCGAGATCCAGCCGTGCAGGGGATCCTGCACCGCGGTGGAATAGGGGTGCTCGGTGTTGTAATTGATGGCGCAGACGATGACGCTCCGGGCCCAGGGAAACGCCCGCGCCAACGAGGCGCGCCGCAGTTCGCCCGCTTGGTTTCTGGATTCGAGGTACGTCATTTCCCCGGCGCGCCCGGCCGAGATCCATTCCGCAAACCTCGCGAGCTCCGGGAATGGGCGAACCGGAGCGATTCCCGCCAGATCGAAACCCGCCTCGAGAGCGGCTTCTTTCACCAATCCGGCAATGTCAGGCACTGGAGCCACCACTCTATTATCGCGTGGCTGGGAGCGGGGAACTCAGAATATGCTCTAAAGCGGCAGACCAAACCTGGGGAGGGTGAGAGGCGGACTAAATCCCGAGTTTTTTCACTTCCTCGTTATAGTACTTGCGGTAGAGAATGTCCCACTCCTGGCTGCCCTCAAGAATGGTGCGCCGCTGGTTTTCAATTTTCTGGCGCGCAGCCTGGTCGATCTTTTCTTCCTGATTCAACAGCTCTTCCATGATTTTCCGGACTTCCAGGCGGATCGTATTCCGGTCCTCGATAAATTCGACCTCGTCGGCCTCGGCGAGAACATCGGTCACCACGTGAGCGACTTTATTGGCTTTATCGCGGCTTACTCTCATAGCACGGCCCTGTATTTGCGCACCAGCTCGTTCTTGATCTTGCGGAACATTTCGTGGTAGTTGGCGCCGCTGTTGCGCAACTCGTCGGAGTAGGCATCGAGGATCACCCGAACCTCGTCATTGATCCGGTCCTCGAGACCAAACTCATCGAGCATGGCGGCGTGCACTTTTTCCGTGACCGCTTGCGGGCTTTTGGTTTCGATGAACTCGGAGGCGATCAGCTTTTTTACAGTTTCGCGAGCCAAATAGCCCACGTATTCTTTGGAGAGCAGCATGCGCGATCTGAAGTTGTGGGTTGAACTTTTAAGTGTAGCACAGGGTCGGCGGGCGAGATCTCGAGGGTTCCCGCCCTCGAAGCAGCTGCCACCCAGCCGGATTCTAATTTTGTGCGAAGGGTTTGGGATTGGAGGAGAGGAGAGGAGAGGAGAGGAGAGGAATGATGCACCAGACCCGTTGGCAACGGCAAGGGGCAGGGCCACTTTCTTGGGTTTTTCATTCTCATGTCACCAATTGGTCTTGCCTGAAGGCGCTGGGCGCTTCTGCCGTAAGAATTTTCCTGCCGTGACCAGGAATCGGGAACCCAACCGCCGGACCGGGGTTGCGCGCGCCCTATCGAAGCTGGGCTATTGTTCGCGTTCGCGGGCGGCGAGTCTAGTCCGAGGCGGCCGGGTTCAGGTAAACGGCCGCCCGGTTCGCGATCCGGAGAACCCGGTTTTTCTAGACCGGGACCGGATCGAGGTTGAGGGGAAGCGCATCGACAGCGCGCGGAAGGTCTATCTCGTGTTGAACAAACCCCGGGGTCTGGTCACGACCACCCGCGACGAAAAGGGGAGAGAGACGATTTATTCCTTGTTGCCGGAAGCCAACCGATGGCTGGCGCCGGTCGGCCGGCTGGATATGGCAAGCGAAGGCCTCCTGCTTCTGACCAACGATTCCCAGTGGGGAGCCCGGATCGCTTCCCCCGCGTCGCACCTAGAAAAGACCTACCATGTCCAGATTGCCGGTGTTGCCACTGAGGACTTGCTGGACCGGCTGCGGCAGGGCGTCCGGACGAAAGACGGAGATTTCCTCACCGCGAAGCGGGTCAGGGTTTTGCGTCACGGACAGAAGAACTGCTGGCTGGAAGTCGTGCTCGAAGAAGGGAGGAACCGGCACATCCGCAGGATGCTCGGAGAGCTGGGGGTTGAGCCGTTGCGCCTGGTGCGAGTTGCAATCGGCGGAGTCGAGCTGGGTGATTTGCCGAAAGGGAAGGTGAGGGAATTGCGGGAGGAAGAACGGCGCAGTCTTGCGGTTATTTTTTCCCGCAATCGACCGGGAACCGACCGGCACGGCTGCTGACGTCATACCTACTCGACCGCCGCCGCAGACTGGGCGGGAGGACGCCATATTTCCCAGGGCTTAAGCCCTGCTACTCGCGCGTCATAGGATATTTTTTCTCTCTCCACTCGCGCACGCCGCCGTCCATGGACACTACGTTGGTATAGCCCATTTTCTGGACATTGTCGGCCGCAAGCGCAGAGCGGAACCCGCCGCCGCAGTAGAGAACCAGCGGAGTGTTGAGCTCGGGAACTCGCGTCTCGATATCACGTTCGATCACGCCCTTGCCCAGATGGATCGCTCCCGGCAAGTGGTCGCGCGCGAACTCGCTCTCTTCGCGAACGTCAACCAGTGTGAATGGGTCGCCGTTATCGAGTTTCTGCTTGACCTCATCCACGGTGGTTTCCTGGATTCGCGATTTTGCATCCTCAACAATCTCCAAGAAGCGCGGCGTGTGCTGCATGGTTGCCTCCTGCTCGGCGACCCCGGCGATGACCTCGGACTCAGTTCCTTGTTTTACCATCCCGCTCTCAAAACTCAAACTTGCCTTGGCCTGCGCCTGACTCGGCGAGTCGATCACCGGACCCGGTTCGAAGGGATCCTCAGGGCGCGAGCGCCCTGTCAAACTTGGTTTTCACCCATCCAGTGTCTCCTATGGAGAGGCAATAGGTGAGCCGCCGGGCGGGACCCCGGGTATCGGAAGCGGTCCCGTTCATCCAGCCCAAGTCGCTCCCCCGCAGCGGATTCGAAGTAGGTGAGAGCGAAGCGGCTTTGAGATCGAATCCGCAGACGACCTCGATTGGTAGGGCTACGGCAATTGCGTCGAGATGACCGGCGAAATCCCCGGACCAGTCGGGAACGCGATGCGCAAAGAAGACAAGGAGTGATGTGCCCCCGCACCCGAGTCCGCCGAGTGCGTTCCATGTGTCCGCGAACTGGTCGGGAAAAAAAGCCTACAACATTGAAGGCTTGATTCCTTGCCGGTTTGAGAGAGGCGCTCCCGGGTCTAAAGACACAACGCCGGCTCGAATCTCTGCTCAGCGCTTCCCCCCGAGCAGGGATCCGAGCACACCACGAACAATCTGACGCCCCACGGTCGTGCCAATGCTGCGCGCCGCACTCTTCGCCATCGCGTCCGCCAAAGTGTCTCCCCGGCGGCCGCCGCCCTTGCTGGAGGGTGTTCCCAGGCCCGGAATATTCGTGTACCAGGGCTGAGGCTGGCCACCGCCTCCGCTACTCAGTTGGACAGCGCGGCCTTGGAGGCGCTCGTAGGCAGACTCCCGGTCGACCGTGTTTTCGTAGACGCCGGCAACGACTGACTGGCTCATGATCTGTTGGCGTTGTTCCGGTGTAATGGGACCAATCTGACTGTGGGGCGGGCAGATCAGGGCGCGCTGCACCATGCCGGGCGAACCGGATTCCTCCAGACATGACAAGAGTGCTTCGCCCACTGCCAATTCAGTGATGGTTTTTTCGACGTCAAGCTTTGGATTCGGACGAAAAGTTTCCGCCGCCGCGCGAACTGATTTCTGCTCTTTGGGGGTAAAGGCCCGCAGCGCATGCTGCACCCGGTTACCGAGTTGTCCGAGTACTTCCTCGGGAACGTCCAGTGGGTTCTGAGTGATGAAATAGACGCCCACGCCCTTCGAGCGGATAAGCCGCACAACCTGCTGAACCTTTTGCTCGATGATCTTCGGAAGATCTGTAAAAAGTAAGTGGGCTTCGTCAAAGAAGAAGACAAGTCTCGGTTTCTCCGGGTCGCCGACCTCGGGCAGACGCTCAAAGAGTTCGGTAAGCAGCCAGAGGTGGAATGTCGCGTACACCTTCGGTGACTGGATCAGCGTATCGGCCGCAAGGATGTTGATGACGCCATGCCCATTCGAATCCGTCTGCATCAAGTCGTCAAGATTGAGCGCGGGCTCGCCAAAAAACTTCTCGCCACCCTGCTCCCCGAGCCCGACGAGCCCCCGCTGGATGGCGCCAATGCTGGCGGCGGAGATGTTGCCGTATCGAGTCTGAAATTCCCTGGCGTGATCGCCCACGAACTGCAGCACGGCCTGCAGGTCTTTCATATCGAGCAGAAGCAAGCCGTCCTCGTCGGAGATCTTGAAAACCAGGGCCAGCACGCCTTCCTGTATGTCATTCAGGTTCAACAGACGACCCAACAGTAGCGGCCCCATTTCGGAAATCGTCGAGCGGATGGGATGGCCGTCCTTGGCAAGAATGTCCCAGAAGGTAACCGGCGAGCCGTAGAAGGAGAAGTCAGAAAATTGCAGCTTCTTGACGCGCTCCGCGATCTTGGGATTCGCTGTGCCTGGCCGGCTGACTCCGGACAAATCACCTTTGATATCCGCAGCAAAAACGGGTACACCAATGCGGCTGAAACTTTCCGCCATTACCTGCAGCGTGACGGTCTTGCCGGTGCCGGTCGCCCCGGCCACCAAGCCGTGTCGATTGGCCATCTGCGGTAACAGGTAAACCGGCGTGGTGTTTTTCGCGATGAGCAGCGGTTCGGCCATTATTGTTCTTCCGTCTATTTGAGAACGCCCGGGTTCTGGGGGTTGGCTTTATGCACGCTGACTGTTTGGCTGCTTACCTTCGACCAGGAGTACCAATGCCTGCCGAGAGATGGCTCGATCAGGATTACAAAAAACATCGATTCTGCGGAGAAGGAATCACAAGGGCCCGCCCGTGCTCGTCCAATGTCATGCTTGGCACCCGAACCGGAACCCAGGGTAATCCCGCGCCGCGCACCACCGAGCATCGTCGATCCAATATTCACGGCGCCAGTAGAGGTGGATTCACCATTGCGAGGATTGCCAATCTAGTCTCGAATCCCGCTGGTCGAGCTCCGCGCGGCGCACGCCAAAAATCCGCGCCCTGCTCGCTTCCGCGTCCCTCGAGCTCAGGGTCCGGTGATTCCGAGCGCCGCGCGACCTTCCCGCCCTCGCTCCACATCGGGTACGGCAGCTGACATCGCCGGAAATCGGCGCTTTACTGGAACGCGGCTACGCTAACCGTACATCCGGCGCACTGGTTGCCAGGGTGGTCTTTGCGAGCACGTTCAACCGTGCGACGCACCTGAGCGGCCTCACCGTGCAATCCAGCTCGATCGAGCATCCGGGCATAAGCGACTTCCGCCACCAGGTATTTCGGGCTGCCACTTCCGAGCGCATGATCGAGGATGGGTAGGCAAATGCGCATGTTGGCCAATGCGGCACTCAAATCCCCCGATTCTGCATGGGCGTTGCCCAGCAACGCGTATTCCCAACCCACCAGCCAATGTTCGTCGCCGCGGGCGCGCTTCAGAACTTCCAAGGCCTGTTGATAGAGCGGTATTGCAGCTGATGGCTTGTGCTCGGCCACGGCCACAGATCCCTGGGTTTCGAGGAAAAGAGCTTTATCTTCGTCCGTCAGGTCAGTCGCGCTCTGCATCTGATGAGACGCTTGTTGCAAATATTTGTGCGCTTCGCGAACTCGGTGTCGAGCCAGCGCGAGTTGCGCCAGCTGCATCAGGGATAGCGCCGCCCCCGTATGCTCGCCAATCTCCTGGCGCAGACGGAGGGCCTTTTGGCACAGCGGCACAGCAACATCAAGTTGCCCCCAATCCAAATAGAGTCCGGCGTAAGTGTCGAGTGCTGAGGCGTAGTACCCAACATGTTGGCGATCGTGCTCGAGAATTCGCAGTGAGTGCTCATAGGCGATTTGAGCGTCGATGAAGTTTCCCCGTCCCTGGCTGGACAGTCCCAGAATCATGTACCCCGTGCCCAGGTCGGCACCAGTCAGCTTGCCGGAATTGATCGCCAGCTTGGCGAACTCTGCGGCCATTGCGAAATTTCCCCGGTTTTCGAGCATTTGTGCATCGTTCAGCACTTTGTCAGGATTTGCTTGACCTAAAGCTGGTAGTTCTAACAGCCATAGCGCAAGGAAGGTCGAGTACCAATGTGCGCTCACAAAATCCTCCGGTTTCTTCCGGAACGCCGGAATCGGCTAAGGCGATCGTGTGTCGATCCGTGGGGTCTTGTTTTTTGTCCCGAAAGGCCTACAATGCAGGCTCAGGAAAGCAAACGGGCACGCCAAAGCGTTCTCGCCTGCTGCAGGAGACTGCCTCCGCTGGCCGCCAAACCGTGCGAGGCAGCCTCCTGGCCCTCGTGAGTTCTATTCGTGATCGACGGAACTACACCGTCAAACCTCAATACGCAAATGCGTGGGTTGAGGTTCGTTTGACTTCTTGCTTGGACGATCGAAAAAGTTTGTGGTTAGCGATCAGGGCCGTCCCGGGGCGGGAAGGTTTCTGCTGTCAGGGATTTCAGGTAGGGAGAATTGCCGAACGGTTGGCAGGTCGTCTACCACGACCCATGAACGAGGCAGCCCGGTAGAAGTCTGGGACGACGAGCACCTTGTTGACGTACGAGTTTGGACCAACACCGAAGCAGCTGGTCGCAAGCAGCTCTCGCCGCAGCACGGAAGACGCACGGCGGCGCAAACTGGGAGATATCCTCCTGGACGTTGAGCGATCCGGAGCTTGAGAAGAATCGACCGCCACAAGTTGGAGATGCGGGGTATCTACGGTGTGATTCGCAACCCGAGCTACCATATCGTGGTCGGCGTCTGATGGCCCTTTCAAGCAGAAAGCAGGAATCGGTGAGGTCGGCTACTTTTCGTAACATCTCCACACACGCGCTAAATCGAGCTCGAAGCCCGCTACCGGCCCTTCGCCGGCGATTTTCGGTCCGGTGACTCGCTTTGGTTCCTGGCGCGGGCGATACACGAACACCTGCCGCTTATACGGGTCGATGAGCCACCCCAACAGGGCACCATTGCAGATCCAGTCGGCCATCTTGCTTCGCAACCCCTCGAGTGTGTCCGATTTCGAAAGAAGCTCAATCACGAAGTCAGGGCAAACCGGGGGGAAGCCGCTCAGCTCATCTTCAGTCAGTTCATTCAGCCGCTCTTCTGACAGATACGACACATCCGGACTGAGGGTCGATCCATCGGGCAGGCGAAAGCCGCCGCTAGAATCAAAAACGTAGCCATGTTCACGCTCAGCCCCCCAGTTGCCCAACTGTCGTGCAATCTCCTGATTTCCTCTGCTCGTCCAGCCACCGGCCGGTGCCAGCATGCGAATGGCTCCTTCCTTCGTACGCTCAAGCTGCATAGCGTCGTTCTCGCGGCACAGCGCCTCAAATTCCCCGTCTGTCATCGGTGGATCAAGCACCAGCACACGAGGCAGTGTTTCCGCGTCAATCCGGAGGAGCATATTCATACCACGATTTTACCCCCAGCCTGATCAAGAGGAGCTCCAAGTCTGAACAAGAATCTGCCGCTACGCCCCCTCACGCATCCACCGGCCCGGCATCGCCGCTGAGCGCACACGCACCCTGGCTTCGTTCGTTTCCAGCGGAACTGGCGGCGATGTTGCGCCATTAAGTTGTTGACTGGAGTTCAATTGGCTCCCGTCGCGGTCTGAGCATAGCGCTCGAAAAAGCTGTCCTGCTTCCATTGTGGGCGCTGCTCGTCATCGGCCACGCGCACCATCAACGATCGAACAATCTCCTCATATTTTGCTGCGGCGTTGAGGTCGACTGGCTGCGCAAGATCATCGGAAGGCGCGTGATACCGCTGGGTTAACCAGTTCTTGAAAAGTATCTGCTCGGGTGATCCTTTTTCAAAGCTGACCTGCATGGCTAAAGCGGGTATGCCATGGCGTATGAAGTTGTATTGATCGCTGCGAATGAAGGCGTTCCGTTCGGGCTCAGGATCCGGCTGGGCCCGGACACCCAGGGACTCGGCGATTTCCCCGGCTTGTTCACCCAAATTCGACTCGTTCAATCCCAGAACGGTCAGAAACTTGAGCGGCACGATGGGCAGGAACATGTCGATATTAATGTCGGCCACCATAGCATTGGCTTTCACCGTGGGGTGAGCAGTGAAGTATTTCGAACCCAATAGGCCCTTCTCTTCGCCAGTCACAAAGACAAAGAGCAGCGAACGTTTCAGCCCTTCCGGGGATTTCTTAAGCGATGCCGCCACGTCCAGAAGGACGGCACTGCCGGAAGCGTTGTCCATGGCCCCATTGTAGATACGATCACCGTTGATGGGCTCGCCAATTCCCAGGTGGTCCACGTGCGCGGAAAGAACGACATATTCGTTTTTCAATCGAGGGTCGCTCCCCGCGAGCCGGGCGACGAGGTTAGCGGACTCAACTGCCTTCCTTTCGACTTTGGCTTTGGCAGCAATAGAAACGGCCAGAGGAAAGCGAGGCAACTGCTTCCTGTCCTTGGCAAGATCAAGAATTTCCCTAAAGCTGTGGCCGGAACCGGCGAAGAGCTTCTCTGCCTTTGCCGGATTAAACGTCACGGCCAATTTCTGGCCGGCGGTTTCATCGAATTCCTGCCCGATCAAGGCCATATTGGGATGGGTGCGATTCAGGGAGATGCGCTCCCAGGGAATATCCATGGAAGCAGGATTCAGGATAGCGATGGTCCCAACGGCGCCAGCCTTCTCGAGCACCTTCCAGCGTTCGCCGGCCGATTGATAGTGCGACGCGAGGGCCCCGGGAATTTCCGCGGGCGAGCCAGCCATGATGACGGCTACTTTACCCCTTAAGTCAAGTCCGGCGAGGTCGTCATAATTCCTCTCCGGCACAGTCAGCCCGTAGCCCACGAAGATTAGTGGAGCTGAAACGGATGGCACAAGATCGATCCGCGTGCTGAACACGGCGTCATCGCCCAGCGTCAGTGGATGGGCCTCGCCATCTTTGGCCAGCGAGAGACTTGAGCCATTCTCCACAATCTGCCGGGACTCGAATTTGACCGGCTGGTAGAACCCCTTGGTTCCCGCGGGTTCCAGGCCGTCTTTCTTGAGTTGTTCCGCGATGTAGGCATCCGCCTGGCGCAGACCGGCACTACCAGTTTCTCGACCTTCCATTTTGTCGTCAGCCAATACACTGACGAAACCCCACCAGGTCTTGCCGTCGAAATGCGATGGAAGCTGCTGTGAATAACCGACGGCGGCAAACAGGGAAACGACGGCTATCGAGAGATGTTGTTTTCTCATTCTAGGACCTCGACGTGAGTGGGCGAAGAGACGGACAAAGCATATCAGGAACATGGGGCGTTTCTTATCACGTAAACCGCTAGGCGCCAGCCGGTTCAATCGTCTGCGATTGGAAGGTGCAGTCCTCGGGATTCTTGTCTTCACGCAGTCCGACAAACACCGGGGCGCGCAGCTTGAGCCCGCCGTCGTCCGTCTCGTGCGTCCACTCGCTGAACTTGACTTCCGCCACGCGAACGGGTTTCACCCAGTGTACGTTTTTCGCATCGACGGGACCGGTGAACGGCTTGGTCTTGGTCGCGAGTGGCTTCAGTGTCTCCCAGATTTGCTTCAAGGTTGCGTGGTTGAACCCGGTCCCGGCGTGCCCGACATGAGTCAGCCGCTTCTTATCGTCATAAAGCCCAAGGACCAGGGAACCGAAGTACTGCCGCGCACCCTCAGGATTGGTGTAGCCGCCAATCACGCAATCGACAGTTTGCGTGATTTTGATTTTCAGCCACTCGCGGCTGCGACGTTCTTCATAACAGCTATTCGACTTCTTGGCGACGATGCCCTCGAGCCCTTTTTGTTTTGCCAGGTGAAACAGAGCGACGCCTTGTCCCACCTGATGGTCCGAGTATCGGACGATTTCTCCCGCCGGGAGGATCTCGCGAAGCGCGCCTTTTCGCTCCTCGAGCGCGACGCGGCGGAGATCGTAACCGTCGAGATGAAGGAGATCAAAGACGTAATAAATGATTGGCAGATCAGCGCGCGAAGCCCCCTGGCGGCCGTGAGCGCGAATTCCCGTGCGCTGCTGCATCAGACTGAAAGACGGGCGTCCTTGCTCATCGAGAACCACAACTTCGCCATCGAGAACGGCCGACTTGGCTTTGACCAGCTTGGATAATTCGCGTAACTCAGGATAGCGGGGCGCGAGATCGTTTTGATTGCGCGAAACCAGCCGGACGGCTCCGTTCTCGATAAATGACACGACGCGATAGCCATCCCACTTGATCTCAAATAACCAGTTTGGATCGTCAAAGGGACGCTCGGTGATCGTGGCCAGCATAGGATGGATTGCGGCGGGCATGGGACGCTTCACGGCGCCCTCGAAAGGTTCAGGCGCAGAGGCCGCGAAAGCGGTTTCCTCGGCCGTTGTCGACTTTCCTTTGTCTCTCTTGGGGGCGTTGGTGGTCCGGTTCCGGCTTTTCAGTTTTTCTTTATCGAGCTTTGCCAGGGTGTCCTGGAGCCAGGCGGCTTTGACTTTTCCTCGCGAGGCTGGCTTCGAGCTCTGCCACTTGGTGGCATCCTCGTCACCCGAAATCTGCGCCATGGTCTTGCCGCTGAGCACCGAGGTAGCGTTGGCGTCGATGTCAAATCTCTCCTTCACGTACTCGTCATGCTTCTTGATCAGCAGCCACTCGGTTCCCTTGCTTCCCGAGCGCCGCCCCTTCATGTGGATCAGCGCGAAATCGCCATTGAGGCGCTTGCCGTGCAGGCGAAACTTGAAGTCCCCTTTTGCCAGCATGGCACTGGCTTCGGCCTCTGTGCCCGGCAGATACTTGCCGTTCTTTGCTTCCGGTGAGAGCGGCTCCCAGGTCCCGAGGTCCCACACCATCACCGTACCCGCGCCGTAATTGCCCTCCGGGATAATGCCTTCAAAATCGAAGTAGGAGACGGGATGGTCTTCGACCTGCATGGCCAG
>Ga0123356_10007664_pt1 | contig 10757 bp, 6 predicted proteins | sample TergutEmb28metaG_2_FD_92546 | JGI IMG/M metagenome (GOLD analysis project Ga0123356, IMG submission 92546) | Embiratermes neotenicus P3 segment gut microbial communities from Petit-Saut dam, French Guiana - Emb289 P3 | ecosystem: Host-associated > Arthropoda: Insects > Digestive system > Gut ... | reverse complement strand
TAAAGAATTTTCTACGGATACTTCATATAAGGAACAAAGTTTTTCACTCTTTTCAATCTCGCTTTTAATATAAGCAAGATGAGCTTTTAACATTCTTTGCTCAGTTTGGCGTTTGTTATGTTTAAGCATTACGCCGGATAATAATGAATGGGCATACATATAGGTACAGACACTGGAAAAATAATCGGAAAAAACATGCGCGCTTTTATTTACACGATCAAATATCGCTCTGACAGTTTTATTATAATCTTTTATCCTGTTTAAAAGCCGCCGGCGCAAAAACCATAAGGCAAACAAGCCGCCTGCCGCGAGTAATACAAGCACGGCAGCCACAAGACCAAATGAAGCGCCTAAAACCGGCCAGCTTATTTTAGCAGAACTAATAAAGTAAGGAATAAAACCGCAAAAACAAATAAAAAGAGAACATATTGATATTAACAGCGCGTTGCGTTTTGTTAACCTAAGCCCCAGATGTTTACGAACAATTTTTCCGGCTTCGGTTATTTCTGCGTTATGTGCATCTGCATTAAGCAAACCGTATACATTGGCATTAATTACCTGCGCCTCCAGATTGTCAATATTTTTTTTAATACGATCGATCTGGAAACGATCAAGCACCTGGTCTCTGCCGGAAAAATCATATATTTTACTGTGCATTTCAAGCACTTTACATGTTACAATTTCCTGCGGAGCAAAAAGAATATTATCTATTGTTTGTTTTGTTCCCTGTAAATATTCATGCCAAAATTGTTTCTCAGGAACAGGACAATCAGACGTTAGCCCAAGTTTTTCACCGTTCGCAAGCACATCACTTTCATCTACATGGTCAAATATAACGGATATGTCCTGTTTTGGTACAAGTTCTTTGTTTTTTTCCTGTGTTAATTCCAGCGAACGCTGTAAACGTTCCTGAATAATAGCCTGAATCGATAAAAAATTGTCCTTCTGCTCATCCAGTATTCGTCCAAAGTCATTGGCGTCTATTTCAAGGTCTGCTTTATAAAGCCAGTATGCCTGTAACAATTGAGCAGGAATCTGATTAACAGCCAACGAGAGAGTTAAAAAACACAGCTTCTGCAGCTCCTTAAAAAAAAGTGTATGATCCGGATTTATAATGTCATAACAAAGAAAGCGGCATGAGTTAGGATAAACTTTCCAGAAATCTGAACTTTCTTCTTCATTATGGAATTCCCAGGCGCGGCGGACAGTCTCGCGCGTTGCTGAGCGATCATCCTGTCCAAGCATTTCTCTTGTGGTCAGTATCTGCAGTTCAATAGGACGGTTTTCCTTAAAAGAATATTCCTGCGTTAAACTTTTGTACTTATCCATTTCTTCTTCGGAATATGATATTTCAAACATCCGCGGTTTAATTTCGCCGACTAATCTTTTGGCATATTTACTTTCTTCTTTTTTAAGCCTGCTTTCTTCTTTTTTATATCTTTCATAACGTACTTTCAGATCTTTTAATCTTTTACGATCTTCATCTTTTACATCATTTCCGTGTTTGCGAATTTCATATTCAAGCCTGCGTATTTCATTTTCAAATCTGCGGATTTGATATTCATGTTTACTTATTTCATCCCTAAGTTTATTAACATCACTTTGCAGGATAGGTTCGCCTTCATAAGTACAGTCTTCGAATCTTCCGTTTTTTGCATTATAAAAAGTATAACAAACCTCGTACCCTTTAACGCCAAGCGAAGGAAATCCTGCCAGCATGTGAGTAAGCCGGACTAAAGGAGCGTCATTTTCTTTAATCTCCAGTTCTTTTCTCTGATTACATTCAAAGTCAAAAGGGTTACGGGGGTTAAATGGCATAGATTCATTTAACTTGGGATTTATAAAAATAATCGCCCGCCATTCAGGGTGCCCCCTGATTGCGTCGTAAAGTCCAGGGACAGCATCTTCAATTTTTCTGCCCGCTTCATTCCATGTACAAATGCATATGTTACCGCCGCGTTCTGCGAGAAAAGGCGCAAAAATGCGGTTATGCTCAGCAAGAAGCGGCGTTGTATGGCTATCTGTTATGATAACGGTATGCACATTGTCCCCTTTTAAGGCAGCTGCTTTAAAATCTGATATTTTAAAGCAGTTTTACCTTATTCTTCTTACACGTTTTCTTTTTTTATGGATTTTGTTGTATTACGGATATCAGCAGAAAACAGATTTTTAGTAAGTTCCTCAACTCTATCCGCAGCTTCAGAAAAATCTTTTTCGCTTAATACTTTTATAACAACCTGCAGAAGCATACGCAGATAATCATCAATTACAGACGGATGTTTTTCCTTGTAGAGATCGAAGTTATTTGTAAACTGATCCAGCTGGCTTTGAATTAATTCTACAAATTTGCTGCCGCGTTCATTTTCGTGCAGTAAAATTTTAATTTGCTCATGTATTGTTTCAAGAGTGGTTTCCAGCAATAATCGTCCCTGGGTTATGATAAATTCATCCGGCGGCATTGTTGCTTTATACGCTGCGGCAATTCCAAAAATGCTCATTTTACGATCATCGCCTGAAAGTTCCCGTATTTTCAGTTCATTTATGCCTTTGTACAATATAGATTGTTCAAATTTAATGATATTGTTTTTTCGTTCTGTTTCGATTTCAATATCAATCGCACTTAAAATTTTTGCAACGATTTCCGGATTGTTGGTTAACGCGTCAATAACCTGATAAAATTTATGGCACGGCGCTCCTTCCTGAGCAACAAGAGGAATTTCACTGCTGCTGCCTTTTAACCACAAGCTGTATTTATATTTGTCGCCGGCTGCTTCATACCGGATACGTCCGTATAAAATCCCCAGAACAAGAGCTTTGTATATTTTTCTCTCCTGATTCATCTGCAGAATATCATTAAGTTCGGGCATTTCAGAAATAAGATGCCAGTGTTTATGAAGATGAGGTGTAATTACTTTTGTTGTCAGCGTATCCGGTCCAATGCGTTCCCGCATATCGGAATATGCCTTGCTGTATTCTCCGGCTTCCAGCTTTGCGGTTTTACCTTCCTGCGGCGGTGAGAATTTAAGCAGGTCATCGGGGAACAAGCCGTAAATGGCGCTGTAGAATAAAACAGTTTCGGTGTTAATCTCGTCATCATCAACCCCTATGCCTCCAAAAGATTTCAACTCGTTAAGCACCAATTCCTTACGGGAAGGATCATCTGTAATTAATTTTTCGTTATATGCACAAGCAGGTATGACAACCGGCTGCTCGCCGACAGGACGGTTAATAAACGGGTCTGCAAGTTTTTTTGTATCATTGATGACTTTTTTAACATAATCTGTTATCCGTTCACGTTCTTTTAGCTCTTCCTCATATTCAGCTTCTGTTTCCAATGCACGGATAATATCCATTTTTATATCAGTGCTGTAGGTTTCCATAACGGAATCTTTAAAATGTTTTACAATTTCATTGTCGAATATATCCTTAAAGAAAGAACCTGTCTTAACTTCATTAGAAAACGAAAGCATCTTGACCTGATTATAAATCCGTTCACAGAGTTCGCCGGGAATACGAAGGGCATTACCTGAAAATTCCATTTTTTCGTAGAATTTATCCAGGCATTTTTTTGACGCGCATACATAACGGATGGCATTACCCTTTTTAAGGCTGTATTTTTCTTCCGAAGCTTCTATCTGTCTGTTAAGATCGCTTACATTACTTGCAAACGAATCATAAAACTTTTCAAATGCCTTACTCAGCTTATTTACATATTCAACAGCAGCAGCAAGAACCGCAACTTTGGGGGCTGTAACACGGTAACCGGCAATGGTCGTAAGAAACGATTCAAACTGTTCAATAAATTCCTGGCTTTTCCCTTTAAATTTATTCCACATTTTATCCCATATGTTTGCATCGTCAACTTTACGGGCAAAATCACTGAGACTTTGATCTCCTTCATCTTCGTTACGGGAAAGCGCCTCAAAGGTTTTAAATATATTTTCTGCGTTTTCTTTTTTCTTGTTCTCTGCCGCAAGTTTTTTATTTAAAGTCTGCGATGTCTGATACAGAAAATACCGTGCGGCATTCGGATGCATAAATTCCTTGTCGTTATACATCATATATGTTTCGATATGCGTAGGATTCTCGCCGAAAGCAGTGTCTGTATTTTCATCAAATTTAAAAAGCTCGTCAGCGGCATAACGGCCTATATCGCCGACTCTTCTTGTAACCAGTTCTTTGTATGAAAGCAGATAACTATAAGCTTTTTTAAGAACATCTGTATCAATTTTTTCTGGCCTCAGTTCATTTACTTCGGATTCCGCCTGCTGATGACTGTTGTCAATTTCGCTCTGGCCAATTTTGGCATAATCGCGTATCTTGTTTTCAATAGCTCTTATATATTCATCCCACTTAAAGCTGATTGCAGTAAATCCATCCTTGTCAAACTTGGACGAAGAATCCCGTGTAAGCAAGGCAAAGCTGTTAATATTTTCGGCGGCAGCATTAACTGTTTTTATATATGCATCCCCTCTGTCAATATCAGGAACATTGCGCCCTTTTAATCTTGCCCGGTTATTTTCTTTGCTCTTTTTATGAAAATCGTCGTCAAATACCGTCCAATGTTTCGACACAGTCTGCACTGCCCATTTTAAAGCGATATATTTTAATATATGTTCAGACGGGTAAACAAGTTCAGACGCACCGGCGCCGGCATAACGGTTGCGGCTCTGTCCGGAGACAAGCGTCCTTATAACATTATCTTCCGATGAATTACTGCGCGTATTCATGGGACCAATTGATTGCGCATAAATACAGGTAGCGGCATGTTCCAAATACTGCTGTGTTGAATTTAATTTTTTCCCTTCGATATTTTGAGCGTCAAACATGAAGCAAAAATCCATCGGCAGAACATCATATTCTTCAAATTCATCCGTTCCGACTTTTGGAAACATCATATTTACTTTATTTTTATATCTTTCCGGTAAATTGCCGTCTGCTTTGAGGATAAAAGCGTTTAATTCCCGTAAAACTGCATATGCGTTTGCCTTGAATGCATTTCTCATGGGTTCGGCAGTCACAGCTCCGTATAAAATTTCCGGTAAAATAAAGAAACCGCGGGTAATGCTGCCCGGCACCTGAATTTTAGTTTTTAAGAATTGTTTTATATACATGGATACCGGAAGGATTATCCCGGATCCCGTACCGCCGGCCAGGGTACTGACAATTATTACCCTAAGCGCTTGCGTACTGGGTTCGCTTTCCAGTTTATAAAGATCGTAAATTGCCTTGTCAAGTTCTTCCATACCGCCGCGTTTCATGGCAGTAACGAATGCAAGATGAGATATAGCGCGCACCTGCCCTGCGCCTTCTGTTAATGTTTTGCGATACAGGTTGGGATTCACCGGGAATGTATTATCTCTTGAATACTTGTCAAGATGCAGATAATCTCCTACAGTCATGTTGGTCGATGTCTGCACAGTACGAATATAAGAATGTTTTCTTTTAATCTGATTAAGCTCATTGACATCGGTATCAAAAACTACAAAGTTTATCCGTTCCCTTTGCTTTGCGTTGGTAATCATCTCTGCCACTTTAGCAACTATCTCAGATCCTCTGCCGCCAAGACCTACGATTAATGTTGGTGCTAATCTACTCATTTTTGTAATTCCTCCTTACTTTTTTTTACGTTTTTTGTTTCTTTTAGTGAATGAACAAATATGTGTTGTTGCAACACCCATATTGTAATAAACAGATTTTATCCTGGCTGTACAGCTCATTATTCTTTTCTTTGTAGATTTTTCAGGCAAGGGCTGGTCGTTAATAAAAAATTCAATGCTGCTGCCCAGCCTGTCCGGAGAAAAGTCGCTTGTATTGGTAAGTTCCATGCAATCATTGCCTACAGCTTTAACTTTAAGCCGGGGTAACTTCCTGTCAGTAGAAGCTTCTATTATGCCTTTCTCCGAATATCCCGGCATCCATATTGTAAATGCTTCAATTTTAAATTTGCCGTATTTTATAAGTGTGCCTGATTCTGTCTCTACATTAATGGTTGGTTTTTTTGACATATACCGCGGGAATCGTTTTTTTCGTCCCCACAAAAAATAATACAATAACAGACATAATAACAATAACCATAACGGCCATAACTTCATTAACCGCTCAAGAAAAGTCGGCGCAGCTAAAACATGCCGGGCATGCATAGACTCAGCGGTATTTATATCCAAAAACTGCGCTTTAACATCAATTATAAACTCACCAGGTCTTAATGTTATTGTTTGACCGTTTGATATATTTTCTGTTATGCTGCCGCTATTTCTTACAGTGGCTGTATAATTAACCGTACCAAGAAGCTCAGACTCAAAAAAATCTCCCCTTTCATTTACAATTCCAAACCGTATTTGATAATTACCTTCTTCAATATCCTGTGTATGTATTTCCCTGCGTCCTTTAAAAAGTTTAATACCAAGTTTTACATCGGGTTTATAGTAAATCTCAACTGTATCTGCATCGGTAACATCCAGTCCATAATAACCTTTTGGAATATTCTGAAACGAAGCAATAACACCGGTAAGTTCATGTGATTTTACAACATCATCATTATTCTCTAAACCAATAGCGGCAACATCACTGTAACGAACATTGACTGTTTCATTTGGACTGAATGAACCGCTGCCTCTTATACCATTGATTCTAACGCCTTCTCCCTGTGCAAAAACCAGAAGCTCCCTCATTGGTATATCAAAAGCAAATTCATACCTTAATGCATCGCTGTAACGAAGATTATTTCTGTTAAATATCTGGTTGCAAATAGATGTAATTTTCCCCAATATATCTTTGCTGCTTTCTGCATGTTCTACAAAGTAACCATTGTTTAAATCGCCGGTCAATGTATTGAGCATCCTTTTAAGATCTTCATCATCACCTATCGCAAGAATCATTATATTTGCAATTCTTTCTCTTGCGTATTGTGATAATATACCGTTAATATTAATATTATTATTCGGCAACCCGTCTAAAAGATTAAATTCACCGTCTGTTAATATAACCAGCCATTTTTCATCAGCGGCAGTTGTTCTTAAATCGCTGTATGCTTTAACTACCGAATCAAATGGCGTACCTGAAGCGCGGGTAACTTTTTCACGTATCTTCATTACCCGTTCTGCCGCCGGTTCTAAACCGGAGATTTCTACTCCGGCAGAAGCATCTGTTCTGCCGCCGATTGAAGTGACAAAATCACTCATATAATAAACATGCATTTTGTCTCTTTCTTCCAGCATTGCCGCAAAAACTTCCATTGCATATTTTGCCTGACCCCATCTGTCAAGAAACGGACCTGTACCTGCCAATCCGCCAACCCTAATCATACTGCCTGAATCATCATATACAACATGAATTACCTTGCTGCGTTGGTTTGTTTCATATGCCTGCGCCGCTTCTGGTGTAAAAACAAAACTGACAAGCATTATGAGAAAAAAAACTGCATATGTTCTTTTCATTTTTTTATTCCTTAACAGACAATATATTTGCTCCGCGTTCCAATGCTACAAGCCCGGTACGCGCAAGCTCAAGAATGCCGTAAGGACGCAATAACAGCAAAAGACCGTTGAGTTTATCGGTATTTCCGGTTGCTTCAATTGTGATAGTAGTTGTAGAAACATCAACAACACGGGCGCGGAAAATACCGGCAATTTCCAGAGCGGCAGGACGGGTTTTTTCGTCAACGCCGATTTTAACAAGCATGATTTCCCTGCGCAGACAGGAAGCGCTGTTTAATCCGCGTATAGCTATTACATCAACAAGTTTTTCCAGCTGTTTTACAATCTGATCCAGTATTCTCTCTTCTCCTGTAACTGCGATTGTCATTCTGGAAATGGAAGGATTATCGGTTTCGCCGACTGTCAGACTGTCAATATTAAATCCGCGGCGGCTGAAAAGGCCGGAGACCCTGCTCAAAGTACCGGCCCTGTTTTCTACAAGTACAGAAACAATATGCTGTTTAACAATATGTTTTTTGGTTTTTACTTTTTTCTCATTATCCATTTTAATTTCTATAAACTTCCCAGGATACGCTTTATTTTTTCCTGGCTGTAACCGCACTTGCTACTGACTGATTTATGTTAAAAAGATCGGCTCGTATTAATCCGGCTTTATCCAATGCGTCCTGATACCTTCCGGCAGCGCGGTCGGCTTCCGCCAAATCGGAAGTATTATAAGCGTTAATAATTGCCCGGTCTAACTCGTCATAATTTAAATTTACATTGGAATAACGTGCGCCGTTAATATTTCTGGAAGTTTCTTCTATTTCTTCCTTCAAATTGGATAATGTCTGTAAATCGGATTCAGTGATTGTTCTTCCATTATTAGTATTAGAATTACTGCCTGCCGTTGTGTTACTGACAGTTGGATTACTGTCAGCAATCATTTTTCCTTTAATTATTGCTTCCTCGGCGGCTGAAATCGCTTCTTCGGCAGACTTTTTAGCGTCCTTATAACGTTTGGAGTCAACTTCGTCCTGCATACGGGCCAGGGCTCTTCGCGCATCCTCCAGGGAACCGCCGGCAAAAAGAACGGCATTGATGTCATTTTCCGCTTTAAAAACAGCCTCTCTGGCAGTTCGCATTTCCTCTAAAGGAGGTTTATCGCACCCAAAAAAAAGTACAGAAACAACAATAAGAATAAAAATTAATCTAAATCTCATAGAATACTCCTATATATGATTTTACTATATTTTAGACAATAATTCCAGTCTATTTTCCGCCAGAATACAGGAACCTGCAGGAAAATTCACCATTAATGGCTCTTGATTAATATCGTTTTGCGCACTATTTTCTATACATATATGAAAATTATTAATTTCATAAAACCTGGGCTTTTTATATATGAATGTATCAGGTTTTTGGTCCTCATTATTATACTGATTATGCAAGTGAATAATCCCTGGATTTCTCCGTGGGTATCAACAATGATGATTTTTACAGCGCCGGCGGTTTTGTTCCCCCTGATGGCTTTATTTATCTGGCTGGACATAGAAAAATATAGAACATATTTGCCTCTTTTTACAGCGGGAAAATTTGTCGGACTCTTTATTTTAACAGGCTGGTCTATTATTTCCCAACAGGTTACAATAATCTGGAACTCGAACGGTATTGCCGATTTTATAAGGCTGATATTATGCGGTGACTTGTTTGCCCTGGCTGCTGTTCTTATTATTATCAGGAATATACGAAAGCATGATATGGAGGAAAATTAATGCGTGTTATTCCAATTGCCAGCGGGAAAGGCGGTGTGGGAAAATCACTGGTTTCAGCAAATCTGGCTGTATCCTTCGCTCAGTCAGGGCAGCGGGTTGTATTGGCGGATCTGGACCTTGGAGCATCGAACCTGCATTTGGTTCTGGGACATCAGGCTCCAAAAACAGGAATAGGAACATTTCTAAACAATGTAAAATCCAATTTTGCTGATGTTATAACCGAAACCGATGTACGGGGTTTGCGTTTTATTCCAGGTGACAATGAAATCCCCGGTACTGCAAACCTGTCCGCAAGTCAGCGAAAAGCTCTTGTAAAACAACTGCTTGCTTTAAAAGAAGATACGGATATCCTTATTCTGGATTTAGGCGCAGGAACACATCAATCTATTCTGGATTTTTTCCTGCTTTCCAATCAGGGTATTGTAGTTTCTGCTCCGGCAGTTACCGCCGTATTAAACGCTTATGTATTTCTAAAAAATACTGTATTCCGTTTAATGTTCAGTTCCTGCACAAAGGGTTCCAAAGCCCGCGCTCATCTGGAAAAAATCCGTAAAGACGGAGCCGGACACCTTTACATTCCAAAAATACTTCCGGATATTAAAAAGGTTGATCCTGTTTCATACGAAAAATTTATCAAACGCCTTGAATCGCTTCGGCCCCGGCTTATAATGAACATGGTCGATGAACCCAAGAACGCGGATGTTGCCATGAAAATTCGCCGTTCATGCGAGGAATACCTCGATTTAAAAATTGAACACATGGGAATAATCTACCGGGATGTTGTACAGGATATAGCTCTTTCATCAAGACTGCCCATTATTCTTTATAAACCGCAGTCAATTTTATCGCAGGCAATTTACCGCATTGCAGATAAAATCCTGGAAAGCCCGGAAGATAATTTTTCTCCTGATGACAAACAGATAGAAGACAGTTTTCAGGAAGCTGAAATGGAAGCTGAAATTGATTTCGACACAAAAATGGAGTATATAGAAGATCTGCTTCATTCGGGAGCAATGAGTCAGGGTGATATAATAGAAACAGTAAAATCCCAGCAATTTGAAATTTCCAAACTAAAAAAAGAAAATAATTTTATCAAGCTAAAGCTGACTAAAGCAATACAACAGGGATTTAAGGTATAATTGGAGTTTATCTGTAACGCAGACGCATTTATAGATAAGCCACTTTAAAAATAAACAGGGGCTGTTATGTTACTATCCATTCCATTTCCATCATGGTTAAAGCCGGAAATAATTCAGGGTCTGCCAATCCGCTGGTACGGACTTATGTATATATTCGCATTTGCAACAGCGTTTATCCTTTACCGCAAACAGGTAAAAGAGAGACGCTTCCCAATGTCGGATGATACTCTTTCCAGTTTATTTTTCTGGGGAATATTGGGTCTGTTGTTCGGCGCAAGGCTTTTTTCTACCCTTATTTATGAAGTAAGTGATATATACAGAAGACAACCCTGGCTGATTTTCTGGCCGTTCCGCAACGGACAGTTTACCGGGCTTCAGGGTATGAGTTATCATGGCGGAGCTTTTATGGGTCTGCTTTCCGTCAT
>Ga0123356_10007661_pt1 | contig 10759 bp, 6 predicted proteins | sample TergutEmb28metaG_2_FD_92546 | JGI IMG/M metagenome (GOLD analysis project Ga0123356, IMG submission 92546) | Embiratermes neotenicus P3 segment gut microbial communities from Petit-Saut dam, French Guiana - Emb289 P3 | ecosystem: Host-associated > Arthropoda: Insects > Digestive system > Gut ... | reverse complement strand
GCATCGCCCGCTCCCGTGACATCCTTTACCACTATCGGCAGTGCGGGAACAAATATTGAACTTTTGCTGTCAGCAGCACATACCCCTGCCATTCCGAGTGTAATAAATACACGCGATACACCCTTGCTTACGATGTTATTGCTAGCTTGTCTGACACGTTCTTTAGTATCAAGAGGTATGCCCGTCAGGTGTTCCGCTTCCAGACGGTTGAGCTTTAATATATCAATTTTATCAAGAAACTTCTCAATCCTCGGGGTTTTTGCGACTGAAACGGCATCAACCATAATCGGACGTTGGTCGCGCAATTCAATAGCAAGTGCGAGTATTTTCTCGGAGAGGTTTAAGTCCAAAACCAGCAGGTCGGCTTCCTTTATGATTCCCTTATGCTTTGTAAGCTCGGCGGTTCGTATTGACTCGGGTGCTGTTGTCGCGTTAAATCCGGCGTATAATTCCCCGTCATTTTCCAGAGCGGCGAGATAAACTCCTGTGCTTGTATTATTTTTAACTATCCATGCGTCGGTGTTGATTCCGATTCCCGTACAGCTCTCGCGCAGAAGATTGCCGAAAGGGTCATTCCCTATCGCTGTAATAAAGTCCACTTCAACTTCACGCAGTGCAAGCATCGCGGCTATATTACGCGCGACACCGCCCGCCTTAAGCTTTATTTCGGCAGGGTTTGAATCGCCGGGGACTATCTCGTTTTTGCTTTTTGTGATTATATCAATATTCGCTGCACCAACGATTGCAATACGCATGGTTTTCCTCCCGGTATTTATTTTTAATACAGGTTATTGCTAGACTGATTGCTGAGCAGGTTCGCCTGACTTGTCCGATGCTTTACTGCCCGCTTGCTTCATACTCAGGGCAATACGTTTTCTCTGTGTATCCACCTCAAGCACGATGACATTAACTATGTCCCCGACCTTTACTTCTTCCGACGGGTGTCTGATAAACCGGTTGGCGATTTCAGAAACATGCACCAAGCCGTCCTGATGCACTCCTATATCCACAAACGCGCCAAAGTCGATAACATTTCTTACGGTGCCTGTCAGTACCATGCCCGGTTTTAAATCATTCATGTCCAGAACATCGGTTCGAAGCTGCGGCGGCGGCAGTTCATCACGCGGGTCACGTCCCGGCTTTTGCAAAGATGCAGCAATATCTCTCAGAGTTGGTACACCAACATTACATGTTTCCGCTACGCTTGTCTCACCGCGTTTTTCAATCATATCATTTATCGGCGGCAAATCACCGACATCTTTTAAGGTCAGCCCGAATGTCGTAAGAAGCTCTTTTGCGGCTTTGTAGGATTCGGGATGAACTGATGTATTATCAAGTACGTTTTTACCATCGGGAATGCGTAAAAAACCCGCGCATTGTTCATATGCTTTAGGACCGAGCTTCGGAACCTTAAGCAGAGCTTTTCTGTCGGGGAAAGCACCGTTTTCTTCGCGGTAGCTGACAACGCTTTTGGCTATGGTCGGTCCAAGCCCCGCAACTCTTTCCAGCAGAGGGGCTGATGCTACATTTAAGTCAACTCCCACGTTGTTAACGCAATCCTCAACAACACCGTCCAATGAGCTACTGAGCTGTGCGGGAGGCATATCATGCTGGTACTGCCCCACTCCGATGGATTTCGGGTCTACTTTTACAAGCTCCGCAAGCGGGTCTTGCAGACGCCTTGCGATAGACACAGCGGAGCGTATTGATACATCAAACTGCGGGAATTCCTGAGCAGCGATTTTAGACGCCGAATACACCGATGCTCCCGCTTCATTTACTACCATATATGACACTCCGGGGGTGGTTTTAATCAGTTCCGCGACAAAAATCTCCGTTTCTTTGGACGCCGTGCCGTTGCCTATGGCTATAACCGTGACATTATGTGCTTTTATCAGTTTCTTAAGTGTCGCGGCGGCTTCCGCTACCTTGGATTGCGGAGGTGTCGGATAAACAACGGTTGTATCAAGCACTAGCCCGGTCGCGTCTATTACCGCGCATTTGCAACCCGTGCGGTATGCAGGGTCGACCGCGAGAATATTCTGACCGCGTACCGGCGGTTGCATCAGAAGCTGTTTTAAATTTACCGCAAACATTTTTATAGCTTGTGTCTGCGCGCCTTCGGAAAGATTTGAACGAAGCTCACGTTCCAATGACGGATACAACAGCCTGTCCCAACCGTCGTCAATTGCACGCTGGATATATTCGGTCGCGGATGTATCGTATTCCTTAAGAATCTCATTGTCCATTATGTTGATTGCCGCATCGTGCGGCACTTTAAGTGTTACCTTAAGCGCACCTTCTTTTTCACCCCGGTTAATAGCAAGAATACGGTGATGCTGTACACGGCGAAGCGGCTCTTCAAACTCGTAATACTGCTGATATACAGGGTCTCCTTCACCGGCTTTCTCCGAACATATAACACCCTCGTTAAACAACAGCGGGCGAAGCTTCGTACGGAGCGCCGCATCATCCGAGAAGTCTTCGGCAAGAATATCGCATGCTCCGTTAAGACAGCTCTCGACATCGGGAATGCCTTTTTCTTCGTCGATAAATTCTTCGGCTTTTTCTAGCGGTGTCTCTTTACCCTGTGTCTGAGAAAGCAGCCACTCCGCAAGCGGTTCCAGCCCTTGCTCACGTGCAACGGTTGCGCGGGTACGGCGTTTTTGCTTGTAAGGACGGTAAATATCCTCGACTGCGGCAAGTGTCTGCGCGGCTTCAATCGCTGCTATCAGCTCATCGGTTAGCTTGCCTTGTGAGTCGATGGATTCGCGAACCTCTTCCTTGCGCTTATCAAGATTGCGCAGATATTGCAATCTGTCCGCCAGCTCCCGCAGCTTCTGGTCGTCCATCGCACCGTGCAGTTCTTTACGGTATCTGGCTATAAACGGAATGGTATTACCCTCGTCAATAAGCTTGATAACGTTGCCGACATGTACCTGCTGGCACTTAAATTCGTTTGCTAATATACTATCGTATGAAAAAGCCAATGTCTTGTCCCCCATGTTTTTGAAATGCGAAAGTATTTTATCACATCTATATAGAAGCTTGCAAATGAAATGATTGATATGCTATTATCATTTTCTGAGGAGGATGTTTGTTTATGCATTACGCCGATTATAAAACCATTCTTTCATCAAAGAACGGTATGAATCTGTACCGCGGCTGCTCGCATGGCTGTATATATTGTGACAGCCGCAGTTTTTGCTATCAGATGGACCATGACTTTGAGGATATCGAAGTCAAACGTAATGCCGCAAAAATCCTTGAAGCGCAACTGGTGCGCAAGCGTAAGCCGTGCATGATAAGCACGGGTGCGATGTGCGACCCGTATATCCCTCTTGAAGATGAGCTGCGTCTCACACGTGAGTGTAACGAAATAATCGAGCGCTACGGATTCGGGCTTGCGATTCTCACAAAGTCGGCACGCATTATGCGGGATATTGATATTTTTGAGAAAATCAACGCAAAAACCAAATGTGTTGTGCAGCTTACTCTTACTACATATGATGATGAGCTTTGCCGTGTTTTAGAGCCGAATGTGTCAACAACAGCCGAACGTTTTGCGGTGCTTGAGGCTATGCGAGACGCCGGGATTCCGACTGTTGTCTGGTTATGCCCGGTTTTGCCGTTTATAAATGACACGGAGGAAAACCTTCGGGGAATACTTGATTATTGCGTCAAGGCAAAGGTTAAAGGTATTGTGTGCTTTGCAATGGGTACAACTATGCGTGAGGGCAGCAGGGATTATTTCTATGATAGGCTGGACGAGCATTTCCCATGGGTTAAGCAGCAATACATTCGCACCTTCGGCAATGCGTATGAATGCCACAGCCCTAATAATCACCGCTTGATGGAAATCTTTCGTGAGGTATGCCGCAAGAATAAAATAAAACACCGTATCGACGATGTTTTTGCATATATGCAGAAATTTGAAACAAAAGAGGAGCAGCTCTCGCTTTTTTGAGTGTTTTTAATGGCGGTGGTGGTATAGGTATTAGTAATTTTCATTGGAGAAGTGATTTAGCGTTTCTTAGCGAAATTTCAGGCAGGAGTAGCCTTGTCTGAGCGAAGCGAGTTTGGCTACTCCCTGAAATAAGCCGTAGAACCGCTTATGAACGGAAACCTTGATAAATTACTAATACTTATACCCCGCCGCTAAGCATCCTTACTCCCCATAGGCTGTGCGGGCGATGATTTCGTTTTGCAGGTCATATGCCAGTTCCGTAAAATATGCCGAATACCCTGCCACTCGTATAATAAGGCTTCTGTGCTTATCCGGTTCTTTTTGCGCGGCAATCAAGTCCTCCTTGTTAACTACATTAAACTGAACATGGTTGATTTTCAGTTCAACAACAGCACGAAGCAAAGCCGAAAACTTTTCGATTCCTGCCTCATCCGCAAAAAATGACGGCAGGAATTTCATATTCAGCAGGGTTCCGTTACTGCCGTTAAGTGAGTCGATTTTAGCCACTGAATTTAGCAATGCTGTCGGTCCGTTTATATCTCTGCCGTATACCGCCGACATGCCGCCATCCGCGAGAGGCTCTTTGGATTTGCGACCATCTATGGTGGCACCGACGTTTTGCCCCATAGGTATATGCGCGGAAACAGTATATAGTCCGGTGTGGTACCTTCCGCCCCGGTAATTAGTTTTGCCTTTCAAGCTGTTTGCAAAATAATCAACCCACTTGTTTGCAATACTGTCAACAGAATCAATATCGTTACCGTATTTTGGGGCTTTTAAAAGTAAACGCCGCAAAGGCTCATTGTTTTCATAGTTATTTCGCAAAGCCTCCAGCAATTCACCGGCTTTAATTCTTTTTTCTTCAAATACCAGTTGTTTCACTGCTGCAAGGCTATCGGCTATGTTTGCGGGTTGAATTACCTGAATTCCCGAGAGATTATATTTAGCACCGCCTGCTGTTACATCTATTCCTTTTTCTATACAATCATTAATTACCGATGACAAAAACGGGCTTGGCAGTACTTCCTGATGAATTCGCTCAACTATTTCGCAGGCTTTAAGCATTTCTTCGATAAAATAATCAATCTGACCGGCTAAAGCTTTTTCCAGTTCTTCATAAGAATTATAATCGGTAAGATTCCCTAAATCCGGTCCCATTTGCCGGTCACTTAACAGGCATTTTCCATTGTTTACCGCAAGCTCCAGAGCTTTTACCATGTTAAACATAGCCGCATCGCTCCACCCTAGATTATTGCCATGGGTTGTAAGCTCAACGCATCCTACAATTGCGTAGTTTGTGGCGTCTTGTTCGGATATTCCTTGATTTATCAAAGCCGGAATTATACTTTTATCATTAAATATCTGCGGCATTCCTCCGCCTTTACCGATAATTCTGCTGCATTCTTTGACAAATTCATTATTGCTGCTTTCAAATAATCTTGCAGACAGGTTGGGTTGCGGCAAGTGCAGATGCTCCTGAGCTTTTAAAAACAAAAAGCTCAATTCATTACTTGCGTCCTTACCTTCCGGGGTCTGACCTCCGATAGCCACATTAAAACCGATTGGAAATCCCGCAAAATACTTGGCACTATGGGAGTTTCGCATATATACGATTTGGTTGAATTTAAGCCAAAGGCACTCAATTATTTCCAATGCGTCTTCGTTGTTTATTCTTCCGTTATTTATATCCCTTATGTAGTAAGGATAAAGATATTGATCCATCCTGCCGGGTGAAAATGAGCTTGCGTTTGATTCCATGTGCAGTATGACATATAAAAACCAAAAGCTTTGAACAGCTTCACGGAAGGTTTCGGCAGGTTCATTGGCAAGTTTTTTGCATATCCGTGCGATTTCAAGGAGTTCCTCATGGGAATTAGTATCTTCTTGCGCCATCTTTTCAGCCAACTTAGCATAATGAAGCATAAACCGGCTTGCTGCTTCCAATACTAAAATCACAGATTGATAAAAAAACTGCTTTTCTTCATTTGTCTCTGTTGTAAGTTTTTCCCTTGCCTTATCGCATAGACCGGCAGGACCTTCCCTAATCCATCCTTCCGTATCCGGACATATATGTCCCTGCGCATGGTCTTTTTGATTAATTTTTACAACAAATGCGATATCATCAACAAGGGGACCACATGCTATACGCGCTTTATCCTCAAGTGATTTGCCTTTCCAGAATGGTGCAATTTCTTCCCTGAATGCTTTTATATCTTCCGTATTTACAAAAAAGCGGTCCTGCGGACGGGTCGGCAGTATTTCGATTTCATTTTCGACCCACGAAACTCCCGCCTCGGGAAAAACCACACCCCCGCATTTTTCGGCAGTTCTGTTTCCGACAATCAGTTCGCCAATGTCTATATTTATTTTCAATCCATCCAAAGCCGCCGCGAGGCTTTTTGCGCGTCGCATAATGCCGGAATCATCAGGATTATCACGGTATGTTTCCGTGATTATTTTTGCCTGCTCAATTGACATATAACGAGGCTCATTGAGCATTTTTTCTTTTAAACCTCTCACACGAGATGAGAGGTTTAATCCGGTCTTTATCATAATAATTATTCCTCAATCCAGCTTAAGCTGCGTCCTACAGCCTTGTCCCAACCCTTAAGCAGGGTTGTTCTTTTTTTCTCATCCATCTGAGGCTCATATGTTTTTTCACAGCGCCATTGATGCTTCAGTTCATCGGTATCCTTCCAGACCCCGACTGCAAGACCTGCCAGATAAGCCGCACCCAGCGCTGTTGACTCGCTGATTTTCGGAATTAAAACAGACATGGCTGAGATATCCGCTTGAAACTGCATCAGAAGATTGTTGACCGATGCTCCTCCGTCGGCGTTAAACCCGGTTATTTCCACTCCGACATCACTTTCCATAGCACGAATCATATCATAGCTCTGATACGCAATTGACTCAAGCGCGGCACGCATAATATGCTCGCGTGTTGTGCCTCTTGTTATGCCGATAATGCAGCCGCGGGCGTACATATCCCAATGCGGAGAACCCAATCCCGTAAACGCGGGAACCAAAAACACTCCTCCGGAATTTTCTACCTTGGACGCAAAATGCTCCACTTCCTTGCTCTCTTTAATAAAATGCAAGCCGTCCCTGAGCCATTGGATGACAGCGCCTCCCGTAAAGACACTGCCCTCAAGCGCATAGGACGGTTTATTTCCGACACCCGCGGCTATTGTGGTTATAAGTCCGTTTTTGCTTGTATACGCATGTTTTCCGCTGTTCATCAACAGGAAGCAGCCTGTGCCGTAGGTATTTTTTACCTCGCCCTTATCGAAGCAGCATTGCCCGAAAAGAGCTGCCTGCTGATCGCCCGCTATCCCCGCAATCGGTACATCAATGCCCTGTATACCTGTACAGCCGAAAATCTCACTTGAGCTTTTTACTTCGGGCAGCATCGCCCTTGGAATATTCAGTGCTTTAAGTAGCTCATCATCCCAGTCAAGCTTATGAATATTAAATATCATTGTCCGTGAAGCGTTGGTATAGTCGGTGATATGAACCTTGCCGCCCGTCAGCTTCCACAGCAGCCATGTATCGACCGTGCCGAAAAGAAGCTCGCCGCGTTCCGCTTTCTCTTTTGCGCCGTCTATGTTTTCAAGTATCCATGCGATTTTTGAGCCCGAGAAATACGCATCGGGAATCAATCCCGTTTTTTCCCTTATTGAGTCCGCCAGCCCGTCCGAAATCAGTCTCTCGATAATATCGGCGGTTCTGCGGCATTGCCACACTATCGCGTTATATACAGGTTTGCCTGTGGCTTTTTCCCAGACGATTGTCGTCTCGCGCTGATTTGTTATTCCGACGGCGGCAATGTTTTTTACGCTGATGCCGCTTTGCGCGACCGCCTCCATCATCACAGACATTTGCGACGAGTATATCTCCATCGGGTCATGCTCGACCCACCCTTCACGCGGATATATCTGGGTGAATTCCTTTTGAGCTATGGAAACAATGTTTTGTTTATCGTCAAAAAGCACGGCACGTGAGCTGGTTGTGCCCTGGTCGAGTGATAATAAGTACTTTGGCATGGTTGACTCCTTTATTGCTCACTTACGGTTATGCTGTTACATATCCGGCGGCGGCGGCACCGGCTTTGTATGCCTCGTGCGTGACGTTGTCAACGATATCGTGCACATGTAATGCATTGCCGCATACGAAAATTCCCGGGGCGGAAGATTCGACATTTTCTCTGTCGATTTCTATACCCGCCGCGTTTATCAACTCGTTTTCGGGAATAAGACCCGCTGAAAGCAAAACGGTATCGCATTCAAACACTTTTTCCGTATCGGGAATAACGTTACGCTCCTCATCAATTTCCGAAACAACTACTTTATCCACACGGGTATTCCCGTGAATCTCCGTAACAGTGTGTGACAGCAGAAGCGGAATGTCAAAATCGGTTATGCATTGAGCGACATTTCTCAGCAATCCGCCGGGGTGAGGCAGAATTTCTACAACCGCAAGAACCTTTGCGCCCTCAAGAGTCATACGCCTTGCCATTATCAAACCAACATCACCGCTGCCGATAATAACAATACGTTTGCCGGGCATATATCCCTCCATGTTCACATACCGCTGCGCGGCACCCGCCGTTATAACACCCGAAGGACGTGAGCCGGCAATTCCGAGTGCTCCGCGTGCTCGCTCACGGCAGCCTGTCGCAAGTACAATACTCTTGGCGGACAATACCGCAAAGCCTACGTCTCTGCCCGATATATGCACCTTCATGTCTTTTGTTACTTGAAGAGCCATCGTATTTATAAGGACTTCAATATCGGTATCCTCAAGCATTTTTATAAACCGCCACGCATATTCCGGTCCTGTCAGTTCCTCTTCGAAGTACTCGATTCCGAATCCGGGATGGATGCACTGGTTTAAAATGCCGCCCATTTCCTTGTCGCGTTCGACTATAAGGATTTCCCGCAGCCCCTGCTCCCATGCGGAGATAGCCGCCGCAATACCGGCAGGGCCTCCGCCGATAACAATAAGCTCATACTCTTTTTTAAGTTCCATATCACACCTGCTCTTTCGTTGCCGATGTCAATATATAAGTACCCACTTTGTCCTGAAGTACTTCGGTGGGGTCGCAGCCGTAATGCTTTGCGAGTATTTCCAGAACACGCGGTCCGCAGAAGCCGCCCTGACAACGTCCCATGCCCGCTCCTGTCCGGCGTTTTACCGCGTCAATCGAATGCGGCGGAATCGGTGAATTCAGTGCATCCAGAATCTCGCCGGCGGTAACAGTTTCGCAGCGGCAAATAACATGACCGTACGCCGGGTTATTTTTTATCAAAGCAGATTTTTCATCGGGCGAGAGCTTATTAAATCTGACTCTCTTGCGCGAATCGATATAATCTTGTTTTTCATTCAGCTCAATACCGCCGTCTTCAAGCAGCTCCGCAGCCATTTTGGCGATTGCGGGTGCGGCGGTCAGACCCGGTGATTTTATACCTGCCAAATCTACAAATCCCGGTTTTATTTCTTTAATTATGAAATCATCAATCTCCGTATGAGCACGATTACCCGAAAAGCTGCGGATAACCGCACTGAAATCAATGCCCGGCACCGACTTTTTCGCGGTGGTTTTGACATATTCAAGCTCATCCCTTGTGGTGGCAACATCATCCTTGTCTGTCGCCGCGATATTTCCCGGTCCGACTATCAGATTTCCGTGCACTGTTGGTGTTACAAGCACACCCTTGCCCGCTTTTGTCGGACACTGGAATAAAACCGAATTAACACGTGTGCCTTCGCTTTTATCAAGCAGCCAGTATTCTCCTTTTGCAGGTGTTATTGTAAACTCCGGCGGTGCCACCATATTATGAATCTCATCCGCATGAAGACCCGCCGCGTTAATAACTGCCCGCGCCTTTATTTCGCCTTTTGAGGTTTGAATTTTATAGATACCGTCAGCTTCCGTTATTCCCGTCACGTCGCAATTCAACTTCAACTCTGTGCCGTTCCTAACAGCAGTCTCGGCAAGTGCAAGCGTATATTCCCACGGGTCAACTATCATCGCTGTAGGGGCATGAAGGGCAACAATTACATTTTCGCTGACATTCGGCTCCAGTTCCAAAATCTCTTCTTTTTCCAGTACCGTAACCTCTTCAACGCCGTTTTCTATCGCACGCTCATGCAAAAACTCAACCGTAGCAACCTCCTCTTCTGTCAGTGCCAATACAAATGCTCCGCAGTGCAAATGCGGAACATCGAGTTTTTCGCAAATATCTTTTGCCAGCAGAACACCCTCTACATCAAGTTTTGCCATCAGTGTTTCGGGAGACGGGTCATACCCCGCGTGGATTACCGCGCTGTTTGCTTTGGTTGTTCCCATCGCGATATCGTTTTCCCGCTCCAATACGACGATTTTTAAGTCGTATTTCGACAGCTCGTATGAAACCGCCGCACCGGTAATTCCACATCCTATTATTGCAACATCAAACAAGAACTCAACTCCCCATCATGTTTTATAAGATTTTTTCGTATAAAGAATTCGGTTTTTATCAAGAAACGCAATTAAATCATTACAATATGGTACACGCTTTACATCGTTGTATATAGCGTGGTTGGAAGCATATTCCTTAATTTCTATCATGTCGTCGGCGAGAGACGCAAATTCGAGAATCGCCTTATTGGACACAACCAGCTCATTCTCGGCATATGCAAGATATGTCTTGACAGGTAATCTTGCCGCGTTTTCCATGGCATAGGCGCATGCGTCCATAATCCCTGTTATCATCCGCATGGAAATCTCTCCGTGATAGTAAGGATCCT
>Ga0123356_10007660_pt1 | contig 10760 bp, 9 predicted proteins | sample TergutEmb28metaG_2_FD_92546 | JGI IMG/M metagenome (GOLD analysis project Ga0123356, IMG submission 92546) | Embiratermes neotenicus P3 segment gut microbial communities from Petit-Saut dam, French Guiana - Emb289 P3 | ecosystem: Host-associated > Arthropoda: Insects > Digestive system > Gut ... | reverse complement strand
GTTACTGCCATTGATAATGCCATGATTAGGGTTAATGCGACTACGATTAGTTTTTTTGCTGTTTTCATTGGTTTTCTCCTTAAAAAATTAATTATTTGTTGGGTATCCTTACCCTAAGATACGTAGTGTGACTTTAACTGAAAGAGTTGAAAGGACATTACCATCATCATCAACAAGATGATAAACAACAATCGGTTCATACTCTCCGGGTGATAACGCCGTTTCAAGTGTAATACTATCTATAAATGTACCAACCGGCATATAAGGTGATGAGTAAATTAGTTCATCTGTTCCCGGCAGTACTAAATCGAAGTAAACAGTATGATTATTGAGGGTCGAGTTTTCAACATATACATTTCTTGATGGTGAATCTGTTGTGTCAAAGACCCAATCATTTGTCATCTTTACAGCGTAATAATTTGCGTCTGACGGTATAGTATCACTATTATCCCTTACCGAATCAATATTATCAGGGAGTGCTACCGTGCCACGTCCGCCTGTGGGGATTTCAGGGTCTTCAACACGGAATAACGGATTATCACTTGACAACCAATAACCGAAGAAAACTCCTGCTGTAACGAGTATTATAACAGATACAATAATAACGACTGTGCGAATTGGTTTATTCTTTGCTTTTTCTTTTGTGTTTTGCTTTTTTGTTTCATTATTCACTTTTTATCGATTCGCCTCCTTTGTCCTCTGGTACACAATTTCCTGTTATTATTTCTGTAAGCTACTACTCACTGTATATTGAAACCAAATCATTCATACCATCAAATTGAAATCTTTGATAACAACCAAAAAATGAAAATCTACGAAACACTCGGATTGTTTGTTGAAAAAACAACTGTTAGATATATACTTGTGTCTTCCCATGCTGTATGACTGCGTTCATTAATAGTACCAGTTATATTTAACTTAATGCTCTCTCCACTATTAATCAAAAATGATTTAAGAGTTTGTGGTGTATCATCAATAATAAAACCATGTGTCTCACTACTTTTTATGATATTTAATATAAAATGTATATTATTTCCATAATCGGGTAAGTTTGCCTTTGGAGAAATAGAGAATGATTCTTTATCTTCAATTCTGAGAAAAACATCATTCAATTCAACAATAATAGAAGAATCTCCATTATTTGTTATAATAAAATCATCGGAATAAATAAATCCGGTGTCTCCGTTTTGAGGGATAATTAAACTAAACGGTAGTTCGGACGGTAAGGTAAGGTTAATAATACCTTGGAATCCGTTATCATCGGAAGAATATGCAGAACCGGAAAATCCTTCCATATTATTGATTATTCCTGAATCATTTTCACTACGTTCGATACCTTCAGGTCTGAACTCGTTTACCCCTAACTCTAAGCCATCATCTTCAACACAGCCGTTATCACTTTCAGATTCCAGATTATCAGCTGCAACCGTAAAGAATGTAAATAAAGCTGTTATTAACAATAAAAAAACAAGATAAAAGGTAGCAAAGATGTATTTTTTATAAAATAATTTTTTATTTTTCATCATAACTGCTCCAAAATCACGGTTATATATTAATATCGTCATTTATGTGAATAAACTAAAGCACAATATATAAATAAATTTATCAATAAAACCAAAAAAGCTTCTATATGTAGTAGAAACCAAAAAAGAAAATTTGTCTCAAACTGATTTATATTACGTGTGATTATACCATAACCTCATCAATATTTCAACAGCAAAAAATAATAAATTCACACTTAATATACCATTTTTTATGCATTCTACGAATTTAATGTACCATTTTCAAGTACTATTCACATTTTACTAATTCAGATGAAGAAATATATGAATAAAAATCTTTAATTATAAACTCTGATTAATTGACATTACTATACTGCGTGATATAATTTATGTAATTTTACACCTAATAGAGAAAGGATAATATGAGTACTGTTAATTACCCGTTTGACAGCAACGAAGTTCTCAGAAATAAGAAAGCATTAAAGCGTGAGCTTAGCGAACAAAGCGATTTAATCGAAAAACGGATTGCAATATTAAGCGGTGATGCAGTTGGTGATATACCTGAAGTACTTGAAGTGTTTCTTTTAAGTTTCGGGATAAAAATGAAATCATTTACAGGGCAGTACAATAGGTTTTACGAAGATATTATATTTGGCAACGGGGAGTTAAGTGATTTTAACCCGGAAATTATTATTATACATACTTCACAACACAATTTAACAGATAATGAAATAATTATTAAACTGGAAGCAGTTTGGGAAAAAATTAAACTGGACTATTCCTGCACGATAATTCAAAATAACTTTGAAATACCCATATATAGCTCGGAAAATGAACGAGATGAAGTAAATCGATTGAATATTAAATTTACTGAATACAAGAAAAGAAATCAAGATTTCTATATAAATGATATACAATACTTATCCGCATATCACGGACTCGAAAAATGGTCAGACAGTAAAGATTATTATATGTACAAATACCCGCTGAGCGTTAAATCAATACCTCAGTATTGTTTTAACATAGCAAAGATAATAAAATCAAATTACGGAAAAAACCAAAAGTGCCTGGTTCTTGATCTTGATGATACAATATGGGGAGGAATTGCAGGTGATGTCGGTTCGTCGGGTATAGAACTTGGTGAAGATTCAGCACTCGGACAAGCATATATTTCATTTCAAAAATATGTCAAAAAGTTACATCGCAAAGGAATTATTCTTGCGGTCTGTACAAAAAACGAAGAAATAGCAGCAAAAGAAGCATTTACCAATCCAGATATGGTACTGCAGTTATCTGACTTTTCTGCCTTTTATGCGAGCTGGGATAATAAAGCAGAGGGTATTTTAAAAGTATCTGAACAATTGAATATATTACCGGAAAGTATAGTCTTTGTTGATGATAACCCTGCCGAACGTGAACTTGTCCGCCATATATTACCTATGGTAAAAATCGTTGAAGCAGATTCTGTAATTGATTTTATTGGATATATTGAAAATGCAGGGTATTTCTATAATGCAAATGTTTCCGATAATGATTTAAAGCGAAATGAATACTATCAAAGTAATATATTACGAAGTGAACTGAAGAAAACATATATAAATTATGGAGAGTTTTTACAGTCATTACAGATGTCCTGTGAAATTAAAGCGTTCGACTCCGGTCATTTAGATAGGATAACTCAGTTAATAAACAAAACGAATCAATTTAACTTAACGTCGAAAAGATACAGCAGAAACGAAATAAAAGTATTATCTGAAAGCATAGAAATAATCACTTTATATGCAACACTCGATGATAAGTTTGGGAGTAATGGAATCGTATCCGCACTTATAGGAGAAATAACCGGAGATAGTTTACACCTTCAATTATGGGTAATGAGCTGCCGTGTATTTAAGCGGGACTTGGAACTTGCTGTTTATGACAAGCTTGTTGAAATTTGTAAGAGTAGAGATATAAAGAAAATTACCGGATATTACTATAAAACTGAAAGAAATAGTTTTGTGTGCAACTTGTTTGAGGAGTTGGGGTTTGAAAAAATTGATAATAATACATGGGTTTTTGATTTAATACCGGAATATACCAATAAAAATAAGTATATTAATATTGCAAAAGGAAATAGCTGATGGATGCTTTAAACGAACTGCAAAAAATATTTCGCGATATATTTGATGATGAAACGCTAATTATATCAAATGAAACATCCGAAAATGATATAGAACAATGGGACAGTCTCGCACAAATCAATATAATTGCTGTATGTGAATCGGTATTTAAAATATCGTTTGATATAAATGATATTGTCACCATAAAATCAGTCGGAGATATTATTAATATAATTGAAAGAAATTAAAACGTATAGGTACATAAAATAGAACAGTTTATAAATCAAACTACTACCGGGAGGTTCAAATGATAAAAATAATAAAAAGTATACCGTTTAGGCTTGTTCTTGCTTTAGGTGTCGGTGTTTTGTTGGGATTGATTGCAAATGAAGCAGTAATTAACGTTATTTTAAGTGTGCGGCATATATCAACTCAATTTGTTCTGTTTTGCGTACCATTAATTATTTTAGGTACAGTTGCTCCGTCAATAGTACATCTTGGGAAAAATGCTTCACGGCTTGTTGGGTTTTCTGTTTTAATAATTTATACCGTAACATTACTCGCATCTGCATTTGCTGCTGTTATAGGCTATCTCGTTATCCCTAATCTTTCGATTGCTGAAACGGCAGAAGCACGCAGAGCATTACCGTCTATGATTTTTGAATTAAATATACCTCCCGTTATCGCCGTAATGTCTGCACTTGTTCTTGCTGTAATAATAGGGCTCGCAGTTACATGGGCAAAAGCTGAGAAATTTTCCGGTTTGCTTGAGGAATTTAAGAACATTATTTCATTAATTATTAGTAAAATTGTTTTACCTGTTCTTCCGGTTTTGGTGATGTCGGTTTTTACAATTATGACATATGACGGCAGATTAACATCACAATTACCTGTATTTATTCAACTTATTCTTATTGTGATTGCAGCTCATTTTGTATGGTTGGCAATACTTTATACTTTAAGTGGAATAATTTCCAAACGTAATCCAATTGAGGTTATAAAGCATTACGGGTCAACATATTTAACCGGGTTCGGAACCATGTCATCTGCTGCAACTTTGGGTGTTGCGCTTGATGGAGCAAAGAAATCAAAGGTTCTTGATAAAGATATGGTAAATTTCGGAATACCGTTTTTTGCTCATTTTCATATGTGCGGAGCAGCAATTACTGTCGTATTACTGTCACTTACAGTTTCAAAAATCGTATTTGGTACATTGCCCGGACTTGAAATAATCATAATCTACCTGGTTATTCAAGGGATATTTACTATGGCAGGACCCGGAGTACCTGCAGGTGTGTTAATGGCATCTCTGGGACTTCTTACTGCCTTGTTCGGATTTGATGAAACAGCTGTAGGACTGATGATTCTTTTATGGGCTTTACAGGACAGTTCAGGTACGGCTTGTAATATAAGCAGTGATGGTGCATTGATTATGATTCTTTCCAGGTACAAAGAAAAGAAAGAAAAAAAGGAAAATAGCGATACATGAAAAAAGCTCTCCTGTTAGGTGGTTCTCATTTTCAAATACCATCAATAAAAAAAGCAAAAGAATTGGGATATTATGCAATAACATGTGACTACCTGCCAAATAATCCCGGACATAAGTATGCCGACGAATACTACAATGTGAGTACAACAGATAAAGATGATGTTTTAGCACTTGCACAAAGGCTAAATGTTGATGGAATAATATGTTATGCATCAGATCCAGGAGCACCTACTGCAGCGTATGTATCGGAAAAAATGGGGCTTGCATCAAATCCATATGAAGCAGTAGAAATTTTATCAAATAAGGAACTTTTTCGTGAGTTTTTAGAAAAGCATAGCTTTAATACACCTAAAGCAAAAGGTTATTCAGATATTAATGAAGCAAAAGCAGATATATCAGGCTTTAAGCTTCCTGTTTATATTAAACCGGTTGACTCAAGCGGGAGTAAAGGTGTATCCATTTTAATAAATGAAAGCAATTTGGATGTACAGATAGAAGAAGCGATAAAGTACTCAAAAATAAAACGGTTTATTATTGAAGAATATATAGAAAACGATGGTTATCAAATAAGTGGTGACGGGTTTTCGGTTGATGGAAAACTTGTGTTCAGGTGCTTTAATAACCAACATTATGAAGAGAAAGTATTAAATCCATTTATACCTGTTGGAATCAGTTACCCATGTATTAAGCCAAACCATATTCAAACAAAAATCCACAATGAAATTCAAAGACTTTTTGACCTGCTTAATATTCGTTCAAGTGCATATAATTTTGAAATCAGGGTTTCAAATGATGATGTTTGGATAGTAGAAATCGGAGCAAGAAACGGAGGTAATCTTGTACCTCAAATAACAAAATATGCGACCGGTGTTGATCTTGTGGACTATACAGTAAAAGCGGCAATGGGGGAAGACTGCTCAACGCTTAAAATGGTTGAAACAAAAGGATATTGGGGTAACTATAAAATAAACAGTCAAAAAAGCGGCAAATTGAAGGAAGTGTTTGTTGATGAAGAATTTAAGGAAAATAATTTAGTGGAATATCATCAGTATTATGAACCGGGAGATGAAATACCGTCATTCACAGGCACTAACGGTATACTGGGAATTGTTATATCAAGATTCAAGGACAAAAATGAAATGTTAAGTAAAATGGATAACATGAAAAACTTCATAAACACATCAGTTTATTAATTATGTTCCAGTATCTTAACGATTTTTAGGAAGCTTATGAAAAAAAAACGTGCATTTGTACAAGAACGAAAAGCCTTAAACGAGTTATTACCTTTAACAGAACCACTTGCGGTAGTTATAGAGATGGGTGATACATGCAATTTTAAATGTAGATTTTGTTATAACTCAGAAAAAGAATCAATAGAAACACCGGGAGAAGAACATTTTATTTCTCTTGACTTGTATAAAAAAATAATTTCTGACTTAAATGATTTTAATGGTTATATAGATACATTGAGGATTACCGGTGATATTGAACCGCTTCAGCACCCGAAGTTTGTTGAATTCATTAAGCTTGCAAAAGCAAGTGATAAGGTAAAATGTATAAAAATGAGTACCAATGCATCGTTGCTGACACCGGAGTTATCACATGATATTATATCCTCAGGAATGGATATAATTCAAATATCCATTAATGGTGTTAATGATGCGCATTATAAATATATAACAAATTGTGATGTGAGCTTTAATTTAATAAAAGAAAACGTTGAATACTTATATTCAATAAAAGAAAACGCTCATATCCATATAAAATGTATTGGAGATTTCTTTTCAAAAGTACAGCAAAAAGAATTCTTAAAAATTTTTTCACCCATCAGTGATTCAATAAATATTGAATGGATGGCAAATCAATGGCTTGGTATGGAGTTGGAAACAAAAAACGGTAAAAACAGGTTTGACCTTAATGATGTAAAAAAATCAGAAATATGTTCACGCCCTTTTTATATGCTGACAATACATCCGAATGGAAATGTAAATTGCTGCCCTTCAACCAACATGGAACCGTTTTCAATTGCAAATATTAATACATCTTCATTATATGACATTTGGAATGGAAATGAATTATATGAGTTAAGATTGGCATTTTTACGCGGTGATTATAAATCAATATATAATAATTGTTCAATATGTAAATTTTCTGAATTTCAATCATCAGAAGACCTGACAGAGTATAGGGATATTTTGCTGGAAAAATACGGTGCTGGGAAATGAAAAAAATAAATTTTCTTTTAGTAATGCCGAGGCTTGTAACAACCGTTGGAACAAGCTATTCATTTCCGGTTGGAATAGCATATATTTCCTCTGTGCTTAAGGAAGCAGAGTTTAGTGTATATACTTTGAACTTAAATCATATTGAGGGGAATGCAAATGATATTCTTATTGATGAAGTTAAACGCAACAGTATTGACGTGGTGATGACCGGAGGTTTTTCAACACAATACAGTTGCTTAAAGAGCATTGTTGATTGTATCCATAAGAACTTTTCTTACATCAAAATTGTGGTTGGCGGAGTGATAATTACAGCAGATCCGGAAGTAGCAATGACTGCTTTGGAAAATGCAGATATCGGAATAATTGGAGAAGGAGAGATAACAGTTGTTGAGCTTTGCCGTTCCCTTCAAGAGGGGGCAGATGATATTAGTAGCATTGACGGGATAATTATTAAGATTAATAATGAATGGGTAATTACAAACGGACGGGAAGCGGTTGACGATTTAGATTTATTACCGTTTCCGGATTATGACGGCTTTGGAATAGATAAGTATTTTAAGCTATCACCGGAAGCACATAATCAGGCTCCTGCTGACGGTGAAACAGCATTTCCTATAATGAGCAGCCGTTCATGTCCTTTTAGTTGCACATTCTGCTTTAATCCAAACAAGAAGTTCAGACAGCGTTCAACCGCTAATATGCAAAAAGAAATTGAAATGTTAGTGCAAAAATATAAGGTAAAGCATTTTATTTTACACGGTCCGACATTTGCTAAAAACAAGGAGGGAGCAAAAATACGGGCCAAAGAAATGGGAAAACTGTCTAAACTCCTTGATATAACTTGGGCTGCGAATTTAAATGTAGAACAGGTCGACAGTGAATTAATAGAAATATTAAAACATGGTAACTGTTCATCTGTTTTTTTAGGACTTGAAAGCGCAGATGATAAAATACTTAAGAGTATGCGAAAAGGAATTAATGTTACACAAATAGATAATGTAATGAAAATGGCATATGATGCAGGTGTTTCAGCAAGAGGGAATTTTATTCTTGGGGACGTGGAAGAAACACTTGAAACAGCAAAAAACACACTAGATTATTGGGAAAACCATAAAAATTATTCACTCCACATGGGGTTTATTATACTCTGGCCCGGGTCGCAGTTATATAAATATGCTGTTCAATGCGGCAGAATTAAAGACCCTGTGCAATATCTGAAAGACGGCGGGGGAGCATGTATAAATATATCAAAGCTTAATGATGATGAATTATCTTATGTTGCAAGAAGAATGCTTTCATTAACAGAAAGTCATGGTGCATATATAATAGATTGTACAGCAATGAATTTAGAAACCGCCGGCATTGGTATTGTATCATTAAAAGGAAAATGTGCAGCGTGCGGAGCAGAAAACACATGGGAAAATAAAAAGATTTTCATAAGTGAAGGCCGTGCATTTTGTTCATGTTGCAAGCATGTTAATTTACTTCCTTTTCCAAATGAGTTAAAGGAAGTATTTATTAAAAACATTTCCGGCATGTGTGAAAAGGGTATGCAGATCGGTTTATGGGGAATTAACAGATTTACCCTCGGTTTTTTTGAAAGCAACAATATATTTGCCGGTGAAAATATAGTATTCATTGACAGCTCAGAACAAAAACAAATGATAAAAATACACGGGAAACATGTATATGCCCCTGAAATACTTATTTCAAAAAAAATAAGTAATGTTATTTTCTTTTACCCGAATTTATATAACGATTACATAAAAATTGTTGAAAGTAATTATCAATATGTTGAACGGTTTATAAATGTATACGATTTATTTAAAATTAGTTAATTCGATAATAATACACTAATGAAATAAAGAGAAGGAAAATATGATAAGAAAAGAGAATGTTGATAAAGAATTTACAGATTACTATTGTAACTTAAATTATAGCAAAATATATCCGACAGAATTTGTAGTTCGTACTTTTTTAGGAAGCAGTCAAAATTATCCGGATCTATTATTTGAAAAGCCGAAAAAAAATGACAAAGTTATTGATATAAGCTGCGGATATGGTAAAAATCTCCTATTTCTCTGTGAGCAAGGATATGATGCAGTAGGAACAGAAGTGACTCAGGAAATTTGTGATTCAACAAAACAGCAACTAAGAAAGTTAGGTCATTCACCAGAAATACTTGCCGGAAAAAATAACAATTTACCCTTTGAAGATGGATTTGCAGATTATTTACTTGCGATTGCGTGCATTTATTATTGTGATGCAGGAACATCAATAAAAGATAATATACGTGAATATGCAAGAATTCTTAAACCGGGAGGTTATCTTGTTGCAAGCGTTGTTCATAAAGACTCTGAACATTTAAACGGAGCAAAGGTTCAAGATAACGGAACCTTCCTAATATCAAATAATCCCGGAGGAAATAACCATCTTATAGGGTATACACTTTATGCCGCGGAATCGACAGAACAATTAATTTATGATTTTTCACCGGAATTTAGTTGTTTTTCGTTTGGAGAAGAGAAATTTAATTGTTTCGGGAATCGCAGACATTTTTATTGGATAGTTTGTAAAAAAGCACTATAATTTAAATTGAAAGAGTATTAAGTGTGAAAGCGTTTCACACAAAAGGTAGTATATACAGGCAAAACAAAGAGACCTCCGAAAAGGTCAAGAAAAAACAATAAGTTCACACAGCAATTTTTGACAAAGATGATACATCGTAACCTTGCGCGGCAAGAAACGCAATGGCAGTATCATCAGAAAGAAATTGTTTTCGAGAAATTGGCATACTAAGATCTTCGTAGTCAGAGGGATTAAATACCTCACCTGTTGAAACCATATGATAAATACAAGTGAGCATCATACGAGCAATAGCGATAATAGCTTTCTTGTGACCGCGGCGTTTAACAAGCCTACTGTATTTGTCAGCAAAGTAAGTTTCTTTCTTGCTTTTGACCGCAGCAAGAGCACATTGCACCAGAAGTGGCTTCAAGAACTGACCGGCTTTAGAAATTCGCACAGATTTCTTTTTACCGGCACTCTCATTGTTAGCCGGAGCAAGACCAGCCCAGGAGTTAAGGTGCTTAGAAGATTCAAACACGGACATATCTGCACCAATCTCCGAAATAATCAAAGCAGCAGAAAGTTGTGTAATCCCCGGCAGTTGGTTGCTGAGATGCTCCACAAGATGATAATACGGCTGTATTCGCACATAAAGCTCCGCTTCAGTTCTGAAAATAGCCTTATCCAGATAATCAATATGAGCACTTGCCTCATTCATCTTAAAGTGTTGGTCGGACTCAATATTGCAACCACGAACGGATTCCAAGATAAGCTCTGTTTTCTTTTTAGCAGATTTATGAATCAATGTTTTGCAATGATCCTCGTCAAACACGTTTGAAGAAAGAACATAATTCATAATCTCGGTAGCTGATTT
>Ga0123356_10007658_pt1 | contig 10760 bp, 7 predicted proteins | sample TergutEmb28metaG_2_FD_92546 | JGI IMG/M metagenome (GOLD analysis project Ga0123356, IMG submission 92546) | Embiratermes neotenicus P3 segment gut microbial communities from Petit-Saut dam, French Guiana - Emb289 P3 | ecosystem: Host-associated > Arthropoda: Insects > Digestive system > Gut ... | reverse complement strand
GAAAGTATCCCGAAAAAGCCTATAAATCCGATGATTAAGAAATACAATCCTTTTTCAAAAACATCTCTTGCTTTGTGCTTTATCAAAATAAATACCACAGCACAAATAGTAATCGGATTGAAAACAGCCATTTGATTAGGAATATATCCTAAGAAACATTGCCATTCAAAACCATTATTGCGGTCGCCAATATGGTATTTTATACTGGGAAAATCTTGAGAAATCTGCCAATAAATATGCGGAGTCAAAAATAGTATAGCAAGTATGCCGGCAATCCAAAATTTATAACGTAATAGCAATTTAAGATTTGACAAAATAATTAATCCAATTACCAAAAAAGCATGGTATTTACTGTATATCAATCCCGACATGGATATGGCAAGCAGCAAAACCGAGATCCATGATTCTTTTTCCAAAAATCTTTTATAACTCAAAAGAAATAGAGCGGTAAAAAAGAGAAAAGGCACATCGGGAGTTGTTATAAATCCGTAAAATTGAAACATAACCAAAGATCCGGAAATAATAAAAAAAGTGAAGATTTTTTTTGAATCCGGCAATTTTTCTTCTACCATTTTCCAACAAACAATAATTGTTGCGACTTGAAAAAGAATAGTTATAAACCGGATAGAAAGATTTCCGTTAAAAAATAATTTGGAGAAAAAAATTATCAATCCGACCATAGGCGGATGGTCAAAATAACCCCATGCTAAATTTTCACTATATAAAAAGTAATATGTTTCGTCTGTATGGACTTCAGTAAAAATCGCTTGTAAAAAATTTAAGCAAGCCCATCCAACGAGTAAAAGTACAAAAATCAGAAGCCGGTTAGATTTTATTTTGACAACCAATTGTCCCATAAATATTGATATTTTTTACCCTGCTTTTTATTTTTCAAATTATCCAAATCAAAAGTAGCATAAAGCTGTTGTGAAGTAAACATCCCCTGTTCAACAAAATGCATGGAAAAAATAAACTTCAGGTTAACCACTTCGGTTTTTAGAAAATAGAGATATCCATCCAAACGATCGTAACGTTTTGCTCTGTACATCCGGTCGTTCCAATGAAGCCGGCTACCATATTCATCATAATACAGTCCCTGAGAACCTCCTTTATAATACGTATTAAACAGCCCTATCCCTCTATATTCTATTCTTATTTGAGAGAGAAGTCCTTGCGGGGAATTCCATTTATCGTCTATATCACGGTTCCTCACAAGCCCTACTGCCCAACCGGCATTAATATCCAACTCATCAAATTGTGTTTTTGATGAAAGATCAACTCCTAAAGCTGTCCACAGGCGACCGTTATCATGCACAGGCTTATGATCTTCCGGATCCATTACTGAGGCAAAATGATACATATATCCGAAATGCTGTCCGTAAAAAATATTATAGTTATATCGTCCCGACCATCCCATAAAAAAAGCTTCATTCTTCGTATAAGTCTGACGGCTTGTCCAGTCTAACCAAATATTTAGATAGTCATTTTTTTGTGAATAATATTCCCAGAATAAACCGGTCATTGTTGGTCTGTAATTGCGGATTGAATCTTCAAAAAAGAAAAGAGGATATTTATCTAAAACCATTTTACGAGGGAAAGCTCCCATATAGAAACGGAAAGGACCGTTATCGTACTCATAATAAGCAATTGGGTCGTAGTATCCTATAAACTTATCACTGCCATATTCATGCATAACATCTATTCCTGCAAAAAAACGATGTTTTTTATCCCATTCCAATCCAATTTGAGGAGCAAGATGTACCCCGGCCATAGTTTGTGAATCTCCTACAGGACATCCGGCAAATTCATTATTGTCAAAAAAATTGTGAAGTCCGGCTTTATATATAAATTCCTGCGAAAATACAGAAATTCCTGATCCTAAAAGAATTAGTAATATTATAAAACTCTTTTTCATTACTTTATTATTAATAATAGTTTTTATAATCTATTACGTTTCAAACATTTTTTGAAAAGGCAAAGATAGTGTAATAATAAATGTAATCATAGATTAATAAATATTTTTAAATATCCTGCTTAAAAAAAACTAATATAATCAAATATTTTATCTACCTTTGCTTCATGTTTAAAAGAATAATCTTGGCAACGGTATTCTGCTCTTTTACAGGAGTATCTTCTTTCTCACAAGAGTCTGTCTCTTCCGATTCACTTATACGCGATCGGGATAAAATTACGACTCCCTTGTTACATGATTCATTAAAATTTCTACAAAACCAATCTGAAATTTTATTACCAAAATTAGAAATTCAGAGTTTGGAATCGATACTCAATCAACCAATCAATAATAGTTTGGAGTTAAACCGGAATGAGTCTTTATTAGAGCCGGAGATTTTTCTGCCCCCAAAATTCAAACCGTTTGTTTCTTTCAGTCTTGCGCCATCAAGATGGTATATGCCGGTTATGGGAGCTGTAACTACTTTTTCTCCAACCGTTAATTATCAGTTAACAAAGGATTTGAATTTTTTCGGAGGCGTTAGTTTCTCACAGTTTCACAATTTGTCTTATGTTCAATCGCTCATGGCGCCGAATTGGCAAACAAAGTCAAATATCATCTCAAATGGATTTGTAGGAGCTACATATCGCATACATGACAGGATTATATTACATGGAAGTTACCAAAGAGCGTTATATAACCAGCTTCCCGGTAACCTGATGATGTTTGCTCCCGGGCAAAATGTCGTTGTCACAGGAGCTTCATTGGATATTTGGAATGGTTTGGGAGTTAGTGTCGATCATGTTTGGGAATTTGATCAATATGGAAATATGAGGAAAGGATTCAGATATTCTCCTTACATTGATCTTCCGAAGTTTATCAAATTTCTCAAACGGTAAAAGAAAAAAATATTTTTAAATGTATGATGAATGTTTTAAACTTAGTTATTTATATAAAGTCTAATTCGCTAACAGTAATGAGAACTTGATGAGTTCAAATTACCTTAAATATATACTAAATGAAATTTTTAAACAATAATTATCAATGAATAAAAGCACAAAGATAATCCTATTTGCTGCCATTGGATTGCTAATAGCCGGAATGGCGCTATATCCTTCAATCAAAAAACATTTTAATAAAGATAAAGAGTCTCAAGGAGCTCCTGGTTTAGGAATGCCAACCGGTGGAGGGCCGGGAGGAGGCAGAGGTGCGCCGCTTAATGTAAACGCTAAAATTGTTAATCCTGAAACATTAGTCAATAATTTACCTCGTGTTACGGCATTTATTATTCCTGACGAAGATGTTGATTTAACATTTGAAAGTTCCGGTAAGATAACAGGTATTTTCTTTAAGGAAGGTTCGCATGTAACAAAAGGACAATTACTTGCAAAAATAAATGACAAACCGCTTCAGGCGGAACTCCAAAAACTGCGGGCTCAAATTCCCTTAGCAGAAAACCGTGTTTTTCGCCAAAAGGAATTATTAGAAAAAGACGCAGTCAGTAAGGAAGCGTATGAACAGGTTGTTACCGAATTAGATAAGTTACATGCAGATATAGAATTGGTAAAATCACGAATAATTCAAACCGAGTTAGTTGCTCCATTCGATGGAAATATCGGATTGCGATATGTCAGCGAAGGAGTTTATGTTTCACCATCAACACTTATCACGAGTTTAACAAAAACTGTTCCCTTGAAATTAGAATTTTCCGTCAACGAAAAAAATGCAGATTATATTTTTCCCGGTATGGAAATTTCTTTTCGACCGGATGGCGATCTGACTTTTTATAAAGCTACTGTTTATGCAATAGAATCACGTGTAGAGCCGCTCTTGTTAACTTTAAGAGTTCGCGCTCTGTATCCGAATTCAAATGGACGTATGCGTCCCGGCCGTTCTGCAACTGTAGATATTAGTTCAAATCCGATACATAATGCATTAACAGCTCCAAACGAATCGATAATCAAAGAGATGGGAAGAGATATTGTCTATATCTATTCAGAAGGAAAAGCCAAACAGGTAGCTTTGGAGATTGGCTTGAGAACAGAATCTCATACTCAAATATTAAGTGGATTAAATGCCGGCGACACTTTAATTATAAGCGGTGTAATGCAGTTAAGAAATGGCTTGCCGGTAAAAATTGATAATATCAACTAAAAAGATATGACTATTTCGGAATTAAGTATTAGGCGACCGGTTCTTTCTACCGTATGTGTTTTGATAATCATCATTTTCGGAATTATAGGCTATACATATCTTGGTATTAGAGAATATCCGAGTGTTGATAATCCGATTATTACCGTAAATGTTATGTACCCTGGTGCTAATGCTGATGTTATATTGAATCAGATTACCGAACCATTAGAACAAAACATTAATGGTATTCCGGGAATCCGTTCTTTATCAAGCGTCAGCAGTCAAGGTTCTTCCCGCATTACAGTCGAATTTGAATTAAGTGTTGATATGGAAACGGCAGCTAATGATGTGCGCGATAAAGTATCGCGAGCTCAACGTTTCCTGCCGCGAGATTGCGACCCTCCAACAGTTGCTAAAGCTGATGCAGATGATCAACCTATTCTTCAGATATCTATTCAGAGTGAAAAGCGTAATCTGCTTGAATTGAGTGAAATTGCCGATTTAACGGTTAAAGAGCGTTTACAAACAATACAGAATGTGAGTTCTGTAAGTATCTGGGGAGAAAAACGTTATTCAATGCGTCTGTGGTTAGATCCTGCAAAAATGGCTAATTATGGCGTTACGCCTGTTGATATAAGGAATGCTGTAGATAGGGAAAATGTTGAATTACCTTCAGGTAGTATCGAAGGTGATAAAATGGAATTAACCATTCGTACTTTAGGTTTAATGAGAACGCCTGAGGAATTTAACAACTTGATTCTTCGTCAAAGCAGTAACAATGTAATTCGTTTCCGCGATGTGGGTTACGCCGAATTAGGACCGGAAGATATTCGCAGTATTATGCTCAAAAATGGCGTTCCGATGGTTAGTGTTGTAATCATCCCTCAACCGGGCGCAAATCATATAGAAATCTCAGACGAAGCACAAATCCGAATGAAACAAATAGAAAAGGATTTGCCGGAAGATGTGAAATTAGATATTGTTTACGATAATACCAGATTCATTCGTGCTTCAATCAACGAAGTAGAAGATACGATTTACATTGCATTTGTACTTGTGATTATCATCATCTTCCTTTTCCTTCGCGATTGGCGGGCAACATTAGTGCCGGTTGTTGTAATACCGGTTTCATTAGTTGGTGCTTTCTTTGTTATGTATGTAGCAGGCTTTACCATAAACGTTTTATCTATGCTGGCGGTCGTGCTGGCGATAGGTTTAGTGGTTGACGACGCTATAGTTATGGCAGAGAATATTTATGTGCGAATTGAGCGGGGAGTAGATCCGAAAGAGGCGGGTATTGAAGGTTCTAAGGAAATATTTTTCGCTATCATATCCATTACAATAACATTGATTGCAGTCTTTTTCCCGATTGTTTTCATGCAAGGAATGACTGGACGTTTATTTAAAGAATTTAGTATAGTATTATCGGGAGCTGTTTTCATATCTGCTTTTGTAGCATTGACTTTTACCCCGATGCTTTCAACAAAATTATTAAAGAAACAAAAAACAAAAAACTGGTTTTACAGGAAAACCGAACCATTTTTTGTTGGATTAAATTATTATTACGAAAAAACTTTGTGTTCTTTCCTAAATCACAGGTGGCTTACATGGCCGATTTTCGGTGTAACACTGTTAATCATAGGTTTGCTTTGGACGAAAATTCCTGCAGAAATGGCGCCTTTAGAAGACCGCTCACAAGTTAGCATAAATCTTCGAGCACCCGAAGGAGCAACATACGAATTTATACGTGATTATGGAGAAAAGATTGCTGCCATTGGCGATTCGGTTGTTCCTTATCGCATTTCAAACGTTAGTATGTTGCGAACAGGTTTTGCGTTTGTGCAATTGATGTTGCCCAATCTTCAGGATAGAGAAAAAAGTCAGATGGAAATTGCTGAAGAGTTATCGCAAGCGGTTAGAAAGGAAACCGAAGCTCGCTCGTTTGTACAGCAACAATCTACTTTCGGAGGAAGACGTGGAGGAATGCCGGTACAATATGTATTACAGGCGCCTAATTTTGAAAAATTAAGAGAGTTTATTCCTCCGTTTATGAATAAAGTTTCGGAAAGTCCAAAATTCCAAATGGCAGATGTAAATCTGAAATTTACAAAACCGGAAACGAGGTTACAAATCAACCGCGACAAAGCAGCAATATTGGGAGTAAGCACCCGTGATATAGGACAAACTTTACAATATGCATTGAGCGGTCAGCGTATGGGTTATTTTTATATGAATGGAAAGCAATATCAAATATTAGCCGAAATTAACCGGCAACAACGAAATAAGCCTTTGGATTTGAAATCTATTTATGTAAAAAACAGTCAGCAAAAAATGGTTCAGTTAGATAATTTAGTTGAATTAGAAGAAAGTGTTGCTCCTCCTCAATTATACCGCTACAATCGTTTCAATTCGGCGACTATCAGCTCCGGTTTAGCTAAAGGCGTAACTCTCGGCGAAGGCTTGGATGAAATGGACCGGATTGCTAAAGAAGTGTTAGACGAAAGTTTCCGTACAGCTTTGGCAGGCGAATCAAAAGAATTTCGTGATAGCGCTTCAAGCTTGATGTTTGCTTTCGGCTTAGCTTTGGTATTAATTTTCTTGATTCTTGCCGCTCAATTTGAAAGTTTTAAAGATCCATTCACTGTGATGCTAACCGTACCTTTGGCTATTGCAGGTGCATTGATTTTCATGTGGGCAGGCGGAATTACAATGAATATTTTCAGCCAAATCGGTATTATTATGTTAATAGGATTGGTGGCTAAAAATGGGATTCTCATCGTGGAATTTGCAAATCAACGACAAGAAGCAGGTATAGAAAAATTGGAAGCCACAATCGGCGCATCAATCCAACGTTTACGTCCAATCCTGATGACAAGTTTCTGTACTGTACTTGGAGCGGTGCCTTTGGTGATAACAAAAGCTGAAGGAGCAAACAGCCGTATTGCAATGGGTACTGCTGTAATCGGAGGAATGATTGTTTCAACTTTCCTAACCATGTATATTGTGCCAGCTGTTTATACTTATTTTTCATCCACTCGAAAAAAAGAAGAATAATATGAGAATATATATTTCAACTTTGGTCATTTGCTTTTTTGCTTTAACGGTTAATGCGCAGGAAATCTACGATTTGAAGCGTTGTGTTGAAACCGCTTTAGATAGAAATTTCAATATCCGTTTAGTTCGTAACGAGCAACAAATTGCTTCAAATAACGCAACTTTGGGAAATGCCGGATTTTTACCTTCATTAGATCTAAATGCAGGCTATTCGGGAACATATAATAATCCTAATCAAAAATTTACCGACGGATCCACACAAAAAAATAATTATGCTCTGAATCAGAATGCTAATCTTGGATTAAATCTGCAATGGACAATCTTCAATGGATTTGCCATGCAAACAAACTACGAACGCTTGAAAACATTTGAAAGAATGGGAGAAATTAATACCCGTCTTGCAATAGAAAATCTGATTGCCGGTTTGACAGCAGAATATTACAATTATGTACGTCAGAATATCCGTTTAGCAAATTTACGTTATGCTGTAGCTTTGTCGAAAGAACGGTTAAGGATTGTAGAAGCTCATTATGTTATTGGATCTAAATCAAGATTGGATTTACAGCAGGCACGAGTTGATTTCAATGCCGACAGTTCCAATTTAATCCGTCAGTATGAGACGCTTTATACTTCAAGAGTCGCTTTAAATCGTTTAATGGCTGTTGAAGATGTATCGCAGGAAATAACAGTTACCGATTCGCTTATAAATCCTGATCAGTTTCTACAGGAAGAATCATTGTGGGCGTCAACGCTAAAATCAAATCCACTTCTGTTGTTGTCCGCTAAAAATCAAACTATCAGCGAATTGGATTTTAAAAATCTACAAAGTCGTAATTATCCATACCTTAGACTGAATGCCGGTTATGGTTATACACTCAACACTTTTGGTTCAGGTTCTATGAAACAACAAGACTATTTGGGATTCAACTATGGTTTTACTTTGGGCTTTAATATTTTTGATGGATTCAATAAACAAAGGGAACAACGTAACGCCAAGATAGTAATCCAAAACCGGAAATTACAGACTGAACAATTGGAGCTTTCTTTAAGATCTGATTGGGTTAATATGTGGATGGCTTATCGTAATAACTTGGAACTTATTTCTTTGGAAGAAGAGAATTTGGAAACGGCAAAGGAAAATTACGAGATTGCTATTGAGCGATATAAATTAGGAGATCTTGCAGGTATTGAGTTAAGAGAAGCTCAAAATAGTTTGCTTGGTGCAGAGGAACGATTGCTTCAAGCGCAGTTCAATACTAAACTTTGCGAGATTTCTTTGCTACAAATCAGCGGACAAATTGAATCGTATTTAGAATAATGTCAAATGATATATACGATTAAACCACCTGATTCGATTCACACTAAAATCCAATTACCTGCTTCGAAAAGTATCAGTAACAGGATACTGATCCTAAATGCTTTGAGTAAAAGCAAATATCCTATTGAAAATTTATCAGACAGTGATGATACCCAAGTATTAAAAAATTCCCTTGATTCGCTTCAAACAGGAAATACTGTTTTTGACGTTGGCGCCGCCGGCACTTCCATGCGTTTCTTAACTGCTTATCTTGCGCAAAACGAAGGTGTTTGGACTATCACCGGAACTGAACGAATGAAAAATCGTCCGATACGAATCTTAGTTGATTCCTTACGAGAAATTGGAGGGAAAATCGAATTTATGGAAAAAGAAGGATTTCCTCCATTAAAAATTTATGGCGGAAAATTAATGGGAGGAGAGATCAGGTTGGATGGAAGCGTGAGTTCGCAATATCTCTCTGCATTGATGATGATAGCGCCACTCACACAGCTGGGCATGGACATCAGATTGGAAGGAGATATCATTTCCCGTCCTTATATTGAAATGACAGCTCAACTTATGCAATCGTTCGGCGTAGATATTTTCAACGACGAGCAACATATCAAGATTAAACCGCAAAAATATCAGCCGATTCCTTTCACCGTTGAAAACGATTGGTCGGCAGCATCTTATTGGTACGAAATAATCGCATTGACAGGAAATTCCGCAAATGTGGAATTATCAGGTCTGGAACAAAACAGCATTCAAGGTGATGCTGTCGTTGCAGAGTTGTTTGGGGAAATTGCATCCGTGTCATTGCGGGCGAAGCGTAGCGAAGACCCGCAATCCTCTGAAAAGGGATTGCAAATTATCAGGGGATTGCGGGTCAGGCCCGCAATGACATTTAGCTACAACTTCACCAACCAACCTGATTTAGCCCAAACCCTTACTGTGACCTGTTGCTTACTTAATATTCCTTTTTGCTTCACCGGTTTACAAAGCCTTCGAATAAAAGAAACCGACAGAATCTCAGCCTTACAAACCGAACTAAAGAAATTAGGCTATGTTTTAAAAACAAGCGAAGCAGAAATTGAATGGACAGGCGAACGTTGCGAAGCTGAAAAGAATCCGGTAATATCTACATACGAAGATCATCGGATGGCTATGGCTTTTGCGCCGGCTTGCTTAAAGACGGGAATAATCAGGATAAAAGATCCGGAAGTTGTTTCAAAATCCTATCCCAGATTTTGGGAGGATTTAAGAATGGCTGGATTTGATATTATTTAACTATTATTAACATATCTCCATGCAACGTTTCAACATACTTTTCCATCTATATATATAAAACACTATTATTATGATGAATTTTTTATACGTATCAAATAAAACAACAGACAGAAATGAATAAGATTATGAACACAAAAAGAATCAGTATTTTTTATTTAATACTAACTGCAACAGCGATGTTGGTTTTTACCGCTTGTAGCAAAGACGACATTGACAGTGACAATGATGTAGTAATTTGGGAATATGCAACGAGTATTGATCCGAGTGGAAAAGCTATGGTGATAAAAACAAGCAATATAGACAACGGCAATAACGACATTTCTTCAGCAAAAGTAACTTTGGGATATCAATCATTAGATGGAGAATGGCATTATTTAGAATACTCTGCAGAATACGAAAATGGTGGTTTTGAGTTGCATCTTCCAATAACTATTCCTGATGAATTTTTGTCCCCATCTTCCAATGTATTATTATATGAAGATAATATACATTTAAGCGATATAAATGCAAAAAACATCTATGCTAATATAATTGCATACAATAGTGATGGAGATAATATTGGCAGCTTTTCATTTAGCAGTGATAAGTGGCAAATGGCGATTTTGTATGCTGATAGAAATTACACGGAAAAAGGTATAACTAACAGTGGCTTCGAATACAACTGTTCTTATCAAAGAGGTTGGAACGTTGTGTATTACTATTGGGATGTAACAAATTCGAAAATAACTACTCAAAGGCCAAAAAACGAGAAATTTAAATGTTATTTTTCAGTCAATATGGCAGAATATCTTTATTTGAATTAGTTCAATTTATAAACGCAAGGATTTCACCCTTTTGAACTTCTTTACCTTGTTTTGCATAAGTACCGACGACTGTTCCTCCGTAACCGACTTGCACAGGTTCGATTCCATAAAAATTTTGGATATAGCATAGGTTGTCGCCTTTCTCGATTGTTGCGCCTTCAAAAGGAGCTGTGGAAGCATCTGATAAGTCGTATTGCCATATTACCTGTCCTTTGCAAGGAGCATGCACCGGTTT
>Ga0123356_10007657_pt1 | contig 10760 bp, 10 predicted proteins | sample TergutEmb28metaG_2_FD_92546 | JGI IMG/M metagenome (GOLD analysis project Ga0123356, IMG submission 92546) | Embiratermes neotenicus P3 segment gut microbial communities from Petit-Saut dam, French Guiana - Emb289 P3 | ecosystem: Host-associated > Arthropoda: Insects > Digestive system > Gut ... | reverse complement strand
CCGCGTCCAACCGCTGGTGCGCGAGGCCCGCTCCTTCGGGCGTCGACAGGTCGAGATCGGCGAGTGACACCCTGGCACCGAGTGTCAGCGTGTCGAGCACCCTCATATGGTTCTCTCCGAGCGCGTCGATGTGCCGCAGCGCGTCTGCCACCGTGTTATCCACGCACGCGCCGAAGGCCGGCTGCGGGGAGGGTGCGCGGCCGCCGCCACCGTCGGCGCAAATACGCTCCGCCATGGTGTGCAGGCGATCCCGTGTCAGGCGCATGCCTGCCGCGGTCGAGACATTGAGGTCTGCGAGCGACACGTCTACGACGCTGACGGTCTTTGTCGCAGCGGGCTGATCCGCAATCGTGCCGGCGGGCACGATTCCAAACAGTGTCGTCAGAATGGCAGCCGCGGACGCAGTGTGCCGGCCGCCAACACGGGCCGGCAGGATGGACTGGGTAAGCATGATGGCAAACTCCGTTGCGTATCCCCGGATGGAGTCACGCGATTGCGACGCGCCCGCGGGCCGCGGGGTTTCGCCATAGCCGGTGAAATAAAAGGCGCCTCACCCTGAAACCCGGCGAGCCGCCGGCGCGTATCAACCCCCTGTGGCGCGCGCGAATGACTACACTGGAAAATGGATGAACGATGCCCTGTCAGCCGCCGTGATCGGTGCGATCGCCGGCTATCTGATCGCGCGCCACGGTCCGCAGATCGAATGGATCCTGCACGCGCTGCTCGGCTGAAAAGAGGTTGTGACCATGTCAAATGAAGGTCTGATTCCGGCCATGGCCATGCTGATTCCGATCCTCTCGATCACGGTGAGCCTGGGTGTACTGATCGTCTGGATCGTGGTGTGGTACCGGCGCAGGATGCACGAGGTCGACTGTCGCCATAAGGAGCGCATGGCGGCCATCGAGAAGGGGCTGGAGCTGCCGCCGGAGTCACTCCCGCAGCCCGAGCGGATGCCGCCGCGCTCACGCTATCTGCTGCGCGGTCTGATCTGGCTCGGGGTCGGCCTTGCCATCACATTTGGCCTACCCGACTGGTTCCGGGGTCGGATAGGGGGACCCGGCTGGATTGCGGTCGCGGTCGGGGCCGCGTATCTCATCTTCTACATCGTGGAAGGACTCAGGCCGTCGGTCGCGAAGCGCGAACAGCCCGCGTCCGGTGCCGATCAGGCGCCTTGACTCGCAAGGACGGCAGAACATCGGGGGCGGACGAAACGGGCAATGCGTTGCAGTGTTGACCGATGCCAGACTCATGGAGCTCGTGCGGGCGGAGCGCCGCGATGAGGCGATCGCGCTGCTGCTGCCTGTCTTCCGACGCAAGGTTTTCGGGTTGACTTACAGCTTTCTGCACGACCGTGAGGCGGCGGAAGACGTGACCCAGGAGGTATTCATCAAAGTCTGGCGGGCTCTGCCCGGATTCGACGGGCGCGCTTCGATGTCCACGTGGATCTACACGATTGCCCGCAACGCGAGCCTGTCGGCGCTGCGGGCACGACGCCCGCAGTCTTCCCTCAGCGATCCGGCGGTGATGGCGGTGGTGGAATCGATCGATCCTGTGCCGTCAGCCGAGGTGCTCGTTGACCGGGCGGCAATCCTGCGGCTCGTCGAGCAACTCCCCACGAAGCAACGGCAGGTTGTCATGCTCTTCTACATGCAAGCGCAATCCCACGAGGAGGTAGCTGCCATGCTGGCCATGCCCGTTGGAACCGTGAAAACGCTGTTGCATCGGGCGCGCGCCCGCCTCGGCGCGGCCGCCTGCAAAATGAGTGCGCCCGCATGAGCACGCCTGACTCCGAACTCGACCGGCACCTGCGGGCGCTGTTCGCTGGCCTCGACACCGCAGCAGACTTCGACGCCCGGCTCATGGCACGGCTGCGAGCCGAGTCGCAGGCGGACGCGACCGCGCGGGCGATGCAGGCACGGCAGCAGGAACACGCGCGGTATCGGCGGGCCGTTCAGGAACTGCACAGCCGGCGTCGCTCGATGCTGCGCCTGCTGACGCTCGACACGCTCGGAATCGCGTTCATGCTGGTGGTTGGCGTCGTCGCGGCGTGGCCGCATTTCAGCCCGCATGTCCTGGACATCTGGCGTCAGTACGGCCCGGACATCGCGATGCTGCTCGCTGTCCTCATCGCAGCCGTGCCGCTCGTGGGAATGTGGGCGGAGCAGACTGACAGACCGGTCCGGCTGCTCTGAGTCGCGCAACGAGGCCGCTACTCTACACCGTAGCTCGTGGTGGACAGGAGACGCTCCAACCCAAGGACGGAATCCCGTCTCTCATTGCTGAGCGAGGCATACCAATGGAGCCGCTCCTCGTGGGCGTAGGGAAGCAGGGTCGCCGGGTCGGTGACGATGCGGGCTTCGGTCGTTGCAGTGAAGGCGGCCAGGCTGTTGTCGGCGATCACTTGAGCGAGCGCCTGCTCGTCGGGTGTTGCGCGAATCACGATCTCGACGCACGTCTGCGCCGCGGCCGCAGCGGTACAAGGCACCCTGCGCGTGAAGGCGAACTCAAGCCGGTGTTGAACGACGACTTGCGGCATGCCGGGCAGGGAGAGAGGAGCGGAGATCTCGTACCACACGCCCTGCTCGAGCGTCGCACCGATCCACATCGCAGTCTCCAGCTGGTAGTTCTCGGCCGCCACTGCCTCGAGCAACCCGGGTGAGACGCTGTCGGCCGTCGCCTCGAGAGCGGCGCTCATGAGGTCGCGAGCCCCGTCACCGGGGGGTACACCACCGCGGATGAGCTCCTCGGTCCTGGCGGCGAGGCGCGCCGCGAACGCGTTGGTGTAATCCGTGACACCCTGGAACTCTCCCGTGGCACTCACCTTGAAATCCGCTGCGGGAAGCAGGGCGGGAGGGAACACCGCCTGAGGCGTCTGCGGCGCCTGCATCGTCGGCCAGACACCGGGCTCGTATCCAGTCAGGCGCAGCGCGTGCGAGACGCTCCAGCCGCCGCCGCTGTCGGCAGCGACCCGGCGCTCGAAAGAATCTGCCGCATGGCTGCCGGCGATCCGACCGTCGACGAGGCACTCACGGTTACTTTCGAGCCTGATCCGGGCGTAGCTCGTCCGCCACCCGAACTGCAGGACCGCGCGGCGTTTCGGGAAGTCCTGCATGAGCCCGGCGATCTGCGCGTCGCCAGCTGGCTCGCCGCGCCAGGTGAGCAGCAGCTTGTAGTTCTCCCGAGCGTCGTCCTGAAAGCCGTACTCCCGGTCCATGTCGAGAGCCGTCTCGACGGCCGCAAGCGCCGCCGCGTTCTCGCCGAGCTGGTGCAGGGCGGTGCCCATCGCGACCTGCATGAGGGCCATCGAACGGTAGTCGAAGGCGTTGCGGTAGAGCTCGACGGCGCGGCGTGCCGCCGCGACCGCCGTCCGCAGCTCGATCTCGTGGTCAGTCTTGCTGCCGCAGACGGCACGTGCGAGGTGCAGGCGGTACTCGAGGTCGGTCGCGCGAGCCCAACCGTCCGGAAACATGACGCGCGTCTTGGGATTCGCAGCGACGCTGCCGAGCTGCTCCTGTACGTGCTCGAGGCGCTCGGCACAAGTATCCGAGGGTCCGGTCAGGAGGAACTCGGCGTAGGCGAGCTGTGCGCTCAGCACGGCAGGTGATCCAGGATCGGTCCGCCACATGCGGGCAATGGTTGCCTCGAAATCGTTCGCCTGGGGAGCACTCGTTGGCGCTGGATGCGGCGGCGGCATCGCGCAGGCGCACGCGAGGAGGCTGGTCACTGCATGGAGAAGAAGGAGCCGAGCGGTCATCCGTTGTGGCCGGAGGGAGCGGTATGCGCGCGCATCGAACCTGCGGCTCAACGGGCCAGATGGTCTGGTTCCGCGAGCGCCGGTCCGAGCTCTAGCGCTCGCGCCGGGGCATTGACCTGACCGACTCCGGGCAGCCGGCAGGGCGGTAACCCCTCTCATCGGCCCTAGGGGGGCAGGACGCGAGAGGCATCAAGTCAGATGTTACGTCCGGTCCCGTTTCGGAGCACCACGGCCCACGGCAAATCCCGGGCTTGGGCTTGTGCGGAGGCTTTTGCGGACGTCCCGGACCCGGGCTGACGCGGCGGTCGGTCACGCGCCTGGCGGCGGCGGCACTTCCCGTGCGAGGCCCGATCACGAAGGTGCTTCGGGCGATGTGCCCGTCTCGCGGCGGCGCCACCCCGCTGCGGCCCAGACCGGCAGACTCATAGCCCACGACACGGTAAGTGCCATGAGTACCCTGACGGGTGTAACTCCCGCCATCGGCGTATCCCGCGCGGGCTCCGTAACCGCCGCCCGCGTGGCCGCCGCCTCCGTGGCCGCCGCTTCCGCCGTGCGTGCCTGCGCCACCTCCGCCGCCATGGCCCCCGCCGCCGCCGGCGCCACCTCCGCCAGCATGGCCCCCGCCGCCTCCGCCACCATGCCCGCCGCCACCCCCGCCTCCACCGCCGCCAGACCCTCCCCCAGCGCTTGCACCACCTCCGGAGGAGCCGCCAGTACCTGCTGACGAAGTGGCGACGAAACCGGCGAGCCCGAGAGCGGCAACGAGTGTGATGAGGTAAGTACGCATGGGGATGTCTCCGGATAAGGAGGACGGGTCCACGCGGGCGCAGTGTGGGAGCTGCGCTTTCAATCCAACACTAGCGCTCCGGATACACGCGCGCCATTAACAATTGATTAATGTTTCATTAAGAGACGCGGGGCAGGGTACTCGGCTGCCGCGGGTGAACGACCTCGTTCGCGATGATCTGTTTTTTTTGTTGTTCAGCGCATCCAGCGCTCGGGCCACAGCAGGCGCAGAATCTGCTCCCGCAGATTTGCCGGCATCGGCTTGGTGAGCGACCTGATCAGCTGCGTCCTCAGATGGTGTTGAAGCTCGGGTGACAAGGTGCCCAGCATCCCGCGCCGCTCCGGCGGCAGATAGGGGACCGGATCCCCGCTGGTCTGGAACACGTAGTGGTCGAACATCTGGCGCCAGAGTGCGCGGCGGCTGGCCGGCAGCGGCGTTATTGATAACAATCCGTGCGCCAGCGCTGCAAAAGGCTCCGCCGCCCCTTCGGGTGCCTCGAGCCACCAGTAATTCACCGCAAGATTCACGGGGTCGAGCGACTCCACGTTGTGCCACCAGAGGTTCGGGATGTAGACCGCATCGCCCGGCTCAACGTCCACCGTTTCCGCGGCGGCCAAAGCCTGTGCGAAGCGCGGGTAGCGCTCGAGGTCCGGTGAAGAGACTTTCACCATGCTGGTGGGCTGCCCACCCGGGGCAAGGTCCAGCGGCCCGATGTAGAGATTCGGCAGTTGCTCCGGCGGAAAGAACGTAAAGCGTTTGCGGCCCGCGACCAGGCAGTTGATGCCGTCCATGCCGTCATAGTGCGTCGGCGCAGTAACCGCATTGCCCAGCCACATCCTGGGCCTCGACGGCTTGTCGAGGATGTTCAGGGTGTTCTCAGTGGCGACGTCCGGACATGTGTCGGACACCAGGGTTGCGCCCGTGTAGATCGCGGGCGGGTCTCGATGATCGCTGCAGGCGAGTATCCGCGCGAGCGTCGCGTGAAAGGGCTGAAACTCATACTCGAAGTTCAAGCCCGTCATGTCGTCACGATAGAAATAAAACCCTTTGATGTCAGGCTTGCCCACCATGATTCTGATGGGACGACCCTGGTCGCGGGCACGGATGTAATCGAGGAGAGCTGCGGGTGATTCAGCGCTCGCGCGCACGATGGGCCAGTGCTCGACCAGTCCCTTCAGGACGGCCGGTCGGTCGCGGGGGATGATTTCGCCACGGAGCGTCTCGAGATCGACGTTCCTCCATTCCACGGTTTTTGCAAGCGACCTGCGTTCCAAGAGACCACCTTTTGCGACCCGCAAAGCGGAGGCGAAGTGTCGAATGCTTCGCACCCCGAATTTGTAAGGAATTGCAACCGGCTCAGGCCGGCGGGCCGGCAGGACGCCGGTCAAGCAGACCAGTGCCCTGGAGCGTCCCGCGGCAACGCCGGCATGGCGCCTCCCGAATGCCCTTGGTCGGCGAGCGGGCAGGCGCCGGGAGAGGCGACCGCTATCGAAGTCATCGCGGGGGAGTGACAGTAAACCTCCATATCCCTGTCGGGGATATCGAGATTTTCAGTCAAACCGCCAAGTGGACAGCAACGCTCTCCCGGTGCGATCACGTGAGCTCGAAGCGGTCCAGGTTCATCACCTTGCCCCAGGCCGCCACGAAGTCACGGACAAACTTCTCCTGCCCGTCGGAGCTTCCGTAGACCTCAGCCAACGCCCGGAGCTGGGAGTTCGAACCGAAGACGAGATCGACACGAGTGGCGGTCCACTTGAGCGCGCCGGTTGCGCGATCGCGCCCCTCAAACACGTCCTTGCTGTCCGCTACCGCGGTCCACGCCGTGCGCATGTCGAGCAGGTTCACGAAGAAGTCGTTGGTGAGGGTCTCCGGCCGCGTCGTGAAGACGCCGTGCCGGGACTGTCCGACATTGGTGTTCAGGACCCGCATGCCGCCAACGAGAACCGTCATCTCAGGCGCGCTCAGCGTCAGCAGTTGCGCCCGATCGACCAGCAACTCCTCGGCCGCTGCGGCGTAGCCGGCCTGCTGGTAGTTGCGGAAGCCGTCTGCTTTCGGTTCAAGCACGGCAAAGGAGACGACATCGGTCTGCTCCTGCGAGGCATCCATGCGTCCGGGTGTGAAGGGGACCGTCACCGTGTGACCCGCACTCTTGGCCGCTTGCTCCACGCCTGCACAACCGGCCAGCACGATGAGATCCGCGAGCGAGACCTTCTTCCCGCCGGACTGTGAGGCGTTGAACTCCTTCTGGATCGCTGCGAGCGTCTGCAGCACCTTCTGCAGCTGAGCCGGCTGGTTGACCTGCCAGTCCTTCTGCGGCGCCATGCGGATGCGGGCGCCGTTCGCGCCGCCGCGCTTGTCGGAGCCACGGAAGGTGGACGCCGACGCCCACGCAGTCGCAACGAGTTGCGAGACCGACAGTCCCGCAGCCAGGACCTTGCTCTTGAGTGCCCCAATGTCCTTCGCATCAATCAACTTGTGATTGAGGGCGGGAATGGGGTCCTGCCAGATGAGCTCTTCGGCAGGTACTTCCGGGCCCAGATAGCGGGCGCGCGGGCCCATGTCGCGGTGGGTCAGCTTGAACCACGCCCGCGAGAATGCGTCCGCGAGCTGATCCGGATGCTCGTAAAAGCGCCGCGAGATTTTTTCGTAGGCAGGGTCGACCCGCAGGGAAAGATCCGTGGTCAGCATGGTCGGCGGGTGCCGCTTCGACGGGTTGTGGGCGTCGGGAACCGTGCCGGCGCCTGCGCCATTCTTCGGTTGCCACTGATGCGCGCCGGCCGGACTCTTGGTCAGTTCCCACTCATAGCCGAACAGGTTCTTGAAGTACTCGTTGCTCCACTTCGTCGGTGTAGCGGACCAGATGACTTCCAGGCCACTGGTGATCGCGTCATCCCCTTTGCCCGAACCATAGCGGCTCTTCCAGCCGAGGCCCTGCTGCTCGATGGGGGCGGCCTCCGGCTCTGGTCCCACCAGTGACGCATCGCCCGCGCCGTGGGTCTTGCCGAAGGCATGACCGCCGGCAATCAGCGCGACGGTCTCTTCGTCATTCATCGCCATACGACCGAAGGTTTCGCGAATATCCCTGGCCGCCGCGAGGGGATCCGGCTTGCCGTTGGGTCCTTCCGGATTCACGTAGATCAGGCCCATCTGCACGGCGCCGAGAGGATTCTGCAGATCACGCTCACCGGCGTAACGTTCGTCAGCCAGCCACTTTCCCTCGGGGCCCCAGTAGATGTCCTCGGGCTCCCAGACATCCGCGCGCCCGCCGCCAAAACCGAACGTCTTGAAGCCCATCGACTCGAGCGCGACGTTGCCTGCGAGAATCATCAGGTCGGCCCAGGAGATCTTGCGGCCGTATTTCTGCTTGATCGGCCACAGCAGCCGGCGCGCCTTGTCGAGGTTCGCGTTGTCCGGCCAGCTGTTGACCGGCGCGAAGCGCTGCTGGCCGGCTCCGGCGCCGCCGCGACCGTCGCCGATGCGGTAGGTGCCCGCGCCGTGCCACGCCATGCGGATGAACAAGGGCCCGTAGTGACCGAAGTCCGCCGGCCACCAGTCCTGTGAGTCGGTCATGAGCGCCAGCAGATCCTTCTTCACGGCCTTCAGGTCGAGGCTCTTGAACTCTTTGGCATAGTCGAAGTCCTTGCCCATCGGATCCGACAGCGATGAATGCGAGTGCAGGATGTCGAGTCGCAGCTGGTTCGGCCACCAGTCGCGGATCGACGGTCCGTCACTTGTGCTGAAAGGGCACTTTCCTTCGGTTGCGCTGCTCATGCGTGGCTCCTGCCTGGTCGGTGAGTAGCGAAAACATACTCCCGGCCCGCAGTCCGCGTAATCGTATGTCTCGATCGCCGCCATAGGCCGGAGCGATCGCGTACTTCGGCCCATCGATCACGAGCTGAGGACACTGCAGAGCAACACAGCAGTTGCCCTGAATGATCTCAACGCAAGCGCCCCCGCGCAGGCGCGTGCGCATGCTTGACGATTCCCGGAGCTGCCCAGGCCAAGCAGGTCTCGCCGCACAGCACCTTTGGTGTGCATTCAGACATCGGCCGCGCCGGTGTCTGGGGCGGAGGCGTGACCGTTGAAGCTCGCATAAGTTATTGATACATCAGTGCGAATTGAGGTCGCGGCGTGCGGGCACCAGAGTGCCGGGCCAGGCCTGAAGCGGCACTGCGTGACCCGCTACATCACTTTTTCTGTGCGATATGTTGCAAGAGACGCTCCATTGCCCGCGCGGTTTGCTATGCTTGGCACGCGCTTCACACCGGAGGGGATGCACCGCCTCTTCGAAGGTGAGGTAGACGGCCTGCCGCGATGGCTAAGGGACAGTCATTGGAGGATGTGCAATGAAGAGAAGCAGCCTGATTACTGGCACCGCCAGTATCGCCGCGATGGCGGCCGTTCTCTGGAGTATGCCCGCCGCGGCCGACATGGGCAGCGCAGCCGGTTCCTCGGTGCGCTATTTCCATGACAAGGAACCGGCGCACATACATCAAATAGTCGCAGCCCCCGAACCAGGCACTCTCGCGCTGTTGGCGCTGGGGCTGAGTGGTATCGGACTCCGTTCTCGTAGACGCCGGCGCTGACGGCGCCCTCGCGCTCAAGACGAATCTCTCGAAAGGGCGGCTCCGCTCAGGAGCCGCCCTTTGTGCGTTAGGAATTCCGTAACCTGCGGCTCGCCGGCTGCCAGCTCCAGCTCCTGGATCTTCCCGGCGCCCGAATTTCCATAGACTTCAGCTGCGGACAATCAAGCAGAACTGCAGCTTCGGGGGTGCCAAACAATGAAGATCGACGGCTCGACGGTTACCGGGCTTCTGGTCCTCGCTCTGTTCTACAGCGCCTGCGCAGTTGCAAAGGACGCCAGCGTGCTCGCGGCGGCGCAAGCCGCACGACCCGAGCAGCTGCGGCTGCTCGAGCAAGTGGTGAACATCGACTCCGGAACCGGCGATGTCGAGGGCGGCGGCAGGGTAGCGGCCGTGCTGAGCCCGCACCTGAAAGCGATCGGAATGAGCGTCGAGTCTGTCCCGGCGGAGGCCGCTGGTCTACCCGACAACACCGTGGCGACTCTGACCGGACGCGGCAAGACCCGCATTCTCATGATCGGGCACATCGATACGGTGTTCGGGCCCGGCACCGTGCGGCGCCGGCCCTTCCGCACCGACGACAAGCGGGCCTACGGACCCGGGGTGGCCGACGAGAAGGGCGGGGTCGTAGAGGGCATCTACGCGCTGCAGATTCTGCATGACGCGGGCTTCAGGGACTTCGGCAAGATCGTCTTCCTGATGGAGACTTCGGAAGAGCGTGGCTCGCCCGGAACGAGGACGCTCATTGGCAAACTCCTCAAGGATGCCGACGTGGAGCTGAACCTGGAGCCCGGTGATCCCCCGGACATGCTCACCGTGTGGCGCAAGGGCAGTACCACGTTTCACATCGACGTGAAAGGCCGCGCCGCGCATGCCGGCGTCGCGCCTCAGGATGGCCGCAACGCCGCGCTCGAACTGATTCATCAGGTCTCCGGGCTGGACGTCTTTCCGAAGTCCGGGTCCGGGCTGACCGCGAATCTCACCGTCATGCACGCCGGCACGCGCAACAACATCATTCCCGAGGACGCCTCGGCGCAGGTCAACGTACGGGTGCGCGACAAGGCCGACTTCGAGCGCGTCGAGCAGGTTTTGCGCAGGAACGCCGAGACGACCCTGATCCCTGACACCCACGTCACCGTTAGTCGCGAAAGTGCCTACCCGCCATTGCCCAACAACCCCGCGACCGACCAGCTCGCTGCACGGGCGCAGCGGATCTATGCGGGCATCGGCCGTACTCTGACTACCGGCGGCAACGGCGGGGCGTCTGAGTCGGCACTCGCCGCGGAAGCCGGTGTGTCCGCATTGGACGGGCTCGGGCCGGTTGGCGGCGGGTTCCACTCCGATGACGAATATCTCGAGCTGGATACCGTGACGCCCCGACTCTACCTGCTGACCATGCTGCTCATGGACTTGGGAAAGAGTGGCCCGCACTCGAGCCCATGAAGGCGGGGCTGAGGTTCGCGGCAGCGTCGGCCTGTGCCGTGTTAGCGCTGCGGCCGACATTGGCAGCTCCGCCCGAGGGTGCCGACGCCGACACGCGCGACTGGTGGAGCACGACCGCACTCCTGGCTGACGATCGTATGGAAGGGCGCGACACGGGCTCGGCCGGATATGCCCGGGCCGCGGCCTATGTCGT
>Ga0123356_10007656_pt1 | contig 10760 bp, 10 predicted proteins | sample TergutEmb28metaG_2_FD_92546 | JGI IMG/M metagenome (GOLD analysis project Ga0123356, IMG submission 92546) | Embiratermes neotenicus P3 segment gut microbial communities from Petit-Saut dam, French Guiana - Emb289 P3 | ecosystem: Host-associated > Arthropoda: Insects > Digestive system > Gut ... | reverse complement strand
CTGGCGTCCCGTTTTCACTCAAATCCTCGCGAAACAACTCTGGTGTGTGAGCGGCGACGCGGTCGTAGATTGAGAGCCAGGTTTTCCTAACAGAAGAGAGCGAAATCTTCAGCTCCGCTGACAACTCCTCGTCCGTTCCGCCCGGCAAGGCTGCCACTAATAATCTCTGCTCGCTTCGCCGAAAGCCAAATTGAGGAGGCTGACGGGAAAACAGGGAACTGCCCGAAAGCCATGTCCCCGCGAACTCCATCTCTCGGGTCGAACCCATTAAATGAGGTCTATTGATGATGTCTTCCGGACTTCCAGGAAGGAAATGCCCAAATTCACAAAGCTCGGGATCGAAAAAGCAGCCTCCGTTGTTGGACATTGCATCCAGCATCTCCACAGAATCTGCCTGCCCGAGCAACTCTTTAATGAGAAAGCCGCGATGCAGCTCAATGAAGCTGCCAAACATGAGGTTGAGGAAGTCTACCCGTCTCGCGTCTTCTATGCTCGCAGCGCCATGCCATCCAACCAGGTTCAGCCCGTCCTTTGTGTTTGCCTCTCGGACTTCTCTGTCGGAAAGAACCGGAGAATCGCCGCGAGAAATCCGGTGAACTATCTCCGGGCCGATCCAGAAAAAGGGTGGACTTTTCATTTCCCGCACGAAGACGTCGGAAACGAATACGCTGACCCCCGCGCCTGCAAGCCTAGAAGAGCCACCTAGCGATTCCTCAAAAACCACCCCGGTAAAGGCATCGCTCCCTAAGAGGCGAAGCCAAGTTGTCTGCAGTTCGGAAATCGCACGGCCATAGCGCCGGCTGAGGATGGGGTTCGCAGATATGATCTCCACACACCTGCCTACGTCTTTCCGCCGCATCGGGCGATAGCCAAGGGCCATGCAATTCCTCGCAGAATGCTGGATCGAGCAGTTTTTGGGGGTTTTTTACACCACTTGTTTATAGCATCCGGTTTGCTACAGTGTCACGCACCTTAGCCGAGAGCAGTTGCTTCGCTCAGGTTCTAAGGAGGAGGAGTCGGATGCGCTATCGAAGTCTGTTATTGAAAGTACTGCCAGCCGTAAATGTAGTTCTGTGTACACTGCTTCTGAGTCCGATCATCAGCGCCCAAGAACTGCGTATCGTCCCCTTCGACGCTCCAGGAGCCGATCCGAAGCCGGTCGACAACAATGGTACATACGCGCGCGCGATCAATATTTGGGGCGCGATCACGGGATCATATCAAGACACGAACAATGTGTACCACGGGTTCCTGCGCAGTCCAAACGGCACTTTCGTCACGTTCGAGGCTCCCGACGCGGACACTGGTCCATATAACGGCACCAATCCTAACAGCATCAATGACTTGGGGGCCATCACGGGGCAGTCTTTTGATGCAGAAGGCGTCAGCCACGGGTTCCTGCGCAGTCCCGATGAAAGTTCACTAGTTTCGATCCTCCGGGCGTTGGGGGATACGGCACCAATCCCGTCGCGATAAATCTGCAAGGGGCCGTCGTGGGGGTCTACACAGACTCGAACTATACGTTTTATTCCTTCTTACGTGAGCCGAACGGGGAGTTCGCGACGTTTGGTGGTCCGGGCCAATGCGACACCAATGGGTCACAAGGCTGTTACGGCAGCGAGCTAACGAACATCAACTTTTTGGGATTGAGCGTGGGAAACTATGTGGATGCCAGCGCCAACCTGGTTGGGCACGGACTTATACGCAATCCAGACGGCACCGTAACCACATTCGACGTTCCGGGTGCCGGTACCGGGCAGAATCAGGGCACGCTGTGCCCGTTTTGTTCCGCAGGCCTCAATCAATGGGGAGCTATTGCTGGAACCTATATTGACGCCAACTCTGTGCAGCACGGATTCGTTCGTGGTCCCGACGGGAAGTTTACGAGTTTTGACGCTCCCGGCGCGGGCACTGCGATGTTCCAAGGGACGGGGTGTCCCTCGGATTGCTCCACAAGCATCAATGACTTTGGGGCGATCCTGGGAACCTATATCGACGCGAATAATGTGCTCCACGGCTATCTGCGTCATCCCAAAGGCAACATCGTGACGGTCGATCCTGCTGGCTCGACGCTTACTTGGTCTACCGACCTAAACGACTTCGATGCGATTACTGGATACTACACTGACGCGAGCGGTGTCTGGCACAGCTTCTTAGCAGTTCCCTGTAACCAAGGGTGCTCCGAAGACGACGGGGCTGCAACTCGCGTGAGCCCGGCGACAACTGCAAATCGGGCCAATCCGCCTTTCAATCGTGCGCTCAATCCGAAGCCGCGCTTGACGCCTTGGAATCGCAGTGTGGGAGTGCAACCATCGAAGTAGTTCAAAAGACAACTTCGAGCCGGGGCAGGCGTTGTATAGAAACGGTCAAACCGACCCGGCTCTTCTTCGGCTCGGCTATTGCCTTCTTGCCCCTCTGCAAGCCAGAGGGGCTTGTCGTTCTTCTCAGTAGTGCCGGCCTCAGAAGGTTTGCTGGGCGAACCAGCCTTGGGAAAGAATTTCGCGATTGGAGACAAACAGGTTCTGCGTCCCCGCGCAAAGCCCTTTTGAAGCACCGGCATAAGTCCAATGGAGACTGCTACACGAGAATCCCTGAGGCAAAACAGCCAAGTTGTGCTCTCAAGTTCCGCTGTGATTGGCTCCCACGTCGGATTGATTTGAACGCTGACAGCGGCGGTTCTACGCGGTATTCAGCACGTGACTTCGTATCCGCCCTCACCGCATCGCGATGATAGCGTCGGTGGGCGCTCTCCTTCTCTCTTGTAGTTCCTCTTTGATCACTACCGCAAGGCGTGTGCGATGTCACACCACGACAGCCAAGAATTGCCGTACTGCCTTCAGTTGACAAGATTACTGCAAAGATAAAGAGTCACTTGCAATCGGGGGGTGCCGGCCGGGTTTTTCTCAGGACGCCTTGCTCTATGCCACAAGCTGTCGTCGTCCGCCGTTCTCTTTTCCGACCTTCTCAAGGATGGAGGGTGGATCGGACGTGAGGAGCTATTCGAGCGAGAGCGAAGGTGATCCAGACGCCGCTCTGGGACGGCTGTGTGGCTGCGTGTGCGGCGGCAGGCGATTAGCCCACTGAGCACGTTTCGCGGCAGCCAAGAATTCTTCGCTATACTGGTCGTGCATGGATGTTGAGCGCATCATTGACGAAATTCAGCAGCTAGAGGAAATGTTCGAAGCTGCGGACACCAGACCATTCAGCGCAAACGATATCTCCGCTGCGAATCGCAGGCACGATGAAATGCTGGCGCATAGCCCTTGGTTTAAGCTCTGGCAACATTATGGCATCTGCTGCCGACCTGAATCTCCGGTAATCCAACTACCCGAATAAGTCTCGCGATCTTGAGAAGATGATCGCGGACAAAGAATTTCGAAGCGATCTTTACTACCGGCTGAATGTGTTCCCCATCCGCATCCCGCGCTGCGTGAACGCAAAGAAGATATTCCTGTGCTGGCTCGTTATTTCGTGCAGAAGTTTGCGAAGCAGATGCAGAAGAAGATCGAGGCGATTCCCCCCGCGGTGATGAAGGGATTGCTTGAGTGGCATTGGCCTGGAAACATTCGGGAATTGGAGAACTTCACGGAACACGCTGTGATCCTCACGCGGGGGAAATCGCTCGATGCACCCCTGGCAGAGCTACGGAGACGAACCAGGGATGATCCTGAGCAAACAACAATACATTCAGACGAAGAAGAGATCGGCCACATCGTGAGAGAAACACTCAGATCCCTGATAGGGAGAAGAAAGTTAGCGGCCAAGATGTCATGAAGGTACGAAGAGATCGAGCGAGCACTGGCCGAAAGCAAGGGGCGCGTCGGTGGGGAGGGCGGAGCCGCAGCCCGAATAGGTGTTCACCGGACACCCTAATCTCGCGAATGAAGAGGCTCGGCATCGATCCGAGACAGTATGCATGAACTCGAGTTTGTGCCTCCAGTCACGATCCCGGCTATTTTTTGGCCATCCCTCCAAGAAACCTAAAAATAGCGTCGCGGCGTAAAGAGATTGCGCCCCCACGGGGCCCGCTTTTCGAATGTCCATCCGCCGGTGTCGGCTCTCTAGCTAGCTAGCGTCTTCTCAAGGCAGGCTTTGTGAAGGCGGAATGGGGCATCTCTTCTACAAACCGCCGCTTTCGGATCTACAAGTTGACGGCGGCTGGCGGGAAGCATCTGGAGCGGGAGGTATCGAACTTTGAACTCATGCTGAAAGACATTACGCAGGTTCTGGCGCCGGATGAATTATGAATTGGCTTCGGCAATTGGTTTCACGACAGCGGCTGCTTCAGGCGGGTTTCTCGGTCTCGTCGGGCATATGGCTGTGTACATGAAGTAGAGACTTCAGCAGAGCGCCCCCGGGCTGGCCCCGTTCGCCGAACAGTTTGCGCTGGATTTCGATCGCGACAGGCATCGCGTTACGCAGGCTCTTCAGGCCGGCTCTGGTGAGTTGAACCCGTTTGGCGCGGGTATCGGTGCAGCTTCGCGTTCTGGAGAGGAGCTTTTTACCTTCAAGAACTCGAATGGTTTGTGAAATCTGCATGGGCTGGATGCCTCCCGACCGGGCAATTTCAATTTGTGTGACGGCCTCGCCCGAACGGCCTAACCAGGCGACCAGCGCAAGCAGCATGAACTGCAGGTGTGTCAGATCGACGGCGGCGAGAGCCCGATCCATTTCCCGTTGATATCGTCCAACAATGCGCCACATCACGAAGCCGACAGCGTTCTCGGGGGCGCCAAGCGACACGTCCTCGAACATTCGGCAAATTGTCTCTTTTTTCATATGCACATTGCGATCTTAAGTGATTCTCGGGAATCCGAGGAACGCAAATGGGAAAGAATGTATCCATTTGCTAAATATATTTATCATATAGTGTGTTGCCGGATAATTACGAGCCGATCTAAAAGGGAAGGAGATCATTCATGGCAGACGTAAAACTTGATATCGCTTTCTGGAACTATGATCGCACCCGCGCCCTGAGTGACGGGGATGTGCGCATAAAAGGAGTGGATGCAAAGTACCACAGCGGATCGAATGTGATCGAGATCTTTCGGGGCGTGGTTGCCGAGCACCGATTCGATGTTTCGGAACTGGGCCTTACCTACTTTCTACGGACCTTCAAAGCAGGAGAATCGCCCTTTGTAGCAATCCCGGTTTTTCCGGTCCGTGCATTCCGGCATTCGGCGATCTTGGTGAATACAAACAGTGGCATAAACAAGCCCGAGGACCTCAACGGCAAAACCATAGGAGAACTCGCGCTCTACGGCCACGATGCTGGCATCGTGCCAAAAGGCATCCTAATGGAAGAGTTCGGGTTCAAACCGGAGACCTGCCGCTGGCTCATCGGCGGCCTCGACTGGCCGCTGAAGCCGATCGACTTCGTTTTTCATGCGCATCCCGCCAATGTACAGGTGGGCGATATTCCGACTGGCAAGGATCTAGGCGCTATGCTCGATGCGGGTGAGATTGATGCGCTCATTTCGGCCGACGCGCCGAAATGCATGCTGGAACACTCCCCGCGCGTGCGGCGTCTTTTCCCTGACTGCGAGAGAGTCGAACGCGACTACTACAAGCGCACGGGAATCTTCCCGATCATGCACACCGTCGTGATGCGCCGCGAGCTTTTGAAAGAACACCCGGGAGTCGCGGAGGCGGTCTACAAGGGCTTTTGTGATGCCAAGAGGGCCGCGGAAGACAAATACCGGCATGGCCTCATCTTCAACAACATGGACACGATGTTCCCCTGGTTCAGCCAACTGATTGACGAAGACATCTCCGCCCTGGGGGAGGATTGGTGGCCCTATGGCATAGCGGCAAATCGCAAAGCTCTCGAGTCTGTGCTGCGCTATCACGTTGAACAGGGCATTACGGATTGGCATTTCAGCATAGAAGACATCTTTGCGCCGGAGTTTCTGGCTTCGTAGTGTCCGCGCGAACTTGTCAGATCCTGCAACGTTCAAGGAGGGCACAATGAAAATCGTCGCGCTGGAAGAGCACTTCGCGCCCGCCGACGTGATGCAAGGATGGAAGTCTGTCTGTTCGATCCCCGCTGGATTGACATGGCACTGAAGCCGTTGACCGAAGGAGTAGGCGCGCGTCGACTGCTGGATTTTGGAACCGAGCGCCTCGATGCCGTGAACGAAGCTGGCATCGATGTCGCGGTCCTTTCGCTTACTACGTCCCGCTCCCCAAGAGGCGAAGCCATGTTGTCTGCAGTGCGGACACGGCCATAGCGCCGGCTGAGGAGGGGGTTCGCAGATATGATCTCCTGCCTACGTCCTTCCGCGGCATCGGGCGATAGCCAAGGGCCATGCAATTCCTCGCAGAATGCTAGATCAAGCAGTTTTAGGGGTCTTTTACATCACTTGTTTATAGCGCCCGGTTTGCTACAGTGTCACGCACATTGCCGGACTGAATTCGAAGAGGTGCAAGGAGAGTTGAGGCTTGCGCTGGAAGCAAAGCTAAAGCAAGACGCTGGGGCGAAGGACATTTCTGCAAGTGTTGGCCTTGTGCCAGGGATATCCTGCAGTTACTGCTAGAAGCTCGCATCGCTGCCGAAACAAGTTGCGGATGTCGCGACCCCGATGGACATCTACACCCAATTTGTCCCTGAGTCCCAGGTGCGCGTGCTTAAGAAGTTGAGCAAACCGGTGCAGTGAATTGGACGCAAACAGACGGTAGAGGAGAAGAACATGAAGAAAGTAATACTCGTGTGGCTGCTGTTGCCTATAGCGGCGCTTCCTCAAAGTGCTTTCGATGGCACCTGGAAGCAGCGCCTAGACCCGATCAAGATCGCGGGGAAGCCCGAGGTGTTTTCCATCCTCAATGGCACATATATCTGTTCGAGCTGCCCACGTGAACTCAAAATCATGGCCGACGGCCAGGACCACCCCGTCATAAACGACTCACCAAAGGAGGCGGTCGATCTAGCCACCAAAGTCATCCGGCCCGAGCAGATCCGGGCCCACATGCGTTTTCTCTCCGACAGTTTGTTGCAGGGACGTGCGCCAGGTACACCGGGCTACGACATTGCCGCGCGCTACGTGGCGACGGAGCTGGAAGGCATGGGATTGCGCCCGGCCGTTTCCGGTAGCTGGTTTCAACCGGTAGCATTCGAAAAAGCTGTCACGCAGACCGCGGCGAGTTCCATCGTGCTCACGAGGAACGGCAAAGACCAGAAGCTGACCGATGCGAGAGACTACATTCTCTCGACCTGGTTCGCGAGTCCAGTCGGCAAACGCGAAAGGACAGCGACCAGCGATGTGAGCGGGCCGGTGGTCTTTGTCGGATTCGGCGTGACGGCGCCCGATCAGAAGTATGATGACTACGCCGGAGTCGACGTCCACGGCAAACTGGTGCTGACACTCCACGGAGCTCCCACAGCTTTTCCTTCCACCGAGCGGGCGTATTACTCCGACAACGTCGTGAAGGACAAGAATGCCATCGCTCACGGAGCCATCGGTAGGCTGGGCATCATGCTGCCTGAGGATATGAAGCGCTATGCCTGGGACTGGCTGGTTCCGCAGATCCAGGCCGGCGGGATGCTTTGGATTGACAAGAAAGGCGCTCCGCACGATTTCTTCCCCGAGTTGCGCGGAGGCGCTCTGTTCAGCGAAGACGGAACCAAGCTTCTGTTTGCTGGGGCCCCTAAGACACTGGAAGAGGTTTACAAGACAGCTCGTGCCAGCCAGCCGCAGGCGTTTGCTTTGCCCGTCAGCTTGCGGATTCACACTGTGGCCACGCAGACGGCCATTAACAGCCCGAACATCATCGCGGAGTTGAAGGGGTCTGATCCCGCGTTGCGCGACCAGTACGTGGTGTATACGGCGCACGTCGATCATTTGGGGATTTGTCCGGCGGTGGATGGAGACAACATTTGCCACGGCGCGCTGGACAACGCTTCTGGCACCTCCACGCTGCTCGAGATTGCACGAGCCTACTCGCAGCTGCCGAAGCCCCCGCGCCGCTCCATATTATTTGTTTTCGTGACCGGCGAAGAGATGGGGCTTCTTGGTTCCGACTACTTTGCGCATTTCCCGACGGTGCCTTTGAAGTCGATTGTGGCCAACCTCAACATTGATGGCGCTCCGGGAATTGTCTTCCCCACGAAAGATGTCGTTGCGCTGGGAGCCGAGCATTCGACGCTTGGGAATGATGTAACATCCGCGGCGAAGTTGATGGGTTTCGGAGTGAGCCCCGATCCCATGCCGGAAGAGGTCTTCTTCATTCGCAGCGATCAATATTCCTTTGTTCTCGAAGGCATCCCGGCAGTGAACATCAGCGACGGCGTAAGTGCCGTGGACCCAAAGATCAACGCCCTCGACGAGTTCAAGAAATGGGCGGTGACGCGTTATCACACTCCGCTCGATAATATGGAGCAGCCGATGGATTTTGATTCCGCCGCAAAGATGAGCCTGATGAATTTTCTCGTCGGATATCAGGTCGCGCAGCACGACGCCGCACCGGCATGGAATAAGGAAGACTTTTTCGGGACCAGGTTCGGACCGCGGCACACGGGCGTTACTGCGGGGGAATAGACCAAACTGCAACACGGAGGACGCGGACGACGCGAGTGATTGGACAGTTCTTGTCCGACCGGCTGGATTTTGAAATCGAAACTAATCGTACACCCGACTCCCCCGCCCGCTCTTTCCCTTTGTTCGTCATATGAAAAGCAGGCGACACGAAACCGGCGATCCGGACGTGGCCTCCCGGCGACCCTGCGTAAGTCTGTGAAATTCACCGCAACACTCGGTCTGGCTGCCCGCTCCCACCCCAGGGCGCAAATCGCCAGCCGCTCTTCGCTTCCTCCGCGCTTGCCGCAGCGGGCTGGTCGGGAGAAGTTCTTCGAACGCGAGCGCGATCCTAACATGACGGTGTGGGACAGGTGCCTGCGTGCTTGCTTGCGAAGAATAAGGACAATTCTCCGGGAACATAAGAAAACCAAAGACCGACGTCCTAACTAGAAGGCCGGGGCCGTAGGCGCTAACGGTGTAAACCTGGTTGAAAGTCGTGATTTTCCAGGGGGATTCATCGAATGATTAATCGGATGAAAGCATGTGTCATAGGAAAAATTTTCTGATTGGTTACAGACGAGTGGCGGACGATCCGACCACATCTCCGCTTCCGCACCTGACGATTCTCACAGTTACGGCGGCGACATCACTGTGCTACTTCTGTCACAGGGTGGACAAATGCTGATTCGCATCCTGAGTCCTGCAATCTTTAGCTTCGCATTGCCACCTTCGTTCTCCGGTCTCATCTTGGCCCATGCAACCAACGCGGATTCGGCGACTGCGACTCCAGGTTCGGTATTTTTGGGCTTGCTTCAAAACGGCACCCCATCGATCCTTCAGGCTGTTTGTTGAAGGAAGGCTCGAAGTTTTGACTTGCGATTCGATCGATCGTCAACCCCCACGCTCGCTCATATTTAGGAGCTCTTATGTCGAGTAAAACCGATACGCTTAAAAGTGATCCGGTCAAAGGTCCAGTTAAGAATGAACCAATCCAGCCGGAAGTGACGTCAACCCACGCAGCCGTGGCTGCTCCGCTGAAAGCAGAGGGAAAGGCAGCTGCGACCATTTATGAGGATGTGCGCCTGCGTCTCGATGACATGATCAAGGTTCCGGTACACCAGGGCCCTCCGGGCCCCCCCGGACACCCTGGTCCGCAAGGTCCTGCTGGACCTGCGGGACACGATGGCGCCCCCGGTCAGCCTGGCCCACAAGGTCCCCCCGGTCCCCACGGACCTGCCGGGAAAGATGGACACGAAGGCCCGCAGGGCCACATTGGACCGATGGGTCCAGCGGGCCCGGCAGGGCATCCCGGGAAAGATGGACACGAGGGTCCGCAGGGCCACGTTGGACCGATGGGTCCAGCGGGCCCGGCTGGACATCCCGGGAGAGATGGGCATGACGGGGCAGTGGGGCCTGCAGGTCCACAAGGCCCTAAGGGGCTCGCCGGGCCCGTCGGCAAGGAAGGATCGATGGGTCCCGCGGGTAAGGACGGTCCTCCCGGAAAAGACGGACATGAAGGGCACGTTGGACCAATGGGTCCGGCGGGCAAGGATGGCCCTCCCGGAAAAGATGGGCACGAAGGGCCGCAGGGTCCGATTGGCCTAGTGGGCCCAGCTGGTCCAGCGGGTCCTGCCGGCAAGGACGGCCACGAAGGTCCTCAAGGTTCTCAGGGACCTGCGGGTCCAATTGGCCCCGCAGGCCACCCCGGAAAGGATGGCCATGACGGCGCTCTAGGCCCGGCCGGACTGCAAGGGCCGGCTGGCCCAGCCGGTCCGGCTGGCCACATTGGTCCGGCAGGCCAAGTTGGTCCGCAAGGTCCGGTTGGTCCGGCAGGCCGCGATGGAGCGGTGGGCGCCCCGGGTCCGCAAGGACCTGCTGGTCCCGCGGGTCATCCTGGTCCACAGGGCATCCCCGGTATAGCAGGCTCTCGTGGTTTGAACGCGGTGGCTGCACGAATGGTGTCAGAGACGGCCATCAGCAGCGGCATCAACGGCCCTGGCCTAAACGGCAAGGTGAAGCAAACGTCGACCTTCGATATTGCCGTACCGAACATTCCGGCAGGCCGGAAGGTGACGGCAGCTTGGTACAACGTGGTGGGCAACTTTAGAGAATTGGAACTGTTCCAAACGATCAAGGTTGAACCGCTGGTGAATGCTAACGGCGCAAATTCGGTGCGACTGACTTTCCTGCCGAATGAAGAGCCGTGCCACGTCGTGATCCAGATCTTCGCCGAAGGCGAATAAAGGG